>Ga0208019_1001932_pt1 | contig 10727 bp, 23 predicted proteins | sample CB_VirMetaG_5_FD_184540 | JGI IMG/M metagenome (GOLD analysis project Ga0208019, IMG submission 184540) | Freshwater to marine saline gradient viral communities from Chesapeake Bay - CB_1508_1D Viral MetaG (SPAdes) (version 4) | ecosystem: Environmental > Aquatic > Marine > Coastal | place: USA... | reverse complement strand
TTACTTTACCAATAGAGGCAAGAGCAGAATTAGAAATTACGATTAATAAAATTATAAAGCTCAATATTCGCATATACTAAAAGTCCTATAATTAATATTAAATTAATTGTTCCAAAGTCCATATTTAATCCGATTGTGTTATGTCTATATCAAAACTATCACCAGTCACGTCTAAATCTACTGTGTTGTCATAGATACCAGATTGAGTGACATCTATTGTTCCACCACCTCCAGTGACATTGATTGTAATACCGTGACCAGCACTATCGCCATCTCCGTCAACATCTAAAGTAATAGCATTACCTTCATCTGAATTTGCTGAAGTTGTTGCTAATGATGATGAATTATCTGAAGTCACAGATATATTAGCACTTACACCATCAACAGCAGCAGCGATAACGCTGTTATCTCCTGTAAGTGTAAAACTAATTGTAGATGATGAAGCGTCAGTAGTTTCACCAATATCAAAATCAAAGGTGTTGTTGTCACCTGTTGTAGTGATATTAAGTGTCACTGTATCACAATCTCCTGATGATGTAGAGCTACAAAGTAAATCAACAGTATTAGAATTACCTGTAAATACCCAAGTACCTGTATAAGTTGATCCTTTAATTGTAGCGTCAATAGTGTTTGTGTTTCCTGTTTGTGTAATGCTAAACGTCATATTATCACCGTTTAAAACCATATCGGCAAGTGAATCACCGATTTCATTATTTTGTCCGTCTTGTGTAATGTCCAAATCAAGGCCGTCACCGACCTGTTCTATATAAATGTCGTTAGCATAAACGTTAAAGCATAATATACTCGCTAATAATGTAATTAACAGTTTATTTAACATTTACTTTTTTCTCCTCTTTAAATTTCCAAAGACTCTTTTGTTGGCCTTGTAATATAATTTCTACTACAGCCTGTTCTATGGCTGCTCTTACAGCATAGTTAACAGGTTCGTTTTCTGTTATTCCTGTTTCTGTTTCTACTGCTCTTGTACCTAAATCTAAAAACTTAAATACAGATGAGCCCATTGAAACAGATAATATAGTTTTTTCAATTGCAACTGTAAGTAAGACTTCTCCTGTCGAAACACTTACTATTCTCATTGATATAGTTACATTATCAACTCTATACTGTTGTTGTAATCCTATACCCAAATATCTAGCACCTCTACCACCTGTCATTATATTTGAGTCATAACCTACAACACCACCCTCAACTATAAGACCAGCAAACTTCAAAGGCTTTAATTGTTTACTTTTTTCTTCTTCGTATTGTTCTCTCGTTGACCTTATGAGTTGTCTTTCTTTTATAAGATTATCTAATCCAATTCTTTCTACGACTTGAAACCAAGTCCCATTACCTATCTTTTGTAATGCCTCAATCACCCACACTTCAGCACCTTGTGTGACAGCACTACTTAATTGTGAAAACTTATCACTTGGTTTTCTTTGTCCTGTTTTATCTGTAAATTCATATACAGCAATTGTTATTTTAGGACCATCAAGTGATTTAATATTGTCAAACTTTTCCTGTAAAGGAGATAGAGATAGTTTTGGATCCTCTATCTTTGGTACACTAGCACAGCCCCCTAAAAAAAGGGTTGCTATTATTAGTAATATTTTTAACATTAAAATCCAAAATCTCCAATTGGTACAGTTAATGTTGTAATAGTTCCACCTTCTTCAGTAATTGTAATAGCGATTGTACCTAAATCTAAATCTTTACTCCATACAATCGTAGCACCCTCTATCTCGGCAGTACCAGATGTTTGTCCAGTATCACCAAACATATTGTCAACTAGTTGTTTAGATAGATTAGCGTAAATTCTACTTTCTACGTTAGCAATAAAACGATTGATGGTTTTATTTTCCTCATCACGTTTAGCCTGCCTTTCAGCGGCTTCTTTGTCTTCTTTTATCTTTTGCTTTCTCTGGCGTTCAAGTTGATCTACAGATAACACGTGGTTTGAATAACCTTGTCCCGAAAAACTAGGGTTTTTAAACTCCTGTGTCAGTTCACTTGATATTAATGATGTGGGTAATAGTAAAAGTCCAAAGAAAACACTTAATTTAATTAGTGTTTTCATACTAGTATTTATAAGAATTAGTCTTTATTTTTCTTATCTTGTTCTTCTCTTATTGTCAAAATAGTGTTCAATTTAGACTTAATTCTAATTAAGTCATTATCTAATCTTCGTATCTTGTCTAAGAGAGCAATTAAGGCTGTATTTGCCTCTTTAAGTTTACTTGTGACTTCTTGTGTGATATAGGTATAGATAAAAAATATAAACCAACCCATACCAATAGCGGCCAATGTGGCAAATCCATATTGATTTAATATTTCTAATACAGTCATTAATCTCGTCTAGCGTCTTTTTTACCGTCAGCTCTTGCTATTCTATCTAAATCTGGTTTTAAATGTAATGAGTGTGAAATTAAAGTATCAATGTGAATTAAATCATTGTTCATTGTTTCAATTCTATTTTCTAAACCCATAATAATACCGTGTAAACCTTTGACTGAACCAACTACACCTGCTAAAATATATTTTAAAATAATATAAATGAATACACCCATAGTGACAGCAGCCGCCACAGGTAAACCAAACTGTGTTAGTATTTCAAAAAACATTATTTCTTTTCTTCTTTTTTAGGTTCGTAATAATCTTTATATTTGTCTAATATATCGTTTGTAATCTTTAATTGATTTCTTATTTGAGCAAAGTTCTTTGCTATCAATTGATAGTCATTATCTGTTAAACCAAATAACACAGGATCTAAACCTTGTTCTTCCATCTTCTTAAACACTTCAGCAGCGTTTTCAGATGTTATAATAATCCATTTAATCTGTTCTAATTGTAAGGGTGTAGGTTTGTCTAAATTAAGTTCTTGTCTTTTAACTTCTTCTTTAAAGATACTTAATTGTTTTACACCTGAACAACTAGTAAGGAACGTAGCTAGGATTAGCAATACTAGGACATTCAGGATTGATTTCTGATTTCTTTGTAGCATTTTTCTCTTGTTCTGTTAACGGTGAACCACTAGCGATTTCAATACATCTCTTAGCGTTTTCACTACCTTTGTTTATAATTCTTTCTATGGCACCTGTTCTTTCAATGGCCAGTTTGCCAATATCTCTTTCGCCTTTATTAAATCTCTTATCTAAATCATCTAAATCTTTTTTAAGATTATTGACCAATTCGTTTATCTTTTTGTTTGCCTCTAATATTTCAGCAAAGTCTTTCTTTTGATTTTCTATAACTTGTTTTTGTTCACTAATAGCAGATTCAAGTTTAACTGCGTTCTCTTTCAAAATTACATTATCTCTTTGTAATTTCATTACATAGGCACCAGCGCCCAATAGAGCGCTGATGATAATACCTATGAAAAATAATTTAATTCCACCAAACATTTATTTTTTCCAAAATTTAAGTTTACTTGCCATATCAGCAAGGTCTTCAAACTTCTCGTTTACATACCAACCTAGTATGAAACCTATAACTAAACCTATTGTTAAAAACATATTAGTCTCCTATTTTAACGTTTCTTTTTCTGTGGCCGTTCCAAGCAACGAAACCGCCAATTCTTAATGCCCAATAAGCAAGATAATTTAAGAAATGAAAACCATTGACTTCTATGTTTATATCTCTAAAAATTATATCTGCTTCTTTTTGATTTACTATAAGTAAAGCGTCTTTATCATTTTTTGGTTTTAAAGCAGCATATTTGTAAGCATAATCGTGTATTAAACCACCAATTAATAATACGCCTACTGGTGATAAAAATGACGCAAGAAATTTAGGTACACTTGCACCATCAAATGTAAATCCTTTTGGTATTACATATTCTACGCCTCTTAATTTATAATGAAAATCTTTTGCAACTGTCCAAGTTCTTACAGTCATTAACCATAACCATATTGCACTCCAGAATCCTTTTCCTTTTGTAGGGATTCTAATTGGTTGCATAAGTGGATATTCATCATAAGAAAAATCTACTTTGTTTCCTTTTAATAATTTATCAGAAAGATTGATTGCAAATCCTATGATAATTAAAATACCTAATACTGTAAATTGCCAAAATCTTGTAGTCAGATCAATAATAATATCTACTAAATTAAATTCTAACATATTAATCCTTTATAATTTTTTTGTCAATCATATGTTTATATAAGATTGACTCTTTAATCTTTTTGTCATCTATCCACGATTTAAATATACTCATCGCCGCTCTCATATCACTTGTTTGGTTGGCGTGATGTTTTGCTCTATTATAAAGAGTATTGACAATTTGCATTTGTCTTTGTTTGTCAACGCTTTTTATAATTCTTAAAGTTTTTCTTGCAGTTGCTGCATCACCATATCCAGTTCCTTTTACTGTATCTCTTGGATTATCATCTGTATATAAATCTTCTTTTTTAGTTTTACCAAACATACTTTTTAGTTTATCTAAAAGAGACTTTTTATTACTAGGGTGTAATGGATGTGCTGAACCATAACCTTTTGATCCTACTGTTCTAGGATGCAAAAATAGTTCTTTTTTATTTTTTTTACTTGGTGTATCTAATGATGGTTCAGGTATATAAGTTCCCATTCCTGGTCCAACCATACCATCTTCTTTTATTGAATTTTTTTTATTTTTCTTTTGAATTTCTTTTGAATCTTTGTCATTAGGATTTTTATCAGCATCGTGTAAACCTACACCACGACTATCTTTTCCTGCTATATCTTTTGGTGGTACATCACCTAAACTAGCTATTGGAGTTATGTTATCACTTGGATTACCAAGTCTTACCCCTCCCACATAACTCATAAATTCTTTTAAAGATTTAATTTCCATTAATTAATCTATCCATTTGTATCCAAGGATACCAAAATGCTGTGACTAGATGTATTGTATCGTGCACTATTTTCCAATCACATTCAATCCATTCGCACTCATAAGTGTATTCTTGGAAGTTTCCTGCGTTATATTGTGGTTCATTAACCATTATACTTATCTCTAAATGTTTTATATTCTTTTTTTTCTTCAATAACAACGTCTTCTTTTAAACCATTTTTTTCATCTATTTTATCTTCTAATCTATCAATAGAATCTAAAACTTGTTTTAACATAATATTGTTGTTATCATTATTTTCTTTTAATTTTCTTTTAAATGTTTTATACTTACCAAACATTAATGGGTCTCTTTTGTCGTCTTTCTTTTTTACACCTGGTTCTACAGCTGGAGGTAAAGCAACATTGGCGCCAGTACCGACAGCATTCGCTGGTGCGTCTTCTTCCATTTTATTTACAATATCTTCAACGACTTCTTTATAATTTTTCATATTCGTCCTCCGAATAAAGTTTGCCATCTTTTTCATAAACGTCAATACCAAAACAAGTCATAAAAGGTTTTTCTTCATATATTGGTTTGACTTCACCTTGTTCATTTAAAAATTGGTCATATTGATTTGTTTCTTTTAAATATGATATAATTGTACTCTCAATATTATCTTTATATACTAAAAAATTATTATTCTCTTTAAAGAATAATGCTGTAGTAGCAGCAAAAGAACCTAATCTACCTCCAAGACCTACTTTTTTAAGTATCTTTTTTAAATTAAAAGCAAATCTATGCAAAATTGTATAAGCATTTTTTTCATAAGTTTTTTGTAATGTATTTCTTTTTCTTAAATTTTTACCATCTTTATCTATGATACCATATTTAAACGCATCTGTTTGTTCGAATGGTGTCACTAACATTTTAGCAAGACGATAAGAAATTAAAAAATCAATAGTCCTAGACATTATAATAGCTCCAATAATTTTTTAATATTTTTATCTTCATTTACATCTATTAATTCGTGTGGATAGAGATAACCTAAATAACTAATAATTGATTTTAAAATAGGCCAATATTTTTTTTCTATTTTATATAACATTAGTGATACTGCTACTTCTACACCAAAAACATTTTGTAAAACTATAATATGATTTACTGCTAATCTTACTTTTATATTACCAGTAATCTTATATTTACGAAATAATCTTTTAAGATATTTAAATCTTTTAAGATCATCATAAAATTCTTGCTCTTTTGACAGAGTAGGATTATCATAGTTTTGTTGTGCAAACAACAACCAGTTGTCTTTGGTTATCTCTTTGAACATTTACTACACTAATTTAGCGTAGACCTTTGATGTTCCATTTTTAAGAGTTTCATAAGATACTTCCATCTTTAATCCACCCTCTTTTTTATGAGATATACCATCATCATTAATATCGGACCCATCAGTGTCTTTACCAAATCTTCCACCGAATTGCTTCACTTCAGCTGTTATTTTTCCACTTTCGCCTTCTAAAGAAACATCAGATACAGTTAAACCTATTCTGTTTAATTTCTCTCTTAATTCATCTACAGCGTGTTGAGGTTTAATAAACTCTCTATCTGCAATTGAACCAACAAAAGCGTTTACTCTTTTTAATACTTCAGGTTCTTGTATGTTATGAGCACCAATAGAACCGTCTTCGACAGCATTTGATGTACTAACACCAACACCTAAAGGTGACATACCTTCTTTTACGTGTTGTTTAAAAGTTTTCATTGTTCTCCTTATTTGTACTTTTCAGATTTTCTTTTAGTTCCATCAGCTCTAGGTATTAAACCTTTTGCTTTTAAATGTGACTTATCAGTAAACCCTGCTTGACCTGCTTTATATCTTTTTAAAGCGTCAGCAGTATTTGGTGCTTTTTCACCTATTATGTCTTCTTCAAAATCTTTAACATCTTCCTCAATACTAAAAGTTTTAAATCTTTTCATTAACTTGTAGCAATATTCAATGCTCTTTCTTTTTCTATAGGCATTGTGTTCTCGCCCTCATTTAATTTTTTAGTTAATCTATCAACCTCTTGTATGGCTCCCCAAACTGCGTTTAGATTACCTTTCATTGTTTCAAGGTCTTTTTCAACTTTTTTAATATTATTAGATAGAGAATTAAAATCTTTTTGTAAAGTTTCTTTCTCTTGTCTTAATATATTTTCATCAATATTCATATTATATTCCAATCTATTATGCTACTACGTAGCCTTCGCCACCAATTACATACCAGAAGTCATTTTTATACATCATTATAACTGACTCACCTGGAGCATTTAATGTCACTGTACTACCTTGTTTAAAATTAGAAGGTGTAATAGTGATAGCATTTGTTCCAGATGTAGAGTTATTTAATATAACTTTTACTTGACCATCTGTACTTGCTGCTGCTAATGTACAAGGTGCTGTTGCACTTGTTGCATTAATTTCTGTGACAGCAGTAGTCAAATTAATTGCTGTTGATGTTGAACCATCTCCAGTTATTTCTTGTGACGCTTGTTTAAAAGCAATCCAAGAAGGCATATTATTAAAAACATCTGCCGCTGTAATTTTTTTATTGATTGGTGTACCTGACGGATCGTCCACTACGTGGAATAAGTCGGCACTTGCTAATGCGTCACCTAAATCGGTCAACGCCGTTATTTTTTTGTCTGCCATTTTTTTCTCCTGTTAACCCTTTCGGGAATGCTACTCTAGGTATTTGCCTAGATCAATTTGTTCATATAGTATATATAAGGGCAGTCAAAGACCGCCCCTATAAATTAGTTATTAAGCGTCTTGCGAGTTTGTAAGTGCAACTAGAGTTTCGTATCTAGTTCTACCTGTTCTTCCGCCAGAGCCTACAATTTTTAAATTCCAACCAGCGTGACCAACTGCTCCAGATTGTGTTTCACTATCTTTATAGTTAAATAAACCAATAGTAATACCTGAAATTAGGTTGTTCGCTGTTGCGTTATTAAATAATTTTCCAGAACCAGCTGCGCCCATATTTGCTAAAGTAGGAGCTTTGTTAACTCTTGCTAAAGCCCATAAAGGTGCGTCTTGGTATCTGTCTTTGTTTGCCCAACTTGCCATATTATTCTCTCCCTATGTTAAATTGTTAAGGTACTCAATTTGTTGATATATTATGTAATATTTATAAGAGAGAGGATTAGAAACTTAGTTTTTTTTAATGTAGGATTTATACGTTTAAATATATATCATTATACGTACCTTGAGCACCTAATTTTCCTTTTACAAAAAAACTGGAGCCAACTACAATTCTTTCGTCATCTTCACATATTGATGATTCGTGTCTTAAATGTCCTGGAAATATAACAACATCACCTTGATTAACTTCTACTTTCCAATTAGCTGAATTGTATATATTATATTCTTTTATGTCATACTCAAAATGAAAGCCTTCCTGTATTTTTGATCTGTTTAAGGTAAAAATTAAATTAGATTTTTCTGTTTTAGCATAATAAACAGCACTAAAAATGTGATTTGGGTGATCGTGAGCAAAATGAAATTGTCCCTTTTTTTGTAATGTGGACCAACTATTACAAATATAAAATGAATTATTTATTTGCAAAACATTATTTTTATAATCATCAAAACTATTTAATAATATTTTTTTTATATTTAAAAGTTGTTTATGTTCAAGTATATGAGCGTTTTCAGATAATAGAAATGTTTTTTTATTTACATCAATTTTTTGATTAATTTTTCTTAAATAATTTAATTCTTCTTCAGAAACAATATAATTTCCTTGAGAAACATATATTGGATTACCAGCAAAGTTTATAACATATTTACTCATATCCTAGTTTTTTTAGTTGTGATATTACTTGTCCAGCGGATTTAAATGTGATACCTATACCGCCTTTTTGTGTGAATTGTGATGTATTTTTGTTATAATCATCTATCAATATTGCTGGTTGTCCAGCGACCATTGCATAGTTTTGTTTGTCTTTTCTTCTTACTAGATTAATTTTATTTTGGGATAACCCTAAATTAATTTTACACCAATATGTTTTTCCAGGTATACAATTTGGGTCATATGTTCTTTCCAAATATGCTGATAATATATGAGTATTATATTTACTAATAAAATTCCATAATATTTTACCTTGTGGATTCCAAGGCATTGTGTGCCAAAATTTAGGATTGTCTAAAACAGGTTTCCACATATCTTCTCTACTTTGTTGCATCCATCTTTCTTTAGGCATACCAGTAGTTTTTCTAATAGCTGCGCCAAAGTCACAAAGGACACCGTCCATATCACAATAGATTCGTGGTAAATTTTTCATAGTGTACTTAAATATAACATATTACTGACCTCTTGTCAAGTGGAAAAAAGGTCAGTAATATAGAGTTTTTTTGATTAGTTTTTGTAATCAACAGATGGTTCAAGTTCTACTTTAGTTTCATCTGATCCTGTGTCAGCTTTACCTTTGTACTTGTCCATTCTTTGAGCTTTCATATATTTAGCTTCACTTTTAATCTTATCTAATTGTTCAGCTGATAGTTGCCAGATAGATTTGATTGCATCTTGTACAGATTCTTTTTTAATCTTTGGTTCTGGATCAACAATTTCTTTTTCACCTTTAGCATCTTTTTTGCTTTGATTCATATCTTTTGTCATAAAAGAATGAGTTTCTTCTACATCTTCTTTTTTATCTTTTTCAATAGATTTAGCAATATCGTGTGCTTTAGTGATTGTAGATTTTTTCAAAGGTGGTTTGTCACCAGTTGATTTCATTGCTTGTGCCATACCTACAGCATAAGGATTATCTACAGCTTCTTTTTTTGTTTCTTTTTTCTTCTCATCTGATGAGTGTCCTAAAGATTTGTGAACAAGTTTATCTAAAGAAGTGTGAAACTTATCTATCTCTTTTTGAGATACATCTTCATTTTTTGCTTTGTATTTTGTGTCTATCTTATTAAAGAATGCCTTTTTTTCAGCAGGTGTCATCGCACCAATACCTTTTCCAGCTTTCTCTAATTCTTTTTTAAACATATCTTGGTATTCTGATTCAGCAGCATACTTACTCATCTTCGCAGCTACTTCTTCAATACTACCTGGTTTCGTATTTAAGTATTTCATTATTTTTCTCCCTTTACTTTAGCCGCTAAATCTTTATCAGCGCCTCCCCAAGTTCCTGAGGATTTTGTTATAAAACTATTTACTCTAGCGAATGCCCATTGTTGTTGACTTGCGCCAGGTCTATGGCCTGATTTCCAAGCGGCCATCCCTCGATCATATACTTGTTTTAATATAGAATACGGCATACCACTCTTATCAGCTTTCTTTTGTAAGCCAGCAATACCTTCTACATATAATCTTCTATCTTCATTAAATCTTTGTTTTGCTTTTTTTATTGCATCTCTAGTTCCCATACCAGTTCTTAATAATTCATTAACATATGATTGTGCTTGATTAGATAATTTTTTAAATGCTCTATCTAAATCTTTAGTTATAACACCTAATGTTTTATTATGTACTGATGGATTAAAAGCACTTGTGTTTTCAAACTTACCTGTCTTTTTATAAATTTTATTTTTAGCAAGTGTAGATACAAAAGGTATATTTGCTTTTACTAATTGTTTTAATGAAACTAAATCTATTCTATCTAAATGTTTTGAAAGAGCAGTTGCTTTTTCTGGTGATAATGTTTTACCTTTTAAATCAGCATAAGACTTTTGTAAATCTTTAATCATAGAAGAAGTAAACTCATCTAATACTTCTTCACCTAAAATAGATTTTACTGTTTTTATAGGCAATTTTAAATACTTGGCAATTTCTTCGGATGATTTACCGTCTTGTTGCATTGTGTAAATATCTTTCATACGGCCTTCATCTAAATCAACTTCTTCATTTGCTCTTTTTAATGC
>Ga0208019_1001931_pt1 | contig 10728 bp, 11 predicted proteins | sample CB_VirMetaG_5_FD_184540 | JGI IMG/M metagenome (GOLD analysis project Ga0208019, IMG submission 184540) | Freshwater to marine saline gradient viral communities from Chesapeake Bay - CB_1508_1D Viral MetaG (SPAdes) (version 4) | ecosystem: Environmental > Aquatic > Marine > Coastal | place: USA... | reverse complement strand
AAGTGGACGAGGTAGACTTCTTCACCGATCCGCAAGCAGCAGTTAGGAAGGCTATTGAGAACCATCCAATGCTTAAGCAGTCTCAGGCTGTGGCGGCAGAGATGGCAAAGTCTCAAGCGCTAGCACAACTACAAGCTGCACACCCTGACATGAAAGATGTCCTTACGGACGCTGGCTTTCAGGAGTGGGTTGGTAAGTCGCAGGTTCGACGTGAGCTGTTTGAGCGAGCAGATAAAGGTTATGACTTTGCTGCCGCAGACGAGCTACTCTCTTTGTACAAGGAGCGCCGTAGCATCGTTGAGCAAACCGCTAAGGTAGAGCAAGCGGCACAGAAGAACGAAATCAAGAAAGCTTCTACAGGTTCGGCACGGTCCAATCCTGACAGCACTAAGTCACGAAAGGTTTACCGTCGTCGAGACATTATTGAACTTATGAACCGAGACCCGAAACGATACGAAGCCCTCATGCCTGAAATCATGAAAGCGTATCAAGAAGGTCGAGTTAAATGATTAAACTAACGGAGTAATTACTATGCCTTTGGGTTCTAACCACGTAACGAAGACCACCGCAGCTACCTTCATCCCCGAGATTTGGTCCGATGAAATCATTGCTGCATACGAGAAGTCCCTGGTTGTTAAGCCTCTCGTCCGCTCCATGAGCATGACCGGCAAGAAAGGCGACACGATTCACATTCCGAAGCCGACGCGTGGCAACGCTAGCGTCAAGGCTGCTCAAGCGGAAGTGACGCTGATCGCTGCCACCGAGTCTGAGCTGACGATTGCTATCGACCAGCACTACGAGTACAGCCGACTGATTGAGGATATTGTTGACGTACAGGCTCTGAACAGCCTCCGTCAGTTCTACACCTCCGATGCTGGCTACGCTCTTGCTACCCGCGTTGACACGGCGCTTGTTGCTGAAGCTGCTAACTTTACCTCTCAGCTTGAGTTCCTGTCCGCTGGCGGCACGCAAACCGCTGCTGGTACGGCAACGGCTACGTTCCGCGATCAAGGCTTCCGCGAAGCCATTCAGGTGCTTGACGACAACGATGTCCCGATGGACAATCGCGTGTTTGTCATTCCGCCCGCAATGAAGAAGGAACTGCTTGGCGTGACCAACTACGTCAGCACCGACTTCGTGACCGGCAAGCCTGTCGAAACTGGCCGTATTGGTTCGCTCTACGGCGTTGACGTGTACGTGTCCACCAACCTGCCCACCGAGAACACTGACGAGAAAGGCGCTCTGCTTATGCACAAAGACGCCATTGTGTTTGCGGAGCAGCTCGGCGTTCGCGTCCAGACCCAGTACAAGCAAGAGTACCTTGCTGACCTCATGACGGCTGACACCCTTTACGGTGTCGAGACCTACCGTCCTGAAGCTGGTGTGAAGCTCTTCGGCACCATCTAAGTCAAGTAACAAGCGCAGCCGGACGCTTTGTATCCGGCTACTAATTCTTAAGGAGCAGCGCATACATGGCAATTACGTACACGCCCACCACTAACTTTGGTTTGAAAGATTCGCTGCCTACGAACGACCCCGCTAAAGTTATCAAAGGCGCTGAGTTTAGCACGGAGTTTACGGCTATTCAAACGGCATTCGGCCAAGCCGCTCCGCTTGCTTCCCCGACCTTTACCGGCACCGCCACGTTCAACAACGTCACCGCTACCGGAACTGTTACGCTTTCTAGTGTTAACGTTAATGGCACCGTTACGGCTGATGGGGCTAGTCTTGATGGCGCGGTTGTTGTTAACGAGTCCGGTGCGGTTGTAGATTTCCGCGTCGAGTCTGATAACAACACGCACATGTTGTTTGTTGATGGAGGTAATAATCGCATCGGCTTTAACCGCAACAGTCCAGCAAAAGATTTCCATTATAAGTTTACTGGAGCAACGGATGTTAACGCGCTTCTTCTGGAATCGGCTGGTTCTGATAAATACGGGGTCTATTTGCTAAGTGGTTTTACTACTGAGATGGGCCGTGTTGGCGCATTAAGCCAAGACGATGGCGATCTGGATGGTGCCTCTATTGCGTTTATGGACTTTGGTCGTGAGCTGGAGTTTAGGACTGGTGAAGGTGCTAGCAACGCCAAGGTTACATATATTTCTAAAACCGGCTTATTGACGCATGAGAAAGCGGCAATCTTTAACGAAAGCGGTGGTGACAACGACTTCCGCATCGAGTCTAATAATAACACGCACGCGTTTTTCTTGGAAGGCTCCAGTGGCAACGTAGGGATTGCGGCGAGTTCGCCTAGCTCGACATTTCAAGTCGGCGTTCCTCTTACCGCAACTGCGGGCATTAGGGTTTCAGGTTCTTCGCTAAATGTTGACGCTGGCTATCAATCAGCAGGCGTTAACGGAACCGCAGCGGCACCTTGCTTGATTCTAGGCGGTGATCCAGATACCGGCTTTTTCCACCCAGCGTCTGATACGTTGGCTATCTCTACGTCTGGCAATGAACGCCTCCGCATCGACGCCAGCGGTAACCTAGGCATCGGCACCGCAAGCCCCGCCTCAAAGTTATCCATTGCGTCAGGTGACATTCTTCTGGACAACACGCGCTCTATTATCTTCAAAGATAGCGGCGGGGTTGCGCGAGGGATATTGCAGTATTTTTCCGACAACTCTACTTACCTTGACGCGCCGAACGGAAGTACCGTTTTTAGGAACGGGACAGGCAATACGGAAAAGATGCGCGTCGATTCCAGCGGTAACGCGTTAATCGGCACCACTGCTGTTACTGGGTCTTTAAGCAACACTGCGCGCGTAACTGGCGGCATCTTTTCCACCAACAACGGCACTACTAGCGTCCCTAACGCTACTTGGACGACGCTTACCGCTATCCCTACCGGTGACGCCATTTACTTGGTTACGGCTTACTTGCCCAATAGCGGCGATCCGGCAGGCTATAACGCTGTCTCTATTGTCACCACGTCGCTAACCGGAACTAACCTTGTAGACATTAAGAATGCCAATCAAGTAGCGCTTCGCATGAGTGGCTCTAACTTTCAAGTTAATCACGGACAAGGAACTACCCAGCCCATCAACTGGTCCATTCTTCGTCTAGCTTAAGTTTATACGTAGGAGTTTATAATGGCTAATCCGTTTGACTTTGCCGGTAATGTTATTGAAGAAACCGGTCTTGTGTACGATATGATTTCAGTTACGCCTAACGACAGCACGGACAACGTGGGCACTGGAAACGTAGCGCTTGGCTTGTACGTTGAAGCTGGCGGCACTATTGTCTTCTTGAACAAAGACGGCAACGAGCGCACTGTCAACGTACCGGATTACTTTACGCTTACTTGCTCTGTGAAGCGAGTTAAAGCAACCGGCACGACCGCTACGGGCATTCACGCACTAGTCGTTTAAGGAAGCGTTATGTCTATCGGATTGGGCATAAACATTCAAAAGAAGCGCGAGCAGCTTGCTGGTCCGCTACGCGAAGCTATTGTCGATGGTAAGCATCCCGGCTTGCTGCTTGACTTTGACGACGAATACTATCTTGCTAATGGCGGCAAGAAGTCTTTGGACGAAGTCCTAACCCACTCCCGCGCTGGCAACGCCACGATGGTGGCAAGCGATGGGCTGATCAAGTGGGCGCCGCATAACCTGCTGTCTTACAGTGAGCAGTTTGATAATGCTTATTGGAGTGGTTACACGCGTATTACTACTAATTCAACGACGGCACCTAATGGAACAAACACGGCTGATACATTTACAACAAATGGTACTGTTGGCTCCCTATCAAAAAATGTAGCTTCAGCGTCAGGTGTTCCTTACACTTTAAGTGTCTATCTTAAATATACAAATAACCAATGGGCGTTGTTACAACTATCTGATGTTGGTTCAACACACAGGGTAAGAGCTTGGTTTGATATACAAAACGGAGTTGTAGGCACTACAGCAACAACAGGCGCTGGTGTAGTTGTATCCAACAGCATTGAAAATGTCGGAAACGGGTGGTTTAAATGCACACTTGTTGCAACTAATCCAATCACTTCTTTATACGCGTATTTCCCAATAGTGGTTATTGGTGACGGTTCGCTTTCTGTTGGCGCAAATGGTCAAAGTATTTACCTCTGGGGCGCCCACCTCTACCGCTCCGATCTTGGCGGCATGGCCCCGGTCCCAGCTGGTGAGCGCTCTTTCCCCAGTGCTTCCACCTACGTCCCCACGACCTCCTCCGCTCGCTACCTCCCCCGCGTGGGGCATCACGTTTACAACGGCTTTGCGTGGGTAAACGAGGGTGTGCTGGCGGAGAGTGAGGCGCGGACTAATCTTGTTACTTACTCAAATGATTTTTCAACGTCTTGGGTTGCGACAGCAATTAGCCAAACTGTAGATCAGATTGGGCCAGACGGTGTTTCAAACTCAGCCACCACCGTTACCGCATCAGGAACGCAATCCTACTATTATATAGGTGCCGGAACAAATGCTGGGACAGCGACAGGCAGCGTTTTTGTAAAGTCCGGCACTGCAAATGTCATTTGGCTGTATTGGAATAGTTCCGCGTCTGGTGGAGTTGCGTATTTTGATTTATCAGACGAAAGCGTTCAGGCTGTCGCAGGAAGCAGTCAGACCCCCACTAACCTACAAATCCAAAAATTTGGCGATTTTTATCGAGTATCTGCGTCTTGGGTAGTTACAACAGGAACAACCAATTTTGGGTTTGGCAGCGCAAACGCAAAAGGTAGCATTACGACAACGAGCGGAAACTCTTTGATTATCTACGGCGCTCAGTTTGAAGCCGGCCCCACCCCCTCCAGCTACATTCCCACGGCTGGCTCAACGGTGACGCGAGCAGCGGAGACCTTCACGATCCCCGCAGCGAATCTGCCGTGGCCTACGGAGACCTACGGCCCGGAGCTGGTGACGAATGGGACGTTTGATTCGGATACGAGTGGGTGGACGGCGGAAGGTTTAAATACTATTGCAAGCGTTGGTGGCGAGTTAGAAATAACTTTAAACTCGGCCGCTTTTACTGGCGCAATTCAGTATTTTTCGTTAGAAGTTGGAAAATCGTATTTAGTTAGCGGCCAAGGACGGAGAGGTACATCTGGTTCTAACTTTATTGTAAGGATTTTTGATAATACAACTACTAAACAACATACAATAACTACTACTTCAAATGAAGAATTTAGTTTTGTTTTTACTGCTTCCGGTACTTCTGGAGGTATAAAAATTCTTACAGTTGCAAGTAATGGCTCGGGAACTATTTATGCAGACAACATCTCCGTCCGCGAGCTGACGCGCTATCCCGTTTCGATCCAGATGAATGGTCGGATGACGTATGCGGATGAGGCCACCCCAGCGCAGTCAGAATTTTTAAGGTGGTACTTAGATGGCTCAAACAGCATTAGGTATTTCTTAAGAACAGATGGATCATTTACTGGTACGCTTAGGTTGTCGCAAGCGGCATCTGGGGTTTCAGATACAGTCGACTCTTCTGACGTTTATTCCCCCGGCATCTTTGTCCCCTTCAACATCGCAGGGCGTCACGGGATGACCTTCGTGAACGGCGCAGTCGATGGTGTGGCGTCTACTGCAAACACCACGCCCACGAACCTGCCAGACCTCAGCGCTACCGATCTGAACCTCGCCTACGACTACATGGGCACGGTGGAGCGCTTCCGCGTGTGGGGCCTTGACCTGGGGGACGGAGGTATCGAGCTTGCGAGTGCGCCCTCCCTGGAGCCTTCCCTGAGCCTAACCTTTGACAGCTCGGAGTCGAGCTTTGTCGTTGATGATTGGAGCGCGTAATGGGCACTAAGCAATTTGACAACTACGCCGATCTCATCACCTTCACGCGGGCTAGTGGTGGGACAGCTCTGCGCCCGATTAGCTATGGCAGTGAGCTGGTCACTAACGGGACTTTTGATTCGGATGTTAGTGGGTGGGTTGCTGGAAATAACTCTGGTTCCATTTCTTGGAACAATGGAGCGGGTGATGTCGAGAACGACGGCACTTCGTTTAATATGGGGGTCTCTTCAGGAATTACGCTAGAAATCGGTAAGGTTTACCAAATCTCAGCCAGTCTTATTTCTGAAACAGTGAGCAACTCGTATTTTTCTGTTTCTAGTCTAGTAAACAACAAGACAACAAATACCCAATTTGGTGATGTTTTAATTAGCGTTGGAGAAACAAAAACAGTAGTGTTCGTCGCAACTATCTCCACAGCATACGTTCATATTTTTGCGCAAGGCACTGGAATATCTACTTTTGACAACATCTCCGTCAAAGAAGTCCTCTTCGACCAGCCCAACGCACCTCTGACGCTGTTCAACCATCCGACCAACATCCCCCGCATTGAATACGATGCGGACGGCAATCGGCTGGGGCTGCTGGTGGAGGAGCAGCGGACGAATTTGTTTACGTATTCGGAGGATTTTAGTGATGCGGTATGGACTAAATCCAACACCACAATATCAACAAATGTGGCAACAGCGCCGGACGGATTATTGACGGCAGATAAGCTCGTAAAAGATTCCGGGTTAAATGGGCAATTTTATGGTGGCGGCGCCAGTGTGACTTCAGGAGTTATTTACACATTTTCATTATTTGCCAAAAAAGGCGAATACGATTTTATTAAAGTAGCCGGAGGGGGCGCTGCTTTTGGAAATACAGGAACAACAGTTAATTTAAACGACGGGAGTTTTACAACCGACGGAAGCTTTGTGGGGGGCGTGACGCCAGTAGGGGACGGTTGGTACAAAATAACAGCAAGTCGCACATCAAACTCAACCGGTAGCGGCTCTCTTGTAGTATTTTGTGGTAACGATTCCTCAGTAAACACGCTAGGCGACGGCACCTCCGGCGTCTATATCTGGGGCGCTCAACTAGAAGCCGGAGCCTTCCCCACCTCCTACATCCCCACATCGGGCTCCACCGCTACCCGTGCGGCGGACGTTGCGAGCATCACTGGTGCGGATTTCAAGAAGTGGTATCGGCAGGGTGAGGGGAGCGTGATTATTGAAACGACTGGGGGGCAAGCCGGCCAAAACGTGTTTGGTCTTGGCAGCGCTTTAGCCAATTCAATCGGCGCGTGGAATTTTTTTCGGGTTTATTACAATAATACATTAGAATTAAATGTAGATATTTCTCCTACAGGAAATGATCGCTTTGGAATTGGCATTAAAGTTAATAATGTGTCAGTTATCCAAGACGGCAATGTTTTATTTACTAATAGTAGCGTAAATGTCCCAGAAGTTGATAAATTGTCAATCGGGTCTGCTTCGCCACAAAGGGGTGAGTATGCAAACGGCCACATCAAATCCATCAAGTATTACCCTCGGCGCCTAACCAACGCCCAGCTTCAGGAGCTTACCCAATGAGCGAGATGCTAGAAGAAGTGATTATTGACCCCGCTCTGTCCGGGGATATGTTCCTCAAGTTTTCTGACGAGGCGGAAATGCTCTCCGTCCTGTTTCATGACGTTCCCACCGAATGGGAGACCGTCACGGACGAGGAGACCGGGGAAGTCACCAAGACCCCCATCGCCTTTGAGAGTCGGCCGCGCTTTGCTAACACGGACATTGTGGGCACGATTTACCGGCCCACTGGGAATACCCTCACGGACGACGAGGGCTTTGAGTATCCCGAGCAGGCAGCTCTTGACGGCTTCCACGTTAACATCCGGGCAGAGGCGCCTATTGAAGAACTGGAAACCTATCGAGTGTACCCCAATGCGCCAGCGCGTGTGTGGCTTTAAGGAGCTTTAACATGGAAAATGTATTCGCTATCTTCGACGTACTACCTGCATGGTTTGTAGCCCTCGACGGCTTGCTAATCGCTCTCCTTGCCGTAGCGGCTCTTACGCCTACCGAGAAAGACGACGCAGTGCTTGCGCGTGCTAAGAACCTTTTTGACAAGCTGCGTAGCCTTCTAGTTAAAAAGAATGATTGAAACTGTACTGCTGCTTAGTGCCCTTGCGGCTCTGTTTTACGCCTACTTTCAAGGCAAGAAGCAGGGCCGCAATGCTCAGCAAGTGTCGGAGTTAAAAGAACATGCAGAGTCAATCTCTAAAGGCATTAAAGCTAAGCGGGCTTTTGATGCTGATGACGCTGAGCGTAAGCGGGTGCAAGACCGTTTCAGTGAATAACTTCTGCGAGCTGTATGAGCCGGTATATAGCCGAGATACAGATCGTCAAGAACTCCGCGACAACATTAACAGAAACAACGCTGTTTATTTGAAACTCTGCGACGAGGCATAAGGACATGCAGCAGATACAAGACAATGCGCACAAAGTTGCAGATGCCTTAACGGCTACGTCTGTGGTTAGCGCCATCACTGCCAACCTTCCGCTTATCACTGAGTGGATGCAGATGATTGCTGCGCTTATTGGTATCTGCTCTGGCTTGGCAGCGCTCCGTTTCTACCTTAAGCGTACGTCACGCTTGGATGAGGAAGACTAATGGGTGGTTTTACTATTCCGAGAGGCTATAGACTACCTTCTAACTTAAACATTCCCGGTGTTTCTGTTGTTGATTCCTATGGCGGTCAGCGCGTAGAGGTAGCGCCAGGAACCACAACGGCAGACTTAGCGCCCATTAACTTAGCTGTTTCGCAAGCAGTTAACGCAAACAATCCGGCCCTTGCGCAACGCGACTATCGCGACTTTATTGACCGCTCCGCTTTAGACTACGCAGAGATTGAGCGACGTAAAGCAGACAGCAACTTAAACACGGCTATTGGTTTGCTTGCTGCGGCTGCTATGCCGTACGCTGCGCCCGCGCTTGGTAGCTTATTAGGGGCAGGAAGCGGTTTACTTGGCTCTGCCGTAGGCGGTGGGTTAATTGGTGGCGCTACAGCAGCCGCTACGGGTGGCAGTATTGTAGAAGGCGTACTGACTGGTGGGCTGTCTGGAGGCTTAGCGGGTCTTCCTGCTAATCCAAACATACAAAACGTATTGAACGTTCCACAACAAGCAGCGTTAAAAGCAAGCACTACTGCTTTGTCGTCACTTGGCACAGCCGGTCCGTCAGTTATTGAACAAGTGTTTAGCGACAAAGACTATCGTGCTGGTGGTGTAATTCCTGAGCAGCCGTTTGAAACACAAGCGCCTATTGTTCCGCCTACAGAAGCTGGTGGTGGTGGCGCTACGCCAGCTCCTGCGCCTGCACCAGCGCCAGCCCCTACGCCTGCACCAGCGCCAGCCCCTGCGCCCGCACCGGCCCCTACCGTAGACCCTGAGCAGCCGTATCGCTACGAAGGTAATGGACGCTTTGTTAACGTACTGACTGGCGAAATCATTAATCGCATTGTCCCAGACACGTTTGTTATTGGGGACTTCTATGGATTGCCCCAGAACGTAGAGACTAACGTACCTGCACCGGCACCGCCTGCGCCTGCACCGGAACCTGTAACGCCTCCGTCTGAGCCTGCTCCTGAGCCAGAACCGGAAGAAGTTATTGACGTATTCGCTCCGCCTGACTTTGTGCTTGACACTACGGCACCGGATACGTTTGAACCGGAACCTGTACCGGAACCTGTACCGGAACCTGTACCGGAACCTGTTACGCCTCCGCCTGCGCCAGCGCCTGAGCCCGTACCAGAACCTGTACCTGAACCTGTAGAAGCTCCTGTAACGCCCGTAGAGCCCGTACAGCCTACCCCTGTACCTACCCCTACGCCCACTGTAGAACAGCCCGTAGAGCCCGTTACAGAGGCTCCTGTAGAGCAACCTGCACCGCAGCCAGATACAGGTACAGATCAAAGCGTTGCTGTAGGCGGTGAGGGTACCGGCACAGGTGACGGAACAGGTGAAGGCGACGGCAGCGGAAGTGGCAGCGGTCTAGGCGCTGGCTTAATGGCCGCTGCGGCAGGCGCTGCGTTTGAGCCGAAGTGGGGCGAGCTGTTCAAATACACAACTCTTACGCCTTACCAAAAGAAAACACTAGCACCGTACGTTGACTACATTGCGCAAGCGCGTGGCATGACGGGACGAGGAATGTTATCATGACGTATTTGGAAGTAGTCAATCAAGTGTTGTTGCGGTTGCGTGAAGACACCGTAGCAAACGTAACGGGTCTTGATGATCCCGTAGCAGAGATGGTTGTAGCGTTAGTTAACGATGCCAAGCAGCTTGTCGAAGATGCGCACACGTGGAATGCGTTACGCTCTGATTGGGCCATTGCGACCACCGCTGGCGACAACCTGTACAGCTTGACAAATGCCGGGAATTATGGTAAAATAGAGTATGTCATTAAGGATGACGGAACGGAGTTAACGGAAGAAACGCTTTACAGCTTGCGCAAACGGCAAGCCGCTTCGCCCGCCGATAACAAACCAAAGTATTATGCTGTTAACGGCACTGACGCTAGCGGCGACATTCAACTACAACTGTTTCCGCAACCTGACGCCGTATACAACTACACCGTATATGGCTTTAAGCGTCAAGCTGAGCTTAGCGCAGCCGCTGACGTTCTTCTTGTACCCTCTAAGCCTGTTGTGTACTACGCGTTAGCTATGGCGGCACGTGAGCGTGGCGAAGTTGGCGGTCAAACGGCAACAGAATTGTTTTCTTTAGCTGGTGTGTATCTTAGCGACGCTATTGCGCATGATGCTGCGCTTAACGATCTTGACAACATCTGGACTACTGTGTAATGGCGCAGCAACAGCAGAACATTACGGTTAGCGCTCCGGGGTTTCAAGGGCTGAATACGGAAGACTCTCCGCTTCAGCAAGACCCCGGCTTCTGCTCTGTAGCTGATAACGCTGTTGTAGATA
>Ga0208019_1001928_pt1 | contig 10732 bp, 12 predicted proteins | sample CB_VirMetaG_5_FD_184540 | JGI IMG/M metagenome (GOLD analysis project Ga0208019, IMG submission 184540) | Freshwater to marine saline gradient viral communities from Chesapeake Bay - CB_1508_1D Viral MetaG (SPAdes) (version 4) | ecosystem: Environmental > Aquatic > Marine > Coastal | place: USA... | reverse complement strand
TTGCGGCTTGATGTTATGTTCGGCCATGTAGTCGATGGCGCAGGTGATGTCGGTGCCACCACCGCCCTTGGGCTGCGTGCTGGAGATCATCTTGTCCAACTCGTCCTGCTCGTACACCTCAGCCTGACACACCTCCGTGTCCCAGTAAATGATGTGCACCCGCTCCGGTCGGACAGTCTCGGCTATGGCCTTGGCCTCGGACATGAAGGCGGGCAGCACACCCGGTGCGTAGGTAGAACCTGACGTGTCGATCAGCACGGCCATCTCGCCCACTGTCTCGCTGACACCGGAGGGCATGTAGATGTTCATCCCGATGTACCGACGGTTGGGCTTGCGCCACGTTGAGTAGTCAGCCCCAGCGCATGTGTTCTGTACAAACTCACGCAGCGCGTCACGCCAGTTGACCTGCGGGGTCAACAGTTCCTCGAAGCTGCGGTCGCCACCGGACCCGGCCTTGCCAGCAAGCAAGACACCCTGACGTATGGCCTCGTCCACGGCACGGGACAATTCGCGCTTCTCCTCGGCGGTCATGTCCTGCGCTTCTTCCCAGCCATGCTGGTCGAAGCTGCCGTCGTAGTCACCGTCGCCACTGCCACTGCCACCGCCCTGCTCGTCACGCTTGCGCTTGAGGTCGTGGAATACTTGCGCGGCATCCCACCCACGGTACTTGAAGTCGCAGCACCCCCCGGCCAGCTTGCCTGTCATGGTGGCGAAGCCGTCGGGGTTCTCGTCCACTGTCTCAATGTTGATGACGTGGTCGCACGCTTGGTTGGCAAGCTGCTGGTCCTCCTTCCACATCCACTCCCACGTTGTCAGGTGGCGATACATCTTGTGCTTCTCCTCGTGGATAGCGAGGAACCGCAACTCTGCGTCGGTCATGCCATCCATGAACTCGGCACCGAACACCACGTTCTTACCGTCGGTGTATGCTGTCGGACACTTGGCGGGGTCAGTCTCCACCCGCTTCTCGCCGATCATCAGGATGCCAGCCAGTGCGGCGTAGCGATCCTTGGCCATGATGTCGATCACGGCTTTTTGCACCCGTTGCTCGGGTGTCAGTTTTCCCATAAACATGTTGTTCTCCTGTCTGTTATACGCGTCGTATAATGTTCATGATGCGCCGCCACAGCGACGGTTTCGGCGTGACCTCCACCTCGTGATAGTCCTCCATCACGGCATCGACGAACCGGTCAGCCTCGTCCTGCTTACGCATCAGGTACAGCTGCGCACTGACTGAACCGGGCGAGCGGTCGAGACGCTTGCTGATGTCCCAGTTAGACACACCCTGCGCAGCCAGTGTGCGCAACAGGTCGAGGTCCTCGTCGGTCCACCGCGTGTTTCGCTTGCCCTCTTTGCGCTTGTACTTCGTCATTTCTTCTCTCCATATAGCCATTCATTTGCTTCGCGTATCGTGGCCAAAGCTTGGCCACGAGTTTCGTTGTGAGACTTCCCGTCTACGTAGACGCGGAGCATCTCCTTGAGGTCCAGTATCAGCTGGGTCGTTTTCAGATCATCGTTCGACATGTGTCCTCACTTGATGTCAGCTGCGTAGAGATAGCTGTTCTGCATCGCCCAGTTGGTGAACTTGGTGTTGGTCATCACCATGGACTGCTTGGAATACTTCGGGGTGCGGACGCCGTTGGCGAACATACCCTGCGCCTCCTTGGGCAGCCGCACCATGTAGTCCATCCACGCGTCGAGCCAGTCACGTTCGAGTGCCGCCATGGTACGATACACCACCATACACACAGCTGCGGCGCTGGTCGGCACGGTAGCGTTCTTCGGGTCGTCCTTGATAGACTGCAAGCTGGGCAGCTGGTCAGCCAGCTTGACGAAGGCCATCAGGTCCATCGCCGCACGATCACCGATGGCACCGATCAGGCCGGCCACCACCGTCTGGTCGTCAAGAAACTCACGCGTCTTGAGGATGTCAGACGCGCATTCGAGCGAACGAGGAGTGACGAAGGCAGCACGCTGCGCACGTGGGTGGAAGACGTAGGGGTTCTCGTCAGGGTCTTTGATCTCGGTGAAGTCAGCGAACAGCTGCGGGTTATCACGGCACCAGCCCAACAGGCTGTGGTCGATCCCGTTGTTGATGCCCCATTCGATCCAGTCCACGTTGCTGGGTTTCCGCACCGTGACAGGGATGATGCGGTTGCGCTGGTGTGCAACAAGCAGGTCACCAACACCCTCGGCCCCGAGGTTCGTGGTACAGAACACGATGCTGTCAGGGTGCAACGCGTTGTTACCCAGCCGACGTTCCAACATGAAGGCGGTCAGGCCCTGCTTCACAGCGGGGTTAGCCTTGCCGTACTCGTCAAGCATGACGATCACGGGGGTGTTGTGGTGGATACCCAACTCCTCGTTCGGAGCATACGACACATACGGTGTCTCTGCATCCACCTCGGCGATGCGTGGCAACATGAGGTCACCCAAGTCCTTGGTCGTACAGTCGAAGTACACGGGGGTGTGCGTCGGCAGCATCTCGGCCAGCATCTTGAGCAGCGAGGACTTGCCGGTACCCATGTGACCCTGCGCCAGCACGGTGCGCTTGTGGCCAATGGCCTTGATGAGATTTGCGGTCTGGTCGAGGCCGAGGTAATACATAGAATTAGTCATGGTAGTTCTCCGTTTGGTTTGATTTGGTTTGTTATACGGGGCGTATAACGCCCCGCTGGTTGACGTATTGTATTAGAAGTCGAGCGACGGCAGGGCCTTGAGGGCCTCGTCCACCGCACGCTTGGTGTCACGGCGCAGGCCCTCGTCCTCACGCAACGCGTTCGGTGAGATACCCTGCATCGCCATCTTGAGGCGGCGGCTTTGCAGCTGCATGTTCGGATCGTTGGTGATGTTCATGGTCTCCATCATGTCGATCAGGTCCAGCACGTTGGACACCAACGTGTCATGGAACACCTTCTTCTGTTCGTGGTCAGCGTAGTCCAGCCGCTCGGACATGTGGGTCAGCGTCTTGTATGTACGGGACCACAGGTTGCCCATCGCCCGGGTCAGCTGCGCTTCGTAAAACGAGGCGTACTGATCCCGCAACTCCTCGGCCTGCTGGTTACCAATATCCACGCGGAAGTCCCCTGCCTCCGGCAGTGGGATGTAGTTGAGGCGAAAGCCGAACTTGGCCTGCATCCTGTCAAGCGACGGGTACTCGGCCGGGTTATACATGTCGCCCAGCTTGATCTGCGTCTCGTTGATGAGCCACTCGTACCGGGCGAGGAACTTCTGCACCAGCCGATCGAACTCGGTCTGGAGGCCAGTCATGGCCTTGTGATAGTCGAAATAATTCGACGTCGGCAGCATACGCAGCCCGCTGTCGGACCACGGCAGCGTCATGGCATAGTGCGTCGAGGTGCGCGCGTTTGCCGCGAACTTCTGGATGGCGGTCAGCTCGTCACAGGCAAGCAGCTTCTTGTGGACGTTGGCCATACCCTTGTCGGCATTCGCCCGGTCCGTACATTCACGGGACGCGCGCTTGTCCAGCTTGCGCGCAGTCCAGACCGAGATACTCAGTTCGACCAGCATGGTCGAGGACTGAAGAGTGGCACCCTGCGGTGCCGGTGCGTTATCGAAAGTAAAAGTCATGATAGCTCTCCTGAGATGTTATATGCCCCGTATAACGGGGCGTTGGTTGCAGCGCCGTTAGTCGGCGCTGTACTTGTTGAGGCCTTTGAGATCGGCCTTGTTGGTCACGAGTGTGGCACCCTGTTTGTGCGCCACGGGTGCAACGCACCACCCAGCGCGGACAGTTGCCGCGGCCGCTTCGCCACAGGCGAGGCAGGTCTGGTACCCCAACGCGCGGCGCGCGTGAGGGTACTCGTCACCACACGTTATACAGTGTGGTGTCATTCGTCATCTCCCGGCCAGCCGACAGTGACCACGTCCTTCTTCCCGAAGTAAAAGGTACGCTTGTAGTCAACGAGTTCGGCCGTGGCGCTGCTGCGCTTGATGCAGCAGTTGCCGTTGAAGAAAAATTTCGCACCCTGTGGGAGTGCTGCGAAGGTCATAAGTTCTCCAGCCATGGTGTTACTCCTGCTCCCGCACGAATGGCTTGCTGACCCAGCCATCTTCCTGCATCCAGTGCTCGACCACATTCTCGCCGATTTCGGCAATGCTGACGTCTACGTAGCGTTCGTCAGCGGCAACTGCGGCAGCCTTGGCTGCCTCAAGCGTGTCGAACACGCCTTCGCAGTCGTCCATCCCGCCGCGGGGGTAGTAGTGCGTGCACACGAACAAAAAGTAACGCGTCATACGTTCTCCAGCCATTGCTGGTCTCCTTTCTCATGTTATACGCCCCGTATAACGGGGCGCTGGTTTCGATCAGATGCGGTTGTAAACGACCGACACCGTGAAGGTGTCAAAGTGCTCACGCACCACGCGCAGTACAGCCTTGCGGGTGCTGCACACATCGACGTGTTCGATGACCTCCTCCAGCTTGCGCTGAACGTGGTCAGGCTCCTGCGTTATCGGCGTGAACAACCGCGTGCCGCACTCGTGGATAAGGAGGAACAGCGTGTCCCCCTTCTCCATGTCGGCACAGGCAGAGGCGTCCCACGCAAGGTCGCTGACGTAGGTATACTTGGCATCCATGAACGGCAGGGCCTTGTGCCCGATTGCATTCATGGCGTTGCGGAACGCGTCGTTCCGCACGTCGGTCGTCGGGTGGACAGGGTGCTTGTCCTCCCACGCAAAGGCTTCCTTGATAGACTGCAAGCTGGGCAGCTGGTCAGCCAGCGTGACGAAGGCTTCTGCCTTGCGGTTCCATTCTTGGTCGATCTGGTTCTGTGTTGTTGTACTAAGCATGTTCAGTCTCCTTGTTATATGCCCCGTATAACGGAGCGTGTTGCGATGGTTTCGGTTACACTTCCACGTACCATTGCCCCGTGTTGGGGTGCCGGTACAGCCCCCGGCTGTGGTGCGTCCCGTGGACATCTTCCAGAGACGCGGGGCGAATTGCCCCTGCCTGAAGGAGGCTTTTGAACTCCTCCACCGTGGTTGATCTGTATCGCTGGTGCATCTGTGTCTGTATCTCCTTTTTTCGGTGGCGCGATGGCCCTCGGGCCATGCGGTGGCGCGACTGCACCATGAGACACGCGGATGCCCGCGTGTCCTAGCTGTTGTCGCCCACGTCAGCGGATGCTGACGTATGTGTTTTGTCGAACCAACCGGCGGCAGCTTCCGCACCATTCTCGGGTGCAGGCTGGGCTAGGTATGAAGTGGCATAGCCCGACGGATATACCGTCGGACCAACGTACCGTCGCGTGTGATAGCTGCGTGGGGCTTCGAGTTTTGTAGGGTGGAACTCCCGTCTCCCTTGATGCCAATACAGTGGCTTGCTGGTTCTTGATTTCTGCACGCTGTTATACAGGGCGTATAACAGCGGCCCACGCTGCGGTGTTTTCGTAGCCGCGCGTCACAGGCAATGGCCGGTTGGTTCTGCATCATCGGCGTTATACGGGGCGTATAACACCTAGCTAGGCCGGGCTGCATCAGGCGCAGCCAATCACGATGTCAAAGAGCGTGGGTCAACAAGACCCGGGAACAAACAAACTATACGTAGTATAGTACGTTATAACACGGTTTGAGTCAATATGTCTCAGTTGAGAATCTCATGTGAAGTTCTGGTAAGTATTGGTAGCTGTTATACGGGGCGTATAACGACTGGCATGGGTAGGCAGTGAGGGACGTGTGGGCGCAGCTGGAGGCACGGTCTGCATGGGAGATCGGGACCGAAAATGCTAAGTCATTGATATTACGTAATGTTCCAATTGTTCCAATTCCAATTCTTGAATAGGAACAATACAAGCCCGCAGGGGTGGAAGTGTAAGTGTCTGATATATATATATAAATTTATAGTTAGTAGTAGTAGTAGAGGTATAATGTTCCAATGTTCCAATTGTTCCCTAAATTTTCTTTATTAGGGGGGAAACGCTTTTTGGGGGGTCGGCGAAGGTGCGGTGCATTCCGTCAGTCGAAAACCGGCAAACCTTTTACCAATTTCTCGAATTTGTGGAACATTGGAACAATACCCGTTTTTCCCTTTAATATCAACGGGTTATATTGTTCCACTCTTTTTAGGCTACTGGAACAATTGGAACAAATGATCTATGGTTGTAGACTGGAACATTACGTAAAATCAATGTTATACGGGCCGTATAACGCATCCACGTTGTGGATTATTTGTGGAACAATCTCTGGGTAGAATTGTTACAACTCGTGAGGGAGGGGGTTGACAAAATTTCAATTCGGGTTACGCTACACGTAGCTTTCGCTACAACACGTAGTGTTGGACGCAACGCTCTGAGCGTAATCTTTGCACCCCCCACAAGTTGTAGATTTTTCACCCGGCTTCGCGCCTAGCTTGTAGAGCGCCCTGTGCTGCTGTGGGAACTGGTGATGCCGCGGCCGAACGTGTTATACGTGGCGTATAACATCTGCCACGCGCTGCGCGCTGTCCGACCTCGTGCCCTGTGCTGCTGTGGAAACTGGTGACGCCGCGGCCGAACGTGTTATACGGCCCGTATAACAACCTCGTATGCCGTGTGCTGTCCGACCTCGTGCCCTGTGCTGCTGCGGTAACTGGTGACGCGTGGGACTGTGTCGATGGGCCGGAACCGCTGTCGGCCCGGTGCTGTTATACGGTGCGTATAACGCGCCCCGTGCTGTTGGGGTAACTGGTGACGCAGCGTCCCGCAGGACGCAAGGCACAAAAAAAGGCGGCGCTTTCGCGCCGCCCTTCGTGTTATTCCTTGGCCATTTCCGCCAAGGCGTCTTTCAACGCCTTCTCCAAAACCTTGCGAACCGCGTCGTGGTTCGCCCCGCTGGGGTCTTTCGATTTTTTATCGTTACCGAGGCGCTTCAACATTGTGCCGAAACCCTCGGTAAGTACCTCAGTCATCGTTTTGATTTTGCGGCCGCCCGGGCTGGCCTTGCCCTTGCCACCATTGGCCTCGGCCTCGGCCTTGGCCGCCGCCAAGCGGTCGACGCGATTGAGAAACGCATCGACCGCATTTTTGACCTTCGCTTTTGCCTTATGATGAGGGGAACCGTTCGACTTATCGTTTGCGGTCGCGATAATCTTGAGTTCGGCCGCGCTAAGCCAAGTCAGCGCCACCTCATCGCGCAAGGCTTGGCAATACTTCCCCTCGGGGCGTGACTTATCTTGAGTCGCGCCACGAAAGTCATTCGTGGTCAGGCCACTTGCCACGATAAGATCGCGGAATGCGAGCGCGGCTTTTTCACGCGCGATAGTCGCGCTTTCAATCCGGCCTTGCGCTCTAAGCCCGTCCGTTGCGGCAAGTGCCGCATCCTTGACGGAAAAGGCCGGGGGGGTCTGCTGCACCTTTTCTGCGCGTGGCTTGCGTGCCTTGGTTGCGGTTGCCTTGGCGGCGGTTGCGGTTGCCTTGGCGGTTGCGGTTGCGGTTGCCTTGGCGGCGGTTGCGGTTGCCTTGGCGGCGGCGGTTGTGTTTGCGTTTGTCATGTCGTGTCCCTTTCTCGGTTGACATGTTTTCGACTTGGCGGGATTGCCCTGCCGATAACCTATACCTGACACGTTTTGCCATGCTTTGCCATGGATTGGTTCCGGAGCGTGTCGTTTAATATCGCGTCACGGCGCGTTATACGTCACGTATAACGGCCCGGGCCGGACCCCCACCGGGGGGCATCCCCCCTTTTGCGAGGCGGCGGCTCGCTGCTGTAGTAATATTATTCCGCACCCACACCGCCGCATTTCAGAACATTACTGGAACATTCGACCCCCCGGGGGTATGTTAATCGGATACACATAGTTTGTGCCCCCACCCCCTGCTGACCCCCCACTTCCCGTGCAAGGAGTCCCGGATTGTCAGACCCCTATATTTGTTGGTATCGTACAGCGCATGACACTATCTCTTGTGCCTGAGTCAGACGTACCGATGCCCGACGGGTTGAGCTTCAAGCACGGCAGTGCACCTCCTACGGACCTGCTGCCCGAGCACATGGCGGCGGCGTCGAAGACGGTAGAACTGCTGGTTGCGCATGGCGTACCGGTCGCCTTGACGACAGCGGACTTCGAGACGGCAAGCTCGGTGCTGCTACATTACGCGCGAGACCCAGACGCGGCGACGAAAGCCATGACAGAGAAACGGATAAGCACTATGACTCCCTCAGCCCTGCGTGCCATTGACCGGCAACTCAAATTGTTCAGCACGAAGATCGTGGACGATGCCGAGCAGGTGCGGACCTATGTTACGAACCGACTTCTGGAGGAGACGGACAATCCCGACCCGCGCATTCGGATCAAGGCACTGGAATTACTCGGGAAAATCGGCGATGTCGGTCTGTTCGCAGAGCGCAGAGAGGTTACGGTGACGCACCGGACTTCGGATGAACTGCGGGATTCCCTGCGGCAGAAGCTGTCCCGGCTTGTGGGGGACGACGTCGTAGAGGCAGAGGTTATCGACGCGGCTCCTTTGACGACCCTAGCTCTCGACAATGCGTGGGACGAAGAATGAAGGACACCGCGGAGCCTGTCAGCGACCTCGGGTTCAGCGAAGCTGAACTTCAGCTGCTACTTCAGAACCTAGACAACCTGTCGGACCGGGAAATCACGGCCATCAGCGAGCAGCTGGAGGAACTGGAACGCAGGAATGCCCAGAAGGCGGTGCAGGACGACTTGATTGAGTTCTGCAAAGCCATGCAGCCTGATTATAAGGTGGGCCGACACCACCGCATCCTCGCAGATCAGCTTATGGCGATCGAAGCCGGCGACAAGGACCGCATCTGCGTGAACATGCCTCCACGACACGGTAAGTCACAACTCGTCTCAGTGTATTACCCTGCGTGGTTCTTGGGTCGCAACCCGAACAAGAAGGTCATGATGGTGTCGCATACCACGGACCTTGCGGTGGACTTTGGCCGGAAGGTGCGAAACCTCATCGGGTCTGAGGATTTTCGGAGGGTTTTCCCCGCAGTGACACTGGCGGCAGACAGTAAGTCGGCGGGGCGCTGGAACACGAACGCGGGCGGCGAATACTTCGCCTGCGGCGTTGGCTCGGCCTTGGCCGGTCGCGGTGCGGACCTGCTGTTGATCGACGACCCGCATTCGGAACAGGATGTGCTGAACGGCAACTTCGAGGTGTTCGAGAAGGCCTACGAGTGGTTCACCTTCGGCGCACGCACCCGTCTGATGCCCGGGGGGCGCGTAGCGGTCGTGCAGACCCGCTGGCACATGGACGACCTAACCGGGCGCGTTGTACGAGATATGGTACAGAACGAGGGTTCGGATCAATATGAAGTAGTCGAGCTTCCTGCTATCATGGAAGTGACGGATAAGAAGGGCCGGGTGACGGAGAAGGCGCTCTGGCCGGAGTTCTTCGACCTGCCCGCTCTGCATCGCACCAAGGCGTCGATGCCCTTGTTCCAGTGGAACGCGCAGTATCAGCAGAACCCCACGTCCGAAGAGGCCTCTATAGTAAAGAGAGAGTGGTGGAACACATGGGGTAAGGAGCGACCCCCCGCCTGCGAGTATATCATATCGTCTCTGGATGCCGCGGCCGAGAAGCATAATCGCGCCGATTTCACTGCGTTGACGACGTGGGGGGTGTTCTACAACGAGGAGACGGGCGAGCCCGGGCTGATCCTCTTGAACTCTGTCAAGGATCGCCTTGATTTTCCGGAGCTGAAGGCTCTGTGCCTAGAGCACTGGAAGGAGTGGGAGCCGGACAGCTTCATCGTCGAGAAGAAGAGTGCCGGGGTGGCTATATATCAGGAGCTGCGCCGGATGGGTATCCCGCTGCAGGAGTACACACCGCACCGCGGCACGGGGGACAAGCTGGCCCGCCTGAACTCTGTTGCGGACATTCTGGCCTCCGGGATGGTCTGGGCACCGCCGAAACGGTGGGCTGAGGAGGTCATTGAGGAGGTGGCGTCGTTCCCGTATGGCTCGCACGACGACTTGGTCGACTCCACGGTTATGGCGTTGATGCGGTTCCGTCAGGGTGGGTTCATTCGCCTGCCCACGGACGAGCCGGAGGACACGTTCGACTACCGCAGGAAGGCAGACTATTACTGACATTGCCAGATTGGGCAGTTTCACGGTATAGTCCACCGTGTTAGGGGAATAGGGTAGACACATGGGATACGGTGGATACGACGCGAAAGACGGGTTTGTTGGCAGCAAAGACCTGCGCCCCGACATGATGTTTATGGGTATGGGACCCGCGCCCGCTACGAACAGTGGCAAAGGCGGAGGTGAAGTCCGTTACGAGACGGCGGGGCCGCGACCCGCGCCGCCCGCGCCTGCGCCCGCGCCCGCTACGAACAGTGGCAAAGGCGGCGCTGCGCCTGCGCCCGCCATACCTGCGCCTGCGCCTGCCATACCTGCGCCTGCGCCTGCCATACCTGCGCCTGCGCCCGCCATACCTCCTTCGCCTTTTAATATGGCGTTCTTCTTTGGTGATCGGGGTGGTGGTGAAGGTGGGGCGTCCACACCCGCGTCCCCTGCTGCTCCCGCGCCCGCTGCCGACCCGATGGCGAACTTCCTGAGCCAGTACCAAGGTTACATGGGGTACGACACGTCGAGCGGGACCCCAGAGGCCACTCCGGTGGCTCCTCCTGCGTTCACATACACTCCGTCCGCAGGTGTTACGAGCGCCCTCAACGCGGTTGGATCATACCCGGGTTACTCGCAACCCGCGCCGTATCAGTCGCCGTATCAGTCACAGGCGGGGCGGCTGAACCAGATGTT
>Ga0208019_1001927_pt1 | contig 10736 bp, 13 predicted proteins | sample CB_VirMetaG_5_FD_184540 | JGI IMG/M metagenome (GOLD analysis project Ga0208019, IMG submission 184540) | Freshwater to marine saline gradient viral communities from Chesapeake Bay - CB_1508_1D Viral MetaG (SPAdes) (version 4) | ecosystem: Environmental > Aquatic > Marine > Coastal | place: USA... | reverse complement strand
TGTCAGTCATGATTAGATTTGAAATGTGGAATACTCATTGTGATTCTACCTTATTGAATTAGTTTAATTATCATAGAAATAATTACCTGAGATTGTAATTCGATAGTCGTCACTCGTGTAGAATGGAAAGACTTCGTGCTTTAGACCAGAAGGAAATAGTGTTACGATACCATTCATTTTTCTATCTACATCAATAGTTTGAGAAGCAATTATTCCAGAGGGAGATGTATAATAAAAGGAGAACTTGCCTGCGAGTGGAAAACGAGAGTTTTTTACTGACTGTACTTTTAGTTCGTCTTCGATATCATAGGGAATATCTAACCAGATTACAAATGATAATACACCAGAGTGATCATGAACTGGATTGAATTCGTGCTTTCTTGAGAAATTTACCCACAGTGTCTTAATTACAATCGTTGCATTAGACCAGATTTCACGACGATGGATGTCTTTCTTTGCGGTAAATTCCTGCACAAGTGGGGAGAGTAATGTTTCTACATAGTTAATTGCTTCTGGTGAGAGGAAATATTCCTTAGAGATATTACCTGCTAGATCTTTTCTTGCATCATTTAATGAAGAGTCGTCACCATCCATGATTGATTTAATATAATTAACCTCATCCCAGAGTGGTTTTAACTGTTCATCGGTTAATTTCTGGATAGCATACAGTGGTTCTACTACATATTGAACAGTTGCTTCGTAAGTCATTCCAGTCATGTTGGGATTTGAAATGTGGGATACTCATTTGTATTGCTCCAGAACGTTAATGAAGTGTTGAATACAATCTTTGGGAATGTGAATGGTTTGATAATCATCTTTTACACTGACAGTTCCATACTCATCAGCAGTGAAATCAAAACCCCAACCATCTTCTTCGTGTTCAATTTTGGTGTGTTTGGTGACTGTGTAAGTCATCAGACTACCTCCACTGTCTCATCCACATCAGTAAAGAACTTCTCAACTTCTTCATAATTTGGTTTCTTGATCTCATAACCATAATCAGACTCATGTGGATGTTGTTTCAATGCAACCACAGTATTGTTCCATGCTCTCTTAGATGCAGTGTCGTACTCAGAGATAAACACTTTCATGTAAGACTTCAGTGCATCCACACCTGAACGAATCTCATCCTGATTGTTCTTCTCCACTGCTTCATCAATGAAATCAACAAGTCCCATGATGGTGGTGATGTTGTTGAACTTATCTTCCAGTTCACTCATCACTTCCCAAACTTTCTGATAGTTGAGACAAGACATTGTTTTGCTCCTAAGTGTACTCTAGAGGCTCAAAAGCTAACCATTGAACCCTGACAAACCTAATTGTATCAGGAATCAAGATGGTTGTTAAGTACCCTCTAATTGGGTCTCAAGGGTGTTAGACCTCATGCAGACATAATAAAACCCCACACAGGGGATCCTGGTGGGGTATGTGGAGGTTTATGAAGTGTCACTACAGCAATTCAATCCTCATATTGCAAGAGAAAGATTTTCTTACTTCCTTCGAAAGATGTTTTGTGACCCCATGCAACATGTGAGATGGAAAGAATAAGATATCTCCTGCTTTGTAATCAACATATGTAAAATTAATTAAGTTGAGAAGATCTGTTATTGGTCTTGTTAAAGTTACATTATTCCTGTCCACAAAATAAAATTTAGAAAAATTCTCTCCTTGATTTAAGAAAAAAACACATGTTAAGTCAACACCAGCATGATCGTGCACTTCCTGAAATCCTCCATATTGATATAGATTGACCCAAGGATCATCAATATCAACCTTAAATGACTTTCCTATATAATTGCCGAGATGTTGAAGACTTGGTTGTAAAAGACTTACATATTTTTCCTTACTCAACAGATTCTTACTCACATCACACAACTGTTGCCACTCAGATTCAAAATTATTCTGTTCTAATTCTTCTTGTTCCAATATGTTTATGAACTCTTCAAAATTTGGTGCTTCAAATTTCCAGAAAAAATAATTGGGAAAGAGGTTATGACAATGCATTGATCAAATCATTCATCTTTAACATTTATAATTAAAAGAAACCTTTACATCATGATCAGATTAGTTAAAAACATCGACTCAACTGTGAAGGATGAGTTTTTGCTTTACGTCCAAAAGCACGACCCATATGATGTAAGGATTAGAAAAAGCCAAGATGGTGTGTCTAAGACAAATTATTATCTTGATGCCATGGATGTTGGATTAGTCAAACTTTATCATAAAAACATCGAACCAATCTTACAGCAGTTCATAAGTAACAATTTTAAGATGAACAGCATCTGGTATCAGATTTATTTGAAAAACAGCGGATCACTTCATAATTTTCACACACATCATGGAGAGGACTGTCATCTTTCTGCCATTTATTATCTAAAATTAAAAGACAAAAGTGTCTCTACTGAATTTCTAATTGACGGTCAAAGAATCAAATTAGACATCTCTGAAGGTGATTTGGTTTTGTTTGACGCATCAATTCCTCACGGGTCTCCACCCAACAACACTGATGAGGATAAGGTGGTGGTTTCCTTTAATCTTGACTGCAGATGAAAATCATACCAATTTTCCCATCTTTAGTTTTTCACACCCAAGTCAGTTTTGATCCCGATGTGATTGATTTGATTTTGAAATTAAAAGAAACTCATGAGTCCGTAAGCAGGTCAAATGTCGGTGGGTGGCAATCTGATGATGTAAGTTCAGATCCACTGATGAAAAGTTTCATCACTGAAATCAACAAACAGAACACTTTGCCAAAGATAAAATTACTCAACTCTTGGATCAACATCAATGATGGTGGCAATTTCAACATGCCACACAATCACCCAGAGTCTGATTATTCATTTGTTTGGTATTTGAAAACCCCAAAAAACTGTGGTAAAATTGTTTTTCAACATCCAAATGACTTTAACAATGACAAATTTGTTAGAGTAGTAAGTAAGGATATCAGTTATGGATTCAACTCCACACAAGTTTACTTCTTAGATCCGATTGAAACGGTGTGTTATTTTTTCCCATCGTATCTGACACACTGGGTTGAGGAGAACAAGTCGGGAGAGTCTAGAATTTCAATATCTGGAAACGTTACATTTGAGTCATGATACAAACGCTAAGAAATCCAAAGACGGTTCTTTATCAACAACTCAAGGAGTTGATTCTTGGGTCTGAGTTTATGTGGTTTTATAATTCAACTTCTCACACGACAGATGAGGAGAAAGACAAAGAGTGGGATAATTTTGGTTTCTTCAGTCACTGCTTGTTGAGGAGACCTGGTGACATAACCACATCGGGAGAGATAAAATATTATGCAACTCCCAACTCCAAGGATTTAAACACTGTTCATGATGTGTTTGTGGAGATTGCGAAAGAGAATGGAATCATTCACTCCAACATGACTGACAATCCTGTTGTGATGTATAGAGCAAACGTGAACATGTGTCTTCCATCAGAGACAGGAAAACCTCTGAATGGTCCACCACATGTTGATCATCCATTTCCACATAAGAACATGCTAATCTTTCTGACAGATTGCAATGGTGGACCCACAGTGGTGGGAGATGATGCTTATTATGCAAAGGAAGATGAGATAATTTTATTTGAGGGGACACACAGAGGATCCACTCCAACAAAAGACAGACGAGTGAACATTGTCCTCACCTTTCATGATTTCAAATGAATCTCACACCATTATTTGCAACTAATCTGATTCAAGATGTCATCGACGATGATGAACTTCTCTCCAAATTGCAGTCTCTTGTGGATGATTATGAGTTCGACTCTCAAGATGTCACCAATAAATCAGAAAGTTCAGTAAGTAAGAGAGTTCTGAGTGACCATCCAGACATTGGACTGTCCATTCTTTCCAGATTTCATTATGCCAACAAGTCGGCATTTCATTATCCATGTAACTTTGCTATAACAACCTCTTGGTTGACGAAAACCACCAGAGGAGGTTACTCACAGTTACATCATCACTCAAACAGTTTTTATAGTGGCATTCTGTACTTTGGTGATTATGATGAAGACGGTGCTGAAATAAAATTCAGCAGTCCAATCGATGTTTTTTCCACGTTCTACATCATTCCAAATGAATGGAATGTTCACAACTGTCTGGAGTGGTCAATCACACCCCAAAGAGGGACTCTTCTCTTTTTTCCCAGTTACTTGAAACATTCCATTGGTGAGCACAAGAGTGACACCACTCGTTACTCACTTGCATTTAACATTGTTCCCTTGGGAGAATATGGAGATGGGGATTCCACTTATAGTACGAAGTGGTTTACTTAAGTTTAACCCAATGTGATTTCCTGCAATCCTCAACATTATTTTCCCAACGATCCGTTGGCATTATGTCAAAAGCAACCGTGATTCTTTCATTGTCTCCTGTGTAAGTATCGGTCCAATGAAACACAGTGCTTGGAAAGATAACTAACTTTCCATTGACATTCTCAATTGGTGTTCCGTCATAATATGTGTTTGTTTTTTCATCAGTAAAAACCACAACATTACCAGACAAACTTTGTGAGTCATCTGAATGGTTGTGGGCATTTATCTTTTGACCTTTTCTTAGAACGTTAGCCCAACACTGAACGTAAATCGTTTCACCTTTGGAATCAGTGTGAATATCATATGATTTCCTAATCCACTTTTTCAGATTACCAGTTCCAAACCACTTAAGAACATTGAAATGGTTTGCTCTGGATGTCAGAGAGTCTTTTCCCAATCCAGTCTGACCATCAAAAAAGTTCCCATCTACACCAAGTGGTGGGAACTTTTTTATTATTCTAGATTCTTGTTTTAATATCTTTGCTCTTAAGTAATCTGAATTCAAATCAGTGTCAAATACCGAAACTCTGTTCATAAATTAAAGATCAATCGTTGGTTACTGCCACCCATCCTTGAGTGTTGTCTGCTTGATATGCTGACTCATCCCATCTCCAATAAACAAAATTATCATCTGTCAAATCATCTGGTTTGGCAATCGGAGCATCCCACATGCCAGTTGTGGTGTTCACTGTGTGTGAGGTGCAGGAATCTCCATCCTCATCAACTGGTCTAGGTGGATAAAAGATCTCATTAGTTGAATCCCAGAACCATCCTTTTTGAGGAAAGTTCGCACGGAATCCAACTTGGTCAGTCTTGTGTCTACCTAACTCTTCATTTTCTGCCCATCTGTATCCTTCTGATGCCCAGTAAGAACATTGGACCCAGGACTCATGACCGTGAACATTCTTGAGAAATTCGACGCCAATCGCTTCTTGCTCAAGTCCACCTCTGGTCATGTTGTTAATGTTATCCAACACAGAGACAGAGAGGACTTTGTTGTCGATTCCGATTTTAGCAAAGTGTGCCATCTTCGTATTTCTACTCGGCTTTTAGTTATTTATGAGGTGGGGTAAGCGATGATGACGATGCCAGAACCTCCGTTGCCTCCAGCAGCTCTGGTGTAATTACCTGGATATGATCCTGGTTGAGCTCTTTCGGATCCACCGCCACCTCCTCCAGTGTTAGTAGTTCCATTATTTCCTGCATATTGTCCAGTATTTGTTCCATCAAACCCATATCCACCAGATCCACCGCCGCCAGTTCCTCCTGATGGTCTAGGTCCACTATTACCATATCTTGCTCCTCCGCCCCCACCAGCATAAGCAGTTGGTGTCCCATTAACAGAATAAGTTAAACCAGCGCCACCAGCTCCAGCAGGTTGTCCAGTTTGAGAAGCACCTCCACCACCTCCGCCAAAAGTTGGTGATGATCCTCCTGCACCCCCATTATTACCCCAACCATTTGCTGGTGAAGCAGTGCCATTTGTTCCACCAGAATCACCAGTTCCTGTCCCACCAACTGCTGAAACAGGAACACCAGAATCAGATGGATGCGCTCCACCACCAGAACCACCATCTCTTCCTGATCCTTGAGGATTGCTGGGTGGAGTGTTTCTAGGTCCTTGTGCTCCACCACCACCGCCGCCTCCAGTGGATGTTATGGGTCCAAAGACACTATTATTTCCATCATAACCAGCATCATATGCTTGGTCTGCAGAACCTCCATTACCGCCGCCACCCACTGTTACTGTGTAAGTTCCTGGTGATAATGTATAAGTATTAGAAAATCTTAAGGCACCTGCACCCCCACCTGTTCCCTGAAATGTTGAACCTCCGCCGCCACCACCAGCAATAACCAAATATTCGGCAGTGGATGGTGCTGGACCACCAGAAACTTCCAATGTTCCTGGTGAAGTGAAGGTGTGGACGATGTAACCACTTCTTGATGTGGTGTCTTTAGTTCCTCCAGTCACACTATATGGTGATGTCATGTCACTCTTCCATGCTTCTCCATCCCAAACTTGGATTGAGGCCGCACTGGTGTTATAAATCATTGTTCCAGTTGCAGTTCCGACACCAGCATCACGACCTGTGGTATCTGTTATGCCCATACTAACGTAACCATTAGCAATAAAAGCTGATCCAGCAGTGATGGATGCCGAAGCACCAACGGTTACGTTTTTGCTGTTATCAATGACAGTTGTTCCGCTAATTTGAATTGCCATTATGAATTCTCCTTAAGCAGGGGTGTATGGATAAGCAACAATAACAACACCAGATCCACCACCAGCGCCTCCAGAACCTGTGTTAGCAGTTCCAGCAGTTCCACCATAAGAAGGTTGGAATCTGCCGCCAGCACCACCGCCACCAGTTCCACCGCTTCCAGGACTACTAAATCCAGCTCCACCACCACCTCCAGCACGAGCAGTGGATCCACCGTCAAGAGTGAATGTCAGTCCAGCGCCGCCAGGACCACCTGCGCTGGACCCAGCGTTACTGCCATTGGCGGCTGCTCCACCACCACCGCCACCTCCTGCGCCGTTGTTCTGATTATATCCTACTCCACCATTATTACCCCAACCAACTGGTGGAGAATTAGAATCACCAGTTCCTCCTGGATCTCCTGTTCCAGGTCCAGGACCCCCTTGCGGCCAACCAGCGTCACCACCGCCTCCGCCACCTCCAGATCCGCCAGCATTTCCTGGAGGAGCATTGGGGTTTCGAGTTCCACCAGGTCCACCAGCATCTGATGTGATGGTTCCAAATACTGAATCAGCATTAGCTCCACCAACTGTTACTGAAACTGGTGATGTGCCTGTAAATGGATAAGCATTATTGAAGTGAAGAGCAGATGCTCCTCCACCGCCTCCTCTATCACCACCAGTGTTCCCACCACCCCCAAGAACCAAAACTTCAATCTGTCCAGGAGTACCTGGTGGGTTAGATGTGACAGTAAAGGTGTCATCACCTGTAAAGGTGTGAACTCTGTAACCAGGTCTTGTTACATCATCAATGGTTCCGCCAGTTGCCTCAAGTTGTTGCAGGGTAATGAAACCATCAACCCATGCCGATCCATCCCAAACTTGAACTCTTGTTTCGTCGATGTTATAGATGAGCGTTCCAGTCGCAGTCGTGAGACCATTTCTCTCAGATGTACTAATGGTTCCCAAACCAATGGCACCATCTTTGATGAAACTCTTAGCAGTTGTTACACTTGCTCCTGATCCAACAATTACATTTTTACTGTTATCAATAACAGTTGATCCAGAAATCTGAATTGCCATCTTCGTGCTTCCACTCGGCGTTTACTTTTAGTTATTTATTATTCAGCGACTACAACTCCACCAGGACAGTCCTCTTGATTGAGAGCACGAGTCGCTGATGCTTGTGTGCTGAACACTTTTCTCTCATCAAACTTAGTTGTCCACTTCAGTTTGGAAACAAAATATGCTGTGATTTCAGTTCCCTGAATTCTTCTGGTTCTTTGAATGTTAAATGCCATAATGGTTACCTCGCGTTTGCTTGTCCTCCGAAGAGGTTGTTGGTTGGTGCTTCTGCGAAGGCGGCGAAGATGTAGCTATCGCCCGAACCGTTCAGAAAACCAGAGGTTGTACGACACTTAAAGCCGTTACTCAAGAAATCAATCGCTTCGCCGTAGCTTCCGCTATTTTCTGAATCGCTACTGTTTGGATAGAGGAAATCATCTACAACGTTGTAGGTATTTCGCGCTGCATCCATCAAGAACCATGATCCAGTTGTGTTGTAACGCTTGACTAGCAACCACGCCGGTTTGAATCCAAGATACACAAAGCTGCCATCTGTGGAACTATTTCCGGTGTAGCTGCCGAACTTGCTGTGGCCTTCGACTTCGGCAAAACAGTAGGCGACGTAAGTATCTCCATCTCCTCCAACACCTCCATTTGTAGTCACAGAGAAAACAGTTGAAGTTGGTTCTGTATTTTGGAAGTAGGACATTGTTTCCTCACCGCCATCTTGATCCAACTGCATTCTTTTTGTTGCACCCATTCCTGAGTGATAAACGCTCCAACCGGCGGCAGTGTTTCTTCTCTTAATTATCACCATGCTGGGAGCCACGCCCAATCCGTGACCCCAGGTAAAGTTGGATGATTGTCCGGTATAAGTAACAATCGAGAACCCAGCGTCCTGGTTAGCACTCACCTGTGATGTGATAGAACCATCAGTGTTTGATACTGCGGCACCACCTGCTTTCCAAGACCAAGCGACGTAGGTATATGTATTGCCGTTTAATTCATTGTTAGTGCCAACGGTAAAACCATCCGTATCAAATGATTGCAGTTGTTCCGCGTTGTAATATTCTGCAGTTGTGTCATTGCTTCTCAGCCTGTTGCCTGCGCCTCGAACAGCATCTGTCAAGTGGTGATCCTGAGCATTATTTCTTGCCTTAACCCATACGAGGTCAGGCTGGAACCCAACGCCAGTTATTGCTCTTCCCGAAACACCGTCACCAGTCCAAAGCACCGTATTAAAATACTTATCAGGTCTTACTGCTGCCTCTGTGGGACGGGGGAGGTTTGCAAGGCAGAGTGTCTTGAAGCCTTCTGGGGGATTATACTTGAAGGGTTTCTGACCGAAGTTAACCTCATATTCGGTTTGACCGCTTTGACCATATCCATCACAAGCAAATAACCAGGAATATGAAGTATCAATGTCAGAATATGCAACTCCTTGAGAAACTCCATTTTTGTAAAACTCAATTGTTCCAGAAGTACCTCCTGGTGTTAAATCAACTGCAATGCCAAACACATCACCCTGAGACCATGAAGCACCATAAGATGATGCTGAGGCATTTTTATTCTTTGTTCCATTAACTTCATAGCTATACGAAGGCGTGCCGGTCTGACCGTCTCGCATACCTTGACCAACATTGCCGTCTTCTCTCAGAATTCCAATCGACTCAGAATCTGTGCGAGCGGAAAGTTTTTTCATCTCACAATACCATTTTCCATCACCAGGCATAGCAAGTGTTGAAGCAGCGATTTGATGATAGTTACCACTAGAAGCCCAAGCAAATTTAAGATTGCCATTTTGTAATCCTACTTGTGGTCCAGCATGAAGAGGATCCAAAGTAGCATAACCACTCTCTTGTCCTCTTACTGCATTAATATCAGTTGCGAATGGGTTGAAGTTGGTTGCTGCTGCGTTTCCGTTTGCTGTGATACTTCCAGGAGTTACGGCAGCAGTAGTTGCAGAAGTCGTTGACTGACAACCTAAGAATACGGTGTTAGTTACATTTGTGAGTGGTTCTGTGGGAAGAGTGTATGTTGTATTGGTATAGTCATACAAAGCGGTTCCATTAACAATTCTAAAATTACTAACGAATCCATTGAACCGTGATCCATATGCTTCACCACCCTCGCCTATGTTAAAAACTCCAGTGATAGAACTAAGATCTCTAGTATCAGAATCTGTGGAAACTCTATTTCCATCAATCCATAAAGCCCAGTTGGATCCACCTTCTCTAGTGACAGCGATGTGGTGCCATCTAAACGGTGGAATATATGTTGCAGCATCAACAGATAATATAAAAACTGAACCAGTTTGAAAGTGAAGGTTTAAATTTCCAGCGTTTATATAAAAAACCATTTTTGGATTGGCAGAACCAGCACCGTTATTTGTGCCCCAAAGGTTCATATCATTAAGTATAGTTCTATTATAAAACCAACCTTCAATTGTAAGATCATTAGTACTGAAATTTATATTAGCAAAATTGAGGTGATCTGTCGTATTGGCACTAGTGCCACCAGAACCTAAACTCACAGCACCATCAGTAACCTTGGTGAGAGCAGAGCCACCCGCAACACCTGATGGAGTGTCTGGAAGAATATCAGGGGTTGTTGATGCTGGGATAAAGTTGCTGGTGTATTTTGCTACTCCTTTGTAGACACGGAAGTCGGACATATATCCAGTATAAGAACCACCAGATTGAGTTCCAAGACCACCAACAGAAAAGTTTTGAGAGGTAGTTCCAAGAGTATTTGAATTTGTAATAGTAGTACCTTTTATACCATCCAAATAAATGGATATTGTAGATCCACTCCTAACCATGGCAACGTGATGCCATCTTTTTATTTGTGGTACTGATGTAGTATAACCAGCGCCACCATTATTTAAATAGATATCAAATCCAGTGGCACAGTCAATGTTGAGAGCAAAATATCCACCAGTAGTTTGTTGCACGAAAAGTGATTGTGCTCCTGTTGCTGTGGCATATGCCCAACATTCAATAGTAAAATCCCCATCAAATTCGAAGTCGGCATTAGTTCCATAATGAATAGAGTCAGAACCTACAAACTTATAACTTGTGCCATAAAAATTATTTTCCACCACTGTTGAAGCAGCAACACTTCCAGCAACTGTGGCAGTTTTTGTAGT
>Ga0208019_1001924_pt1 | contig 10739 bp, 7 predicted proteins | sample CB_VirMetaG_5_FD_184540 | JGI IMG/M metagenome (GOLD analysis project Ga0208019, IMG submission 184540) | Freshwater to marine saline gradient viral communities from Chesapeake Bay - CB_1508_1D Viral MetaG (SPAdes) (version 4) | ecosystem: Environmental > Aquatic > Marine > Coastal | place: USA... | reverse complement strand
TCCTCCTCCACACTGATCTGCAACCACCCATCTAGTGCCCGGCTGCTCTCTATTGAACCCCACCCTGACGCCGGGCTAATGGTTCCAACAGTCCCCGTCTCGTCAGTGATTGAAACAGACGGGCCAGAAGGAGGAGCACCACCAACACCTACATCAACCATGCGTATGCCAGGCATTGGCGGCAGTTCCATTTGAGCGTTCGCCACGCCCGCACCGGAATAGTTGACATCGCCCTGATACCACGGGCCAGCCGCACCAGACAACGCAGCATTGGCCTGCAGCATGAGTGTTACCATAGACGTTCTGTCAACGTCGGCATCAATAAGCCACTTGCTAGGGTCGATTGCGCCTAGTTGCTCGATGCTGATATAGTCAACCATCTAATCACCCCACTGCCACTGCGTTGACGAGCTCACCAGATAGACGTGCTCGGTGTCTGTCGGGTTCGTTGTGTAGTCGTCCATCTCCATTACCCACCCGGCAGAGATACCAGCCGCACTATTGAGGGTCACTGTGTCGCCGTCAACAGCGTCAACGCGCCGACTGACCCCTGTACCGTAGTCGTCGGGGTCGTAGATCCACACATAGTCACCGACACTAAACCACTGCCCGTCTGACGTGTCAACGTCAACGTCGGGGGCACTGACTGACTGGATCTCTGTTGCTGGCGTGTAGATGTAGGACCACAGCCCGCCAACCCACAGTGCCTTGACCGTCACAGAGCCACGGCCACGAAGTGGCGTTGAAGCCTCCAGCACCTTATATCGCCCGCTCATTGCGTTGTTCGGCAGGGTGAGGTCTATCACGTCACCCGGTGCGATTCCTCGAGCCTCTGGCGATAGGCTGCAGTCTATCTCCATGTAGCGCCGGTTTCCTGTCAGGGCAAAAATCCTGCGGGCACTGTTGGCAACGTAAAGCACGCCGCCCTCAGTTGCCGCTGCCGGGATTTTGTAACTCTTGGCCTGCCTGACCCCGAACTGCGCCACACTATCCAGGTCCGTGTAGTGCGCCTCGCTCCTCGGGCTCTCAACATTTACCCGGTTGATGATGGATGACAGGCCACCGGATACGGTCACGCCCTCTGATGGGTCAATGTCAACTGTGAGTACACTTTCTCCCGCATTGGCTGCGCCCTGTCGCACAGGAGTCAAGCGGCAAGTGCCATCCGATAGTGGGCGAGTGACCAGGGCGTACCCCTCAAGTGCGATGGCGTCTGACAGCCAACTGCGGAGGTCTGAGACAGACCCGTACAGTGGGCCAGCCATTGGGATAGAATCAGCCAGCCTGGAAATTGACTCAACGTCAAGGTGCTCCTCTGGAATACCCAATCCTGGCCATGTGGTATAATCTCCGTTGGTGCCGTCGTTGTTCGTTCCAGTCAGGACAGCAAGCAGAGAGATCCAAACACTATTGTCTGGTGCGTCTGCGCCAGGCGTACCGTTGCCTCCAACGCAATAGGCTGGCTCAACGTCCGGCAGGTCTGGGGCATCGTCGCTCCCCATGCGATAGATGTACTCGCCAGCCATTGTGCCAGCGTAGCCCCTCTTGCACCCCGTCAGGATGTAAGCCTGCACCCCGTCGATTACATAGGCGTCCTCGGTCCCCTCATAATAGACAAATTCATCACCGATTTTGACCCACCCGGCAGAGGGCGTAACGGTGGCGTTAGATAGCACCGGGATCTCGTCATCTCCCGGCATGACCATGATCGTTGCTGGGGGCAGGTCTGTCCGGCCTGCAATGGTTGCCCCGTCTGCCGCTGTAGTCTCTGCCCACCCTGCCACTAGGTTGGTGTACCACCAAGACGACGGGTTGTCGGTGAATCCCAACTGCTGCCACAGGGACAGGTCACCGTGCAGCAACTCAACACGCCAATTGATGTCGTCACCGGCAGTCGGGCCGAACGTGAATATGACCCCAAGGTCGTGCTCGTGGACCTCTCCGTCTGCGGCGATGATCTCAAACTGCTGATTGTAGCCGATGCTGACAGACTCCAGTTGCGTGATGGTCCCAACGGCAGACGCCTGGAACGCCTCTGCGATCTGGCCAAGGGTCATAAATTGGCCGTGATTCTCTGACAGCACATTGACCGAGACAGGGTACTCGGTCAGTGTGCCAGCGGTCAGGTTGTCGGCAATGAATTTTACGGCAAGGTGACGCCTCCCCCACGGAACGAAGATGGGCGCTTCAAACTGTCCCCACTTCTGCTGCTCACCACCACCCCACGAACTGCGCCAGGCACCACTAACCAACTCGCCAGACAACCCCGTCGGTGGCGGGTCATCGGTGATCAGGCGTTCTAGTGTCTCTGCCCGCAGGCTGTACCCTATCCCGGTGGGGCTCGGCGGCACTGACGTTATGATGCCTCGCCAGATTTCCCATGTGCTGTTGCCGTCTGCATCCTGCACCGGGTTTCCTGCGTAGTCCTCTGCCGTCACGTAGAGAGAAATATACCGCCCCTCGAGATATAGTGGAGTTGTGCCGACACGCACCGCAGCAACCACCCCGTCTCCCTCTGGCCCACCTGTTGCACTGATCCTATGTGGTGGGGCATAGACGCCGCTGACGTGCTCATACTGTGCCCGGCTGCACCCGGTGAACGTGGTTGCCGTTTTGCCTGTGTAGTCTATCGCCTCACGGTGAATCCTGATCGTTCCAGAACTGGCAAAAGCTGCCGTGCTCTCCACGTTGATCGTGCTGTCGCCTGGTTCAACGTCTGCCGTTAGCACGGTTTCAACGCCAGAACTGAACAGTCCCGCCAGGTAGCCCCCACGGTCTGACAACTCAACGGCCATGTGCCCGCTCGATGCGATGCCCTCAAATGGCGTAACACTGCCATATGTCGGGGCAAGTGTGCGGTTTGCAATGATCGGTTTCGTTGAGTAGCCAAGGTGGTTGCTGCTGTCGTCAATGTGGGTCCACGGGTTTTCTAGCCCCTGCACCCTGATAACAGAACGCAGCCGCACGTCTGGCCGCCTGATGATGTCTAGCATTACGCCTCCAACGTCTGGTCAAGCCAGATCCCGCGCAGCGTGTATTCCCCCCAGGTGCCGATGCTGTTGGCAGCGTTGCGTCTGGTCAACTGGTTCCACAGTGGCCTGATCGTAACGTAGCCGTTGCGGTATTCCAGATCCCACGGGGCGTCGTTGCCGTTGTGTACTGTAAACGGGGTCCGCATAACCCGGAGTATGGTTTCGTCGTCGGTGGTGACAGTCAGATCCCAGGCCCAGTGAGACGCCCAGACAGTTGGCCTCTGGTTGCCTGACACCTCACGATTGAAAAGTCGCACGGGCAGAGTCATCCCCACACGCACGTCATCGGTAAAATGTGGCGGGGTTTCCTCCGACGCTATCCCGGTGGTTGCGAGGTAGGTGGTTGACGTGAACCCGGCCCACTCGGCCCAGCCTGGTTCCAGGCCAATGTCAAAAACCGTATTTGACCCAATGTCAATGACTCCGGTTGCCGGGTTTCTGGCAACCGTCCACGTCGCTGCAAACGCTGCGTTGAGTGCGTCAGTCAGGCGCGAGCAAACCTCCTCAGTCGCGGTCAACCAACCAGTCTCGTCAGGTTCTAGCCCTATCGCCACAGTGCTGCCGGATTGGGTGACGGTGAGCGGAGACGTATTGCCGATCCAGCACTGGTCTATCCTGCTGGCCATGTTATCACCTCCAACTCCAGGTATACCGTTTCCGGGTCCAATGACTGCGGCGCAAACTCCCACGAGTCAACCAGGACGCACGGGCGATATGTGCCGCTGCCGTCGTCAATGGCTATCGGGTTTGCTGCCCATGCGACGGCCAGGTCATACGCAGCCGCCATAGAGTCGAGAAATGTCCCGTCAATCGACCTGTGCAACCATATTTCTATTTTGCCTGTCTCGTAGTAGCCCACCCTGTCAACCATCGTCGCCCGACCGTAGTTGCTAATCACGTCGTCCGAGTCAACCCGTCGAGACAACCCCCACGGGCCAGCCGCTTTCCCGTACCACCACCCATCAACGGGCTGCACGCCAACGGTGTCTGCGTGCGTCAGGTTGCCGCCAAACCCGAGGTAGTCACTCAGGTCACTGTTGCCCCATGTCAGTGTTGCCGGGGACGTTCCCCACGTCACAGATACAAGGCCGGTTGTGTCGTCAATGGCAAACGTCACCAGAGCCCCAAGCGTGGCATTTAGCCGGGCGATAACGTCATCCGGTGTCAGGTACTGCACCCCGGCAGTAAACGCGCAGGACGGGGCAGCGCCGCCCGTTGTGGTGACGGTGAACGACTCGTTGATCCAGTGTTGACAGTAGATCCTGGCAGCCATTAGAACACCTGCGGCACAAATTTTTTGCCAGAGTGTTTTGCCTGATTGATTGATCCTATCAGTTTCTCGCCCAGCCTCGGGCCATCGTCTGCGTAGACGTTGTTATTGCCCATGTAGACGTTGTACGTTGCGCCGCCACCATCCTGAACGGTTGGCGTTGACGTGCCGAGTGACCGCACCGCTGCGGATTTCCCGCCCCCCCCTCCGGTGCTGCCAGAGAAACCTGCGATTGCAGCGGCGACACCGTACTGTGCAGCGCCAGCGAAATAGCCAGCAGCCTGCGGGTTCCCGGTTGTCACGGCGATGATCCCAGCGCCGAGGTATCCGGCAGCCTGTGCGGCATACTGCAGGGCCAGAGAGTCCAGCATCCCAGACACTGACTGCCCGACAGCCACACTCATTTTTGCAGACGCCAACCCAATCTCTGTCGAACCCTTCGACGTTGACGCAACCAGGTCTGCCATTGCCGAATTGACAGACGACAGCGGGCCACCTATGCCACTGAACCCGTCACCTAGCGCCGCCAGTGCTGCGTCATGCTCACGGGCGGCAATGGTCGCCTCGCTTATTGCCCGTGCCTCTGCCTCAAACGGCCCTGCGAGGTCGGTGTCCTGCAGCCGAACCCGTGCTATGTCAAACTCGGTTGCCTGCCCGGTGGCTAACAGATATTCCTCCTGCAGCCCCTGCAATGCTAGGATCTCGCCTTGGTGTATTGCTGCGGCATCGTCAACGGCGCGCAGTGCTGCGGCCTCTCTGGCTGCCTGTATCGCCTTGCGGTCAGCGTCTGCCCGTGCCCGTGCTGCCTTGATCTGTGCCTCTGCCAGCGACAGGATCGCAGCCTCTTGCGCCTGCACCTGTGCTGGGTCAACGGTTCCCCGTGCTGACTGGATCGCTGCGACCCGTGCTGCCAACTCAGATAAGGCTGAGTTTGCGTCCATCTCGGCGCGCTGTATTGCTAGGTCAACAGTGCGGGCGATAGCCTCCTGCCCTGTTAGCAGTGACGCCTGTATCTCCTGCGCCCGCAACAACAGCGACTGCGGGTCTGTCTCTAGCGTTGGCGCTGGGCCACGTCTGCCGCCACCGCCACGGGGGGGAATTGGTTTTGGCTTTGATACGCTGGCCACCAGATTGCTAAAGTCCTGCCCGGTCATCTGGCGCACGTTTGCGATTGCCTCTGACCACCTGTTCACCCAATTTGTCACAACCTGAATGTTGGTTCTGTTGGCAACGTCGGCAACGTCCTGTAGGGCGGTAATCTGGGCGTTGATGACTCCCAACTTCAACCGCTCTAGGTCGGTCTGCTCCATCGTCGCCTTGCCCTCGATGGTTGCCTTTTGCTCCGCCAACTTGATGTACTGCTCAATGCGCGCCACTTGTTCCGTTGCGGCCTTGCGCTCCGCAGCAATCTGAGAATTTACCGCCCCCTGCACAGACTCAATTGCCGTCAGGGCTCGGCCTTCTGCGTCCTGTATTGCACGGCTAATTGCCCCTCCCCACGATTCGGACTCTCGGTTTGCCCCCTCGATGGCCTGCTGGAAAAACTCGACTGAGGCGCGCAGCACGGCGAAACCCTCTGCGGCCTTTCTGGCCCGCAGTTCTGCACGCTGTGAGATGATGTCCTCGGTGGTGCTACCAGCACGCTCTATCTGGCGCTCAAGGAAACTGCCGCTCTCCGCCAGCGCCTTCTGTGCGTTGCTGCGTATGTTCTCAAGTGACGCCGAGAATTGAGCAAGCCTGGCCTCGGGAAGGTCTAGTTGGTCTGCCCTCGCCTGCAGCAAGCGCATCGCCTCTTCTACCCGTAATGTGGCCTTCTCCATCTCGTTTAGTCCAAGTGCCTTGGCCCGTGCTTCCACGTCGATCTTGCCGATGAACCGCTCGAACGCCTCGGGGCTTTTCTTGATGTACCCCTCCGCGATCTTGTTGGCCAGCTCGAGGAAATCCTCGCCGGTGCCAGCGGCCAGTTTGCGCGCTGTCGGCAGCACCCTGATGAGGTGCTCGATGTCGTTGCCAGCGATGCGCCACTGGTTAGCCATGCGCTCCAGGCTGGTAGTGTCAACCTCAAACGATGACGCCGCCTGCAGTCTGGTTCTCAGCAGGTCCGCGTTCTTGTTCAGTTGGTCGAAAACAGTTGACGCCTGCAGATCCCTTTCGCCCTGCCTGGCCTCTTGGTAGAACCCGGTCACAACCCCCGTCAGTTCACGAAATAGCCCGATGGCCTGGTTGATCCCGGTCACGGCAAAAGACGCCTTCAAACTTTTTGATAGCTCCCCGAGGCTGCCAGTTGACGCCCTCGTGGCTGCGTCAAACTTCTTCATCTTCGCGCCCAACTGCTCGACGCTCACGGCCCCGTCCTTGTCAACCTTGAATATTAGCCTAACTTCTTCTGCCATGGTGGCTCCTACTTGCTGCGGTGCCGTTCGATTCTATCGTTTGTCGCCTCGACTTCTGCCAGCAGGCAGGGCTCATAGCCGTGGTCCCGTGATGCACCGATCATCCCGGCCAAGTCCTTGGGCAGGCACTTCCCGCCAAAGGGGCGGGCGTTGCCAGCGAAGACAGCAGTGTGCATGGGGTTGATCCTCGGGTCGGCTAACCACAACTCTCTGGCCTCGTTCCAGTCAACCCCAACGGCACGGCAGATCTCGGCTGCCTCATAACAGAAGGCCACCTTGGTTGCGTAGTAGGTGTTTTCAAGATACTTCGCCATCTCTGCCGCCCGGTAGTTTGGCGTTTGTATGTATCTCTTGACGGGGCCAGTAACGGGCAGGAACAGGTCAACCATTGCCGACGTTGCCGCAGGAGGCCCGGCGAAGATGAAAAACGGTGTCTCTTTGATCTCAGTGTGGAAATCGTAGGGCGTCCAATAGGATGACTCGCCGCAATACTCGGGGGAAAACACGATCTTGCTGGCGTGCTTCGCTGCCATGCGTCCACAGGTGCCCACGCTCACGGTTGACTTGATGAGGATCAGCGGCGTGCGGAGCTGGTCAACCACGGCCTCCACGATTGACGTATCGCACGGACCCTCAAGTGTTTTTGGGGTTGGCACGCAGACAACCGCCACGTCACACTGGTTGATCTCTGCCATGGTCGCAGGGTCCGGCGTGCTCACTCTCGATTTACTCAGAGCCGGATCATTGATTATCACATCGTAGTGGCCGTTGAAAAACTCGGCCATTGCTCTGCCTACGTAGCCATAGCCGACGATTCCAATCTTAGTTTTACGCATACACAAGCTCCTTGCACCGCTGCCAGATTGCCCGCCCAATCACCGGGCGGTAGTCGTCGCGGTAGTGTTCGCAGTCATCAGCCATCGCACGAGCGGCCCCGCTGGCATCTACGATTGGCGACGGGTCAAACAGGTTGATCCCCTGCATGGCGTACAGTGGCGCAGCAATGGCGGCCCGGTTGGGTAGCCTGCCGACTCCAGGGAAATCGGCGTCGATGTGAGTGACGACCAGCACCGGCATTGGTGCCATATATTTAATGAACGCGCGCACGCCCGCGAGGACTTCGGCGTCTGCCATCTCCCTGACGACTGTGCCCGGTGGCCCCCCTGTGCGCTTGTGGGTACGCATGGGGATCAGCCATTCTCCACACTCGTGCGCCTTGCGGGTGCAGACCTCCAGCACGCACACGTCCTGCGATGTGGTATCAATCTCGCATGGCTCCCGTTCATCCCACAGGTACGGCAGCATTGCAGGCGGCACAGGGGCACCCCGCAGCATCTTGACCTGCTGCAATGCCTCCTGTGCGCTGTGCGTGAACACCACGTCACGGGCTACGAACGTCACCCGCTCTTTGATCTCCCGCACTGATTGCAATGGCCCGCCGACGCGGCAGGAGCCAAACACTAGGATTTTCATGGCGCTGCCTCTGCTACGATCGCCCTCAACTCGTCTACAAATTTACACGCCACAGACGCCGGGTCAATGGTGCGATATTTTTGCTGCTTGCGCTTCCGCAGTGCTGCGTCAATGCACTTCTTGAACGCGCCGGGCTGCGCCGCCTCTGCCATCAACTCCTCGGGGTGGCCCTCGCAGTTGCCGACGTTGGGACCAACGACGACGTTGCAGCCGCAGGCAATGGCTTCTGCGTAAACTCCGGGGGCACTGTCGTAGTGGGACGGAATGACCAGCACCTTGCTATGGCCAAGCAGCCGGAACACCTCTTCGTGGTCAATCAGACCAATGGCCTCGTGCTTCGGGTTGTTGGATTGAAACCCGATGCCAGCCACGGCGATCCGCTTGTCCGGGTAGGCCTCGCAGATGGCGCACAGTAGTTCAGGGTTTTTGACTGATCGTGACCATTGGCTGGCGATGAAGCAGAGATCAAACGCCCGATCCTTGTACGGTCTGCCTGCGTCTGCGTGCGTGCCGGTGGTAACGTCTGCCAGAGGCAGGAACCCAGGGCGCACCTTTGTCGCAAGTTCTGGCGCAAGTTTGTCGTAGTGGGGGCGGTCTAGGGACGAGTGGCAGATCACAGCATCGGCAGCCTTGATTGCCTGCAGTGCGTTGCCGCCATCGGGGAACAGGTCACGCCCGTCTAAATCGTGAACCTCGCCCATTGATGCCGCCTCGATTGACGACGACACGTAGACCAGTGGCGCACTTGTTGCAATCTGCACGGGTGCCCGGTGGCTCTTTGCCGCAACGATGTCAAACGTGCCGTCAACCTGGATCTTCGCCCTGCCCTTTGGTGGGGTGGCTGCGATGATCCCGCCGATGCTGTCCGGGTCCGGCCCAAGGTCAAGCGTGGTCTTGTGGCCCCACGGGTGGATGAACATGCCGACAACCCACGCCCCTTGCGCCCGCATGGCCTTGATCAGTTCATACCAGCCCGTTGCCGCTCCACCCCAGCCCGGCGCTTGCGTGGCCACAGCCAACACCCGCAGTTGTCCGGGTTCCGGCTCGGGGTAGTCATCTGGCAGGCGGTAGGTGTTGGCTGAGCCCGTTGCCGCTCCACCCCAGCCCGGCGCTTGCGTGGCCACAGCCAACACCCGCAGTTGTCCGGGTTCCGGCTCGTGGTAGTCATCTGGCAGGCGGTAGGTGTTGGCTGGCTGTGCTGGTTGCTCTGGCAGTCCTGACAGGTGGGGCAGCAGTCGGTCAATGCTCCATTGCCATTTGTCGAGCATATGTTGACGGTTGGCCCTCCCCATGTCCGGCAAACGTGACCGGCGAGACTTGAGGCGCAGGGCAGCGGCTACAATGTCGTTGGCTGTGCAGTTGTCCGGCAGCAGCACCCCGCCCTTGGTCGCCTCGTATATCTCAGGGACCACGCCCACGCGGGTAGAGATAAAGGGCAGGCCACAGGCGCACCCTTCCATGATCGGATTCGGCGTGCCCTCACTCTCTGACGTACAGAGCACGGCGTCCGCCTTGGCGTACCACTGCGGCATTGACTCGTATGGCACAGAAGAGACGGCGCTATTCAGAATCTCAATGTGGATGCCGTGGGGCTTGAGCAAGTGGCGGGCCTCCTCGGCCACGTCCCGCCGCTTGACCCTCACGGTGCCATCGGCCACCCATGCCAGCGTCAACTGCTCATTGCTGCCGGGGTTGCGTGCCGGGGTGAAGTGCTCACAGTCCACCCCGTTGGGCAGGGCAAAGGCTTCCTTATGCCCAGCCGCTCGCAACTCTGCCGCCAGCGTTTCCGATGTGGCGAAGATGGCAGACGACCTGGCCACGATGTTGGGCCACAGTTGCCCCAGCCTCCATGATCGATGATCGCACACGCGCACGATCAACTTGACGTGCCGGGCGTCTTTGCGTAGCAGCAGCGGCTCGGCAGCCCGCCACCATACCGCCACGATTGCAGACACGTCCGTCAGGTCACGGGTCGCGAGCTCTGCCCTTGTGACGGTTTCCCCGTCGCACAGGTCTGCCATTGTTTTCGCCAGCCGGGTAAACAGCCCCCGTCCCTCATCGTGTAGAAATAGAATCATCTGTTCCCTCCTGCCTCTGCCTTCGCTCGTTCTACAAGTGATTGCTGGTATGCGCCAACCTCGTCATCAACCCAGATTATCAGGCGCAGCATTGCGTCACTAGGATCAGGGACAACGCCCGAGAGGTTCCCATGTTTCCAATGCCGCCACGCCTCTGTGCAATCATGCGCCGCCCTCAGTTCGTGAACGTCTGCCCCTAGCCATTCCCTCGGGCACCTGTCGCACCACCCGACCCCGGCAACGTGTATCTCTGCGCCGGTTTTGCAAATGCGGTGCGGGCACTCATCACAATCTGCGGGGAATATGCCGGACCACTCAGGCGACCGCACAACGAGGGCTATTTTTCCCCGGAGCCCACGCCGAAAGGGTTGTCAACGTCGCCCCCGTCGTCTCCGTCCTTTGCCTGATCCAACTCTGGAAGTGGCAGCGTGTCCAGCAGGACAGCGGCAGCCTCACGGCAGACGGCAGGCGGCAGGTCGCACACGAACTCTGG
>Ga0208019_1001919_pt1 | contig 10755 bp, 19 predicted proteins | sample CB_VirMetaG_5_FD_184540 | JGI IMG/M metagenome (GOLD analysis project Ga0208019, IMG submission 184540) | Freshwater to marine saline gradient viral communities from Chesapeake Bay - CB_1508_1D Viral MetaG (SPAdes) (version 4) | ecosystem: Environmental > Aquatic > Marine > Coastal | place: USA... | reverse complement strand
TCATCCGTTCAAGGCAATCGCCTTGCATTAGTTTAATCATCGCCAATCTTTCCTTCTGTGCTGGTGCGGCCTAACAAGGCAATCTAGCGGACAACAAAAAGCGTTGCCGCTAATCGCTGGCGTTATGCCTCCTTCGGAACCTTCATGAATACCACCCATATAGTCTTACCTGTCTTTCCTGTAAAATCACCGAATAGCGGCTCTACTGGAAACTCGCGAAGCAGATCCTTTGCTTTTATGTTGGCCTCGTTCCATTTAAAAATTAGCACCCCGTAATCATCAAGCACACGCCAACACTCTGAGAAGCCAGCGACAATATCAGCCTTCCATGTCTCCTTGTTGAGCAATCCATACTTCATGTTAATTACGCTCTTTTCACTACCTGATGTTAAGTGTGGCGGGTCAAAAATAACCATTTTGAATGTCTTTTCGTCATACGGCATATCCCTGAAATCATGGATTCCGTCCGGTTTTACACACCAGTTTGGATTCCACCCATTTGCAAACGCGCCTTTTTCTACTTCCCGCTTATCCGCAAAATAGGCATGTTCGTTTTGCTTGTTCCACCAAAACATCCTCCCACCACAGCAGGCATCGAGAATAGGCGGCATAACAAGGCCGCTCAACTCGGACGCACTACTCTCGTGATGGGTTTTGGCATCTGTGTTCTGCTCGTGTTCAGTCATGTCTTCACCTTATGTTGTTTTAATCCGTGCGCCGGTTAGCGGCAGTCGTTCTCCTATGTATGAATGATTATAGCATCTGGACAATAGTGGGTGATAGCTGCAGAACATATTGGACATGGTTTAGCGTTCCTAATCTTCCCATCCCTTCCCACTCTAGCAACTAATATATATCTAACCTTGTGCAGCTCTTTGCATTTAATTAAAGCATCTATCTCTGCATGTAGAAAAACTCTCTCCTCATCTCCCACCCTCTTAGCAAAGAGGGCTTGTGTTGGGTGAGTCTTGTTATAAGAGTTTGTTCCAATGGAAAGGATTTGATACTTCTTATCTAACAAGAAAGAGACAACACTAACTTTCTTTTTGGAAAGAAAGAGTGAAGATATATTTAATGCTAAATTAAGAGGGGAAATCGCTTTCATCCTCATCCCTTGAACAGAAGAAAGCCGTCCTATCCTCTAGGCAGATAGGAATGTTGTATGGAGTTTCGTCCTCCCCTATATGGTTAGGGCATAGTGTTCTGGCGCACCTGTCCACAAACCAATAGGAGGATTCTATACAGAAGGCTCTATCTTTATAGCAGCGCATTATGTATTACTAGAAAGTAATGATTCAAAGTCTTGAACAGCGTGCTTATACCCATGTTCAAATGCTGAACAATAATGAAACTTCACTAGGTCGATCATTATATCACTCTCACCATGAGAGAGAAGAAGATTCTCAATGTAAGAGAAGTGGGCATTGATTAATGACGTAAGTTCTTCTTTACTCTTCATCTGTTATTCTCCGGTAGGTTGATAACTCTCTTTATGCTCATACCACCACTTCGCCTGTTCAACATCTGATAGTCTCCAGAGTATGCGTCCAGCCCTTGCGGCTGTCTTCCCCCACCTATACATATAATCTCCACATATATAGTCCATTGGTACGGGGTGGTTTTTGTATCTTCCTACAAGACAGGTGGTGATGCCTTGTAGCTCAAGGTCAGCAACAGACTCAGACTCTTCCCGTGTTCTATAAAAGCACGATAGACAAGACTTCTGGGGAACTTTAACACCCATTGCTTTATCTCCTAAAGCTGTTGTACCGTTCACGCCGTATGATCGCGCCACAAAAACCACTCAAGGGCGCGTAGTATGCCGTCATCCTTCCACCAATCCCGTATAGGTCTGTTCGCTTTCCGATCCCGGTAGAAGTCAGGGCCGAGGTAGTCGTGCCAATCCAGAAACACATACCCGCCATCGAATGTCCTAAGCCTATAAAATTTTGTGAGACAACATATATGGTTGATTGTTAAGCAGGTCATATTAACCTCTCACCAATCTGACCATATTGGTAGCGGTCTTAGAGTAGGCGAAGGAAAAGCCCACGTCGAAGTCCACATCCCAAGCAGATGTAGGAACGATGGCGTACGGCGAGGCCGTCCAGACATTCAACTTGTCATCGAACGTGTGTCCGTGCTCTTCAGCTTCATGGAATAGGCCAAGCAATTCCAACCTTGTAGGCATTCTCCAGCCATCTGCCCATTCAGTAGACATGGCTTTATCCCAAGACATCTCACCTACAGGGTAGGAGAGTTCCAATTTCTTACCAGTAAAATCTGTTTTGGGTTTCATTCTAAGGGCTCCCGTACCAACCTAACTCCAGCGGTATTGGTCTTATGATTGGCGAAGGAATCACCATCGTTGAAGTCTACATCCCAAGCATAGGCTGGATCGGGTGCGTATGGCGAAGCCGTCCAGACATCAGGCGTGCTCTTGAATATGTGTCTATCCTCTTCTGCTTCATGAAACAGAGCAATTAGCTCAACCCTTGTTGGCATTCTCCATCCATCTGGCCACGTGGTATTCATGGCTTCCTTCCATGTCATCTCACCTGCAGGGTGAGATAGTTCTAGGGTTGAGCCGATGAAATCTGTGTTGATCTTCATTGTTGAACCTCCCTCACTAACCTGACCACACCGGTATTGGTCTTACCGTTGGCGTAGGAACTGCCATTGTGGAAGTACACAGGCCACGCATAGGTAGGAACGAGGGCGTACGACGAAGCCGTCCAGACAATCGACGTATCCCTAAAGCTGTGCCCGGCATCTTCAGCTTCATGGTATAGAGTTATCAACTCTGCTCTTGTTGGAAGCCTCCAACCATCTGGCCATTCTGTAGTCATAGCTTCCTTCCATGTCATCTCAGCCACTGGGTGGGATAGCTTGAATTTCTTACCAGTTGGCGACATAAACACCCTGATAATAAATCGTTACGCGCTTGGGTGGGATAGCTTGAATTTCTTACCAGTAAAATCTGTTTTGATGTTCATCGCTATCGCAACGGCCCGATATGGAAATCACACCCTTCGCCGCACGCATCCTTACACCCGGCGGTCTTGTACCCGGCGAGGCAATCAATTGCCCAATCCCCCCCACAGGGCATTAAGTCGGCTAGATCGCATCCACACTCGTCGCAATACAGACCATCGTACCCATGATCGCGCAGATAAGCAGCGATCATGTCACGACCACCTACTTTCGATTGTTTGTTCTGCATCGTCTTTTCCTATGGGGTGATCAGGAATTGTGCCGAAGATACTCGAATAACTCTTCGTGAGCGCCTGACGGCAGCCGAACATCAAAGGATTGCTCATCATCGTTTTCATCAAACAACTCGATATTAAGCCTGCCTTTGTTGTCGATACCAACCCTAACAGTAACGCCACCTTTTTCGTACAGGTCAATCATTCTACATGCCATTTTATGTACCCCTGCTATTTTGAAGGAGAAGGGCTTCCTTGCCCCATTCCTAGCCAATGCTCTTAGCTAGAACCATCATCCATAAATACTGGAATTATTTACGAACATCCCCAGTCTTAGCTAGACCCTCTGCATTACAGGAGGAACAACGAATCCCGACCTTGTCTGGGTCTTTTGACTTCCGGGTGGTGTTGAATACACGTAGTTGTTTTCCATAAGTAGTGTCTTGGAAAGCGTTTGCACAATTGCATGATGTGATGACGGTGGACATAGCCCTATACCTCCTCAGATGCAAGCATTTCTTTAGCCTCTTCCTCGTCAACATCTCCAGAAGTGTATGCCTCAAACTCTCTAGCAATGTCGATAAGATCATTAAGCCCTAGGTCTTTTCTGCTGGTAGCAGGAAGGGCATTAACATAATTCACGGCGTTTGTAAGCGCGTTCTGACGGATGATTGCCCGCTCCCTTACTAGTGGGATGGCTCCTACAAGAGAAGGCCTTGCAGGGCTGTCTGATGTCGTATGAGGGGTAGATGAGGAACTGCCTCCATGTACGTCCACACGGAGACGCTTAACAAACTTCCCACCACCATGAATACTTCCATCGTCAAATGAAACAACGTCCCCCTTGTTCACGTCCACTTTAGGTTTCCATTCCTCCTTTGTTCCATACCATGTACCATTCACAAGAATACTCCACTTACCAAACTTGTTGGAGATTGCTTCTACTGTGCCTTCTACTGTTGCCATTGCGGTTGCCTCTTAAATAATATAGGGCTTTGTTTGTGCCCATGTACTGCCTACACTAACTTCCACGTTTAATGGGAGTGGAATGTCCCAATCAAATAACTCCTTCACTCTCTTCCTGACTCCTGTAAGAGAACTATAAACCATCTTCCCAACCTTGTCAATGTCCTCATTCATTACATCTAGCATCACACTGTCATGTATAGTATTTATTAGAAAGATATTCTCCCTGTTATATTGCTTCCCTTCACCAACATAAAGCTCTCTATACAAGTCACCTATACCAATCAACACCAAGTCTCCTGTTGCTGTTCCTTGTGTCATGTAATTCTTAATCTCTGTTGGAGAGAATGAAAAGTTTTCTCCACGCTCTTTCAAGAATTTTGGTGCTTCTTTCTGTACGAAAGAATAAGCCCTCCCTGTTGGAGAATAATAATGCCCAATGTATTTCTGTCCAAGCTCTCCCATGTTCTCATATGGGATGGCATTGCTATACACAATGCTTGCTAGTTCTTTCTGGTAAGAATCCAACACCCTATACCTAGCATAGTATGCTCCAACAAATTCTTTGCACACTTCAGTAGAGAGCTTTGTATTAGCTGCTAAAGCAGATATCCCGGCTCCATATTGAAGAGCAAAGCTCAAGCTCTTCGCAGTCTTTCTCATCTTCTTGTAATGCGAATCCCCAGCGTCATATTTCTTTTTAACTGAATCATAACTTTCACCAAGCAGAAGACTTAGAGATATACAGTGCATGTCCTTTGTCCTTACATCATCAATTAGCACAGGGTCTTTGGATAAGGCTGCAAGGATTATAACCTCGAGCTGTGAATAATCAGCTTCCATTATGCTACCACTATCACCATACCTTGAAGAGAAAAATTCTTTTATCTTACTCATAATATACTTCTCCACCCTGTAGTTTTTAATATAAAATCAAACTCACGTAAGTCTGGGGCATAAATATTCTGATCCTCCATTAGTGGGGTAAAGAAATGTTTGAAGGAATTTTCTGTGCGTATATCTAACATATGATCCAACATAAATATAGTGTTTTGATGAGTCTTTGTCTTAAACCCTTTTCCCAACCTCTCTATAACTTTTTCCTTATACCACTGGGTGGTTGTTTCAGTGCAGTGAATAATCTTCTCTGTCAATGAAGGGAAAAAACTATGGCTGACATACAACGTATCAAAATAATCATCACGCAACGGAATCAGAGCAAGGCTTGTAGAAACATCAGTGTTATAGAACACCTGAAATATATCAAGGTTCAAATAATATTTAGTTAAATTATTCTTAGACACTCTTGATTCAAAAGTCTTTAATCTATCTTTAGGAATATTACTAGAAATAATATTTATTATATTATATATAATATTTATATTATTATATATATATTCATATTTATTAGATATATATCTAGTAGTGTTATATATATATCCTGTATTATTATTATCAGATAATACTGATAAATCTAAATTATTAATTATTTTATTTATTATTTTATAATCTAAATCTATCCCATATATATCTAAATCATATATATATAAATCTTTAGATTTATATATTGAATTATATATAACATCTCTAATAATTCCACCTCCTAGATACAGGGTTTTTCCTGTTAATTCATGGTATAAAACACCAATGCTGAATAGCTTTTTCAACATACTATCTTTGAGTTCTTTCATATCATCTTTCATTATTTCATTCCTCAAAAGTTGTTACGTTTTGAAGGTTTGGTTTTGAACTACTCAACCTTCCTGTATTAGTAGCCGTATGGTTTAGGGTGTGGTGTATACACCCATCATGTTCACATGTCAGCTTTGCATAAGGAAGGTAATAGGTAGATATATCTTTCTCTAGTTCCCTCCACCTTAGCACATTCTCAATGAACTTACAAGCCTGTATGGAGTAATCTGTGTGTGTATATAACTCACCATCTAACAAATCATACAAATCTTTCAACACCGTCACTCCAGTGGGGTAGAGTTTTGTGATTTTATTTTTAGTAAGAGAAGTAAAATGTCTCTCAATCCATTTGGGCTTGTCTTTTACGAATGGAATCCCATCATGGTGATAGGTGATTTTAGTTTTACGTGTCTTAATCTTCCCAACATTCTTCCCTGTCTTGTATACGTAGAGATTCCCATCCTCATCTAACACTGGTCTATCTGCTACATACGACATGTTACCACCAAATAATGTGACGCTAATCAGTGAAGGAGTTATATCTGAATAATCTCCTATCTCATCAAACACTTCTGATGGTGTGTAGTGATTAACTATTTCTAGTAATTTTTCTTTAAGTACCTTCTCTTCATTAATCAATGTCACATGAGCATACTCCAAGCTATCCTCTGCTCTGAAGTACATCCCATGATGTTCCATGATTGTTGTTGCTTGTAATGCCACCATCTGTGTTAGGCACAGATCGAAGCTCTTAGCTTCCGTTATAGCTTCCTGTGCATGAAACTGTTCCAACTGATGCCAGAATATAGAGAATGTTTTTATTACATCTTCTTTCAGGTAGGGAACAATAATCTTCTCATCAATCATCTCAGTACTAACACCACTATCCCACAAAGCCTTCACCCTATCATCCTTAACCTCCCCTACCTCATACTTCTCAGTTAAGAAATTAAGGGATGCAAACTTTGTGAGTTGCCCAGACAATAAATACTCAGCTAACATCGTGTCCCAGATCTTAATATCCATATTCATATACCAATTTTTAAACACGGGTTGTTGTAATAAATATAGAAGGTCAAACTTTATATTCTGACCAACTAACATGTAAACATTATTCCTAGAAAGAAACTCAACAGCCCTTCCTACTTCGATACAGACCTCTGCTTTATCCTCTATATGGAATGTGGAAATAGTATCGTCTCCCTCAATCTGTATTCCAATATATACAATCCAATTATCCGGGTTGTGTGGGGAGCCTCTGCCTGTACTATCGTTCTCATAGATAGTAGTTTCTAAATCAATACATGCTACCTTAGACATAACCTTCATACCTCCCAATGCTAGGAACTATCTTCACTTCAAACTTCCCATTCCTACAGCTCTCATCTAATGGGGAGGGAAATTTATTCTTAACAATATTCAAGAACCTTGCGTTAGCCTTTACCTCTGGGTCATAGCTTCTTCCAATGGTTATGATGGCGTCAGCCTCACCCTGTGCCCCTGTCTTGCTGCCGTAGATATGCTCCATCTCCACCCACTTCTCACCACCTGCCTCACCACCAGCCTGCGCTGCTACAATAATAGGGCAATATTGTTTCGCCCATTCCCTAGCCTTTCCATATAGCATGGTGGTACGCGCTGCATCATTGGTTGTTTGTTTACTAAACCCATGAACCTTCCATAGCTGATCTATAACAACAAGGCCCGGAGATAGTTTCTTGAGAAACTTTTGAATTGTATATACATCCAAAGCTGGGGCGTCGATAAACTTGATACGTCCAATACTTCCAATTAATTTCTCTACCTTGTGCTTAACGTCTACAACATTAGCATCAAACTCTTCTCCATTTATTCCTAGTAAGGAACAGATGATACGCTTCTTAACAACTGTCCCTTCCTCTTCATTGTTAAACCATACCAGCTCCTTGTCTGGTGGTAGCTGAGTTAGCATATGGGTAGCCTCTGACATAAGGAAGCTCGTCTTGCCCGTGTCAGGCCGTGCAGCGACGATTACAAGCTTACCCTTACCCACCCTACCAAGGGCCATATTAAGCTCGTTTAAGCGCCACTCTAGGCCCGTATGGGCTGCTGTAGCAGACCGTATCTCCTCCAAATCATCCGTCACTAGTAGTTCATCAGCTCCCTTAGCCTTACCAAGGCGCTCCTCCCACTTATCAAACAGTACTTCTATGTCCCCCATACTTCCAACACCATTATCCACTATCTGTAATGCTACCTTCCCTATTGAAAGGGCATACTCCCTGTCTATCAAATTCTTTTTAATAACATCCTCCATCTCTGGTGTTGGAACATACTCCTTAACTGATTCTATTATCGTATCGTATACAATAAACTTATCTGCATCCCACTTAGGATGACAGCTTACCTTCATAAACAAGGCGAGAGCATCCCAATCTAGCTTGTCATGCTTCTCATAATACTTCCCTATATCCTGCAGGATAGTATGGGTTTCTTTACTAACACTATCCTTACTTACAACCTCTATGAACTCATCATAGAAGGATTTATTCTCCATCAGTTTTAATAACTCTATCACTTCACAACTCCTATATGTCGTTTGGGGTCACCATGATATACCACTTCACATGGTAGGACAAGACTGATACGCTGACACATCTCAGTTTGTTTCAGCTTAACAATTCCATTATCATTATCCAACCACACCACAACCAAATCCCAGTTTGATTTATTCCTAGAAAGAAAATTAAATACCTTGTCAGTAAATGATGTTCCATGTAATACTATTACATTAAATGATCCAAGCTTATTCAACATAATCCCTGATACATAATCCTCAACAATTACTACTTCTCTAGTAGGCAGAGAACTTTTAATATAATTAAATCTATCCCATGTTGATTTACTATATGTAATTACTTTAGCTCCTTCAGTATTCATATAAACTTTTCGATACATGACTCCTACTAATTCACTATTATGATATAGTGGAAACACTACCCTATTCCACTTCTCACTCCATCCTATGTTAAACAGTTTAATGGTTTCAATTGAGAAGTATTTTTTCAAATAATCCATACCTATCATTGGAATCATAGTAGTGAAATCTACAGGTAGTTTTACATCATTCACTACTTTATCTTTCTCTCTATCCTCCCTTTCAATACTTCTACTAATTTTCTTTTTAATAAAATCATACGAACTTTCTCCTTTAGAATCAAACACTTTGCCTTTGTTTCCACAATGGAAACAATTATATAACCACCCGTCTTCCACTCTTTTAACATATAGTCTATCATTATTTTTACCTTCTTTACAATGATGAATCTTTATTTGCTCATCTAATTTTAATGATGAACATTGTGTTTCAATAATCTCTTTGATGTTGGAGTCATACATTTGTTTTACCTATGTATTCACGTTTTAGCATAGCAAACTCTTCATCTAAATCTCTTCCATATTTATACCAGAGTCTAAGGTTTGCCTCATAAAATGACATAGGAGATTCATTGTTTTCTTCTTGGGAATAAATCTCATAGTCATTGTTTACCAAATCGTCATATTCAATACAATTATTATACATAACTCACCTATTATATTTCTACATCACTATACATCTAATTCTTAGTAGCCAAACACTCTAATAACCGAACACTTGTGTATACCACTGCTTAACAGCAGCTCTCTCGGTGTCATCCGCAAGGGCCATATAATACGCTGATTCAATCCCACTCCATGCATCTTGGTGGGCAAGGCAGAGCTTGGCTACATTCTTGAGGGTGCGAGGACTCCATGCCAGAGTAATCTCCCCCTCCATATACCCTTGACGAACCAACCCACCAAACTTCACCAACATGGTGGCAAACTGGTCGGTGATGTTATCACCAAACCATTTAGTAAGGAGTTTCACCTCCTGCTCCTCTGAAAGATAGGGAGCATAGATGAAGTAGCCGTGTCGATTGATGGTTGAAACATCCTGTATCTGACTTGCTGCATAGCGATCGAGGCCATCTCCTAAGCCCAGTGTGTTGTCAGTGTATGCCATCCTTGCCCGACTGTCAGGAACCACCACCTGATCCTCTGGCTTGTCATACAATCTCAAACATCCTCCCTCCTCACGCAACCATTGCGTGGCCATGTTAACAAAGGACGGGGCTTTAGTCCACTCATCCTCACAGATGATGTAGCCTGCCTTCAGGCACGATGGATAGAGGCCATCCACCCAATATGTACCTTCCTCTGGACTCACCATTATCTTCCCAAGAATAGCATCAGGTTCAATACTTCCATTCATATTCATCCTAGCAAATGGTTGTCTCATCAGTGCAGCATAGAACTCAACACCTGTAGTTTTACCAGCACCTGCAGGACTAGTGATGATTGGCTTGGCATTCATTGATAACGCTTCAGCAATCTTGCTATCCACCTCCCAATTCACCACTCTCTCCTGAATGATTTTCTTCTTGGGAATATCTGCTTGTACTCCCTCTGGCCAATCAGAGTCAGCATACGGGGGGAGGACGAATGGATCATGCGCTCCCTCTGGCTTGACATAATCCACCCCATTCAAGTCTAGCAACTTGCTATACCTGATCCATCCCTTTGGTGCAACAGGAGGCTTGAATAAGCTACTTTCAAGCAGGGCATCAACAGCTTCAACAGCCGCCTCCTCCTTGTGCTTGGCACCCTTGATTCTGCTCATCATCTCATCCATAACTTTCTTTCTGGTATCCATTGTCACTACCTCACTTTACAATCTTGGTTTTAATCAAATCCAGCAGGCATGGAGCCAACTGGCTGGTGTGGTCGAGTGTAACCCACTCATCATAGAACGCCTTAACACTGTCAGACAATATCCCTATAGCATACACCTCCACTGGTGTTTGCTTTATCTTCTCAAGAATAAACC
>Ga0208019_1001914_pt1 | contig 10772 bp, 6 predicted proteins | sample CB_VirMetaG_5_FD_184540 | JGI IMG/M metagenome (GOLD analysis project Ga0208019, IMG submission 184540) | Freshwater to marine saline gradient viral communities from Chesapeake Bay - CB_1508_1D Viral MetaG (SPAdes) (version 4) | ecosystem: Environmental > Aquatic > Marine > Coastal | place: USA... | reverse complement strand
ACCAAAACTACTTCCACCTCCACCTCCACCAGTTCCAGGAACTCCGGGTTGAACAAGTGTAAGATTGACAGGAACTGGTGTTGGCCCAGAATTTCTACACGCATTTCCTCCGCCACCAACACCACCAGTTCCTGCGTTTAGATCCCAACCAGTTCCACCACCACCTCCACCAAAATACCTTAATGTAGGTGAAGGTCCTGGTGTTCCTACAGCAGGAGGCATATCAGACAATCCTGCACCAGATCCACCATTACCACCAGATCTATATGGACCAGCATTTCCTCCATTGGCAGAAGCACCACCGCCGCCGCCACCAGACATCCCAGTGTCAAAGGAATAAGATCCGGACCCACCATTACCACCAGGACTTCCAGTTCCTCCAGGACTTGCTTGGCGAAATCCAGCTCCACCTCCACCACCAGAAGCACCAGGAGATCCAGGAACTGAAGTTCTTGCCGTAGGATCTGATTTATTTGTAGATCCACCACCACCTCCACCGGTAGCAGTATTTAAAGTGCCAAGAGAACTAGAATTACCATTACCACCTACACCAGGATTTGATCCGCCGCCAGCACCGCCAGCACCTACAACAACAGGAATACTTGTACCAACATAAGGTTCAAGACTAGGTGTTGGGTGTGTTATTTCACTGACTTGACCTCCACCACCGCCGCCGGCGCCACCATCTCTACCTCCCCCTCCTCCACCACCAACAGTGTATGAAACAAATGTATAAGGTCCTAATTGAGGATTTCCTAAAGAATTTATAGTTAAAGAACCAGGCTCTGTAAATACATGAATTTTCCAAACATTTCCGGTAGGACCAACAAAAGTTGAAATTCCACCACCTGTGATTTCAATTTCGCCTAGTATAGGAGAAGCTGGATCTGAAGAATACCAACTACCTTCTCTCCTTAAAGAGTAAACATCACTTTGATCATAAACGCCTGAAATTTGGGAATCTAAAATATCCGATTTTACGTATTTTCCAAAAAATCCTCCAATCCAAAGTTTAGACATATCCTACTCCCACTAAAAAGTTATTATGCATCATCAATTTCTTCATAAGAAATGATAATTTCCAAATCTCCAGTGGCACTTGCACCCGCTTCAATTTGATCCGATTCTTCCAAGTAAATTGGAGAGTCTTTACCCAATACAATCAAAGTGGCATCTGCAGGAACAGTTACCGTATATGCAAGTGCATATCTTGCAGCAGCACTTGAATCATAAAAATATACGGTAGCATCGGCATTATTAGTACCATCAACGTTTGCTACGATAATAGAGTTAATTTTTAAAAGTTTATTCGCTGCGCAAGTAAGAATATCGGTAGTAGTTGTGGTGCTCAATGCCGCACCCATCGTTTTACCATAGATGCTTGATACGCTAACAATATTTGGTGCTGCCATTTTTCTAAATCTCCTTGATAATTATTTATGAATTTTTTCAACCAAAAACCATTGCTATTGCAATTGCTTTTCCAGTTGATGCATAATCAGTACTGTCACTTGAACCATCTGCTTTTAAGAACTGACTTGAAGTACCGCCAGATTTTATAAAACTCGTAGCAGTAACAATACCAACATTTAGGTTTGGAGTTCCACTAAGACCAGTTGCATTACCAGTAACATTACCTGTTAAAGGTCCAATGAAACTTGTAGCAGTAACAATACCAATACTTATTCCCAAAGAACTTGTATTTCCTAAATTAAGAACATCATTTAAAGTTTGAGTTTCTGTATATGAAGTTAGATATGTATTAGAATCAACTGAACCATCTGCTTTTAAAAACTGACTTGAAGTTCCGCCAGATCTTATGAATGAATTTGCACTTGAAATTCCAGTAACAATAACACCAGAAGGGTTTATATTCAGGATAGAAGATCCAGAAGATACAAATGCAAGTTCTCCATTAGCAGGAGAAAATGCACCAGTTGTTTGATCATCGATAAAATACCAACTTAGATCCAACGCAGTCCCCTTATCAAATGAAATACCACCAGTAAGAGAAGTAATAATGCCAATATTAAATGGAGAAGAATCTATCCAAAACGATGTAGTGCCAATACCTAACGCAAATTCATTATAATATATAAAAGTTCTACCATAATCAATATGAAAGAATAAATCTCCATTTGTTGGTGGTGGATCAATTGATAATGGAGTTCCTGGAAATGTAGATCCAATACCAATAGCTCCTCCTCCAGCACCCTCAAAGAAAATAGTTGCAATACCAGATGAGTTATAGTATCCAGTACTAACTCCAGGTCCTCTAAATTCAATATAAGTAACTCCATATCCAATTAAATTATCTCCAGTTTGTATGCCAACACCAGTAGAAGATACTATATCCGCATTTCCTGCTAGAGAAAGATTTTTACCATCGCCATAATAAGTAACAATACCAGATGTTGAGGTTATAATTCCCGTAGCAATCTGGACAGTTCCAATCGTTGCTGCAGCTCCAGTTAAATTAGTAACTGTTCCATTAGTTGTAATACCGTTAGCAACATAAAGGTTATCAACAAATATATTTTCACTATTTTGATTAGTGAAATAACTATTGGTATAAGTTACTGCAATTCCAGTTAAATTAGTAACTATACCACTTATAATATCTCCATCTATAACCTTTAGAGTTTCAAAATCACCTGTGGCATATGTCAATCCTGTTCCAGTAATTGAAGTGACTACACCAACATTAGTATATCCAATATCTATACTTGCAATCAATGACTCAAATTTTGGAATTGTTCCAATACCAGTCAAAACTAAACTGGTTGCTCCAATTCCACCATTAACATGCAATGCATGTTCAGGATTCGCAGTTACAATACCAACCTTTTTTGAATCCTTATCTGCAAAAATAAGATTATTATTAACTTCTATGCCGTTTTTAACGACAAAATTCTTTTGTACAGTCATAGGTGGAGAGCGCCAACCTTTTTTATTATTTATAAATAAAAAAAGTATTGCCCAGGAAAAATATATGGCATCTCAAATTTTAAATGGAAGTTCTAATCCAACTTATACTAATAATACAGGACAAAATGTTAGAATAGTTATCAACTATATGTATTCTGACAATAATGAAGAAATTACGATAACTTGGGCAGGAGTAAGTGTTTCTGAAAGTGGACTAGAAGCAATAGGTAAAAATATTGCTTGTGCAAGTGGTTGGTATGGTGATTATTTTCTACAACCTTGGAGATATTGGGGATGGTGGTGGAGGGCAAGGTATCTGAATACTAATCCAAGAACAGCAATAACAGCTCAAAATGTAGCAGTAAAATTACCGTCACAAGAAAAACAAGTACCTTTATGGAGAAGAGGATGGTGGTGGTGGTATAGAGAAAATGTCAATGAGTTTTCTGGATTTTCACTATCTATTGCTCTACCATTAGAAATATTTTTGGCACCAAATCAAAAATTTAGTGCCATTTGTGGAGCTCACAATATCGTTGTAATAAAAGAAGATGGTAATTAAATAATATAACTAAAACCAATAGTTGTATAAGGATATGGAGATGGATCTCTAATTGCATTAATGGTAACATTACCAACCCCTTCTTGTGGGGTAATTGATATTCCATCTCCTGCAATAAGTTTTGTTAGACCTGTATTACTAATTGTTGCAGTTTGCCCAGAATAAGTGATATTAATACCACTACCAGGACTTACAAGATTTCCTGGAATATTTGTAATCCAAGAAAGACCACCAGAACCATTAGTAACTAGTACCTGACCATTAGTTCCATAAGAATTTGGAAGCGTAAAGGTTAAATCGGTGGATAAAGAAGGGGCACTAAGTCCAACATAATTGCTCCTATCAGTTTCATATAATTTAACTAATCCAGTAACTGCAATATCACCAACAACGTCAAGTGGAGCAATTATCAAATCAGTATTGATACCAACACTTCCATTTTCATTAATAACAAATGGTATCGTATCATTTGTAGTATTTTCAATTCTTATAATTTCAGAACCACTTGTTGATTTAATGTGAATAGACCTTTCATTATCTGCAATAATCTCAAGTTTTGCAGTTGGTAGTGTTGAACCAAATCCAACTGAACCAAAATTATTAAAGAAAATTGAATCTGACGTATTTGTAAAACTACCAAATCTAACTTGATTTAGATTTGGGTCAAAATACATTACCTCTTGGCCATAAAATACATCATTATTATTCCATTGGAAAGAATTATAAGGTTCTCCCGGACTTGAACCGGTAATTAAAGTTTTGTCTAAGATAATGGTAGCAATTCCAGTTTCAGAGTTACCAGTAACAGTAATTCCACCACCAACAAAATTCAAATTCGTAACTCTTCCTAAGAAATTACTTGCAGATAATCCTGTATAAATTCCAATTCTTGGGTCAGCATCCCAAGTTAATGTGCTAATTCCAGACTCACTATCAAAGTCAACTGTAAATGTAAATCCTGCAGCAACAAGGTCTATGAGTGTAGAGAATCCAACATAAGCACCTGCAGATGCAATACCAACTCCAGGATATCCAATCCAACCAAATGGTTCCCACTTATTTTCTGTTACATAAGTCCAACCAACAAAATCATTCTTTGCTGTTTCGGAGTTGAAGACAACATCCCCATAGTTTCCGGAGATTGTTGGAATCTCACTCTTAATACTAAATCTCCTTGATACTTCTTCTTCGCCTTGGATGAATAAGGTATTTGTTTCGATATCAGCATTTGTAGTAACTTTATTATTGAATACAACTGGACCATCAAACTCAGAGATAATGTTTTTATTTGGTCCGCCTTCAACTTTAACAGATGCTTCTACAAATACTTTTTGAGTATCAATGATATTGACCAGATTTTCAGAATCTTTTTCCCCAGTTATGGTTGGGATTGGAGTTTCATAAGATTCTTCTTGTCCAGTTGCAGAATTAATTTTCTTATTACCAGCATAGAAAGCACCTTCACTATCCATTCCAGTATAAACAACCAGACCACCATCAGTTTTGGTAGATTGTGCTAATAGTTTTTCAGTAGAAGAAAGAACTCTATCTTGCTTCTCCGGTAGTGAAGTTGAATAATTTCCTGGACCGTATCCAAGATATTCAAACGTATGTGCTGATGCTCTAATGATTGAGTTGCGACGAAGTTCAACTGGACGAACATGAATTCTACGAACAACAGAACCAGTAGCATGAGTCTGTCTTGGGGAACCAATAACTGCTCTTAATACAGCAACAGAATTTGATGTAACTGCTGTTCTAATTCTGAAGATTTCGTTGTTAATTAATAGATAATCACCAAGATTTAATCCAAGAGCAACTGCATTTGGAATATCCAAATTAGTAACAGTATCAGATGCAGTTATTACATATTGAGTCCCAAGTGTTGTTGTGATTCCCGCATAACTGTAAATTAAACGACCTGATGTACTTTCAGTTTCTTTTGTTAATTCTCCACCATAAGAAGTCAGTACAGGACGATATGAATACAGAGTTCCTGTTGCAGTTGTGGAAGTTGTTGCAGAAGCACCTACATTAATTACTAAAGAAGTGAGACTATTGATATTCTTAACAATAAAGTCCCCATTAAACTCAGATTCATTTGCACCATTAATATGAATCTTATTATTAACTACAAATCCGTGACTTGTGTTAAAGAGTGCAGTTGCAAGACCAGATGTAGGATTATAAGAAAGAGTTGTAATTCCTACTGCTTTACCTGTTAAGACATATTCTGAGTTTGCAGTTACTGTAGAACCAATTCCTACTGTAGAGATACTTACTATAGGTGCAGAAGAAATTACATTAATTTCTTTTGATTTTCCTGTTGCAATTTCGGATACTCTATAAAGAGTATTATATTCAGAGTTAGAAGCAGAAGAAACTCCAAGAATATTCAGAGAATCATTAATATTGTTAGTAACGGATTCTACTTTTACAACACCAACAACATGACTGTCTGTAATTGCAACACCTACGACAGTTAGAGTATTACCAATTCCATATGCAGAACCACCATCAATAATCTTAATACCAGTAATAACACCAGAAGTGACCGTAATCTTCGCGGTTGCATTCGAACCTGTAGTTGAACCTGCAAAACCAACTAATGTTGCATTGTAAAGTTCCCCAGTGAAACTGTTAATTGCACCATAATTAGCACCACCATTTACAATACTAACAGTTGTGATTCCTGAAAGTCCGTGGTCAATATCGGTGTAAATTGTATGCGCTGTTCCGCTTGAAGATGCAATATCTGTAATTCCAAATCCAACAACAAAAGTTTCTAGCGTCTCTTTTGTTATACTATTTTGTGGGTCATTAACTACAACCTCACCAATATTTTGAGGAAGTGCATGACACCTTGAAGCTGGTGGGTCCGAGAGAGGATTATCAAAGTTTACTTGTGGATAAAGATTTTCAACAGGTTGTGCAAAAGACTGATCTCTGAAAGGAACTACAGTTGGGTTATTTGAAGTGTTTATCAGAGTGAGATAGTAAATACCATCTTGTACGCCTGAAACGTACTTCTGAATCTCTTTGGTTCTATAAACTTGATAAGTTGTCTTATATCTATTTCTTCTAAAATATGGAAGGTCTGAGGTTCTTGCTGCCGTATTATTTGTAAATGTACCGGGATTTGTTGTTAATTCATAAGTAAATTCTTTCGCGCTTACTAAAGATTTTACTTTGTATATACCATTATATCCCGTTGGAGTTACATTTTTAATTTCAATATGGTCGCCAACCTTTAATGTATGAGGAACTTCACTTCTAACTGTAACAAGGTTAGAATTCCAAGATGCATCTGCAATAAAGTTTGTATTTCTGAGTTGATTAGTATTTGAGATAGAACTAGAATTACTATAAAGTTGTGATATTTCTGCAGTTCCACTTCCTATAACATCACTTGACTCCTGTAGAATAAATCCATCAACAGGTGGTCTAGCGGTTGTTGGAGAATCTTTAGGTAGAACATAACGAACTCTATACAGAGTATCAATCAAACTCCTAGAGTCTGGTGTTCTTGTTACATATGTCCTTGTAGTCGCATCTCCTAGTCCAGCAGAACCTAAGGAATTAATTGTATTATAAATTCCATTATTTGTAGCAGAGACATTAATATACCACTGACCAATTGAATCCCATTGAACTGGGTGGCCAATGTCACCGGGATTCTTATCGGAAACTCTACTTACAATACTTAACGTACCACCTTTATTATTAATATCAATTGCAGAAGCACTGAATGCTCCATTTTGAGCATCACTTAAAGTCTTAGCAATGCGAATTTGGTCTGTACCAATTCCGGTTGAAGACTCTTTAGTGATTACATAATAAACTTGATTTAACTCAAGACCATCTGGTAGATGACCATTATCTGCAATGATTCTAATTGATTCTCCATTAATGAATGAATGTCTTTCAGTTAATGTGAGCGTATTTGAAGCAATGCTATTGATTCCAACAGAACTTCTACCTACTGTAAATACTTTTTCAGAAGAGTATTCTGTTTGGACATAAGGTCCATCGGGCATTACTACCCTCGAAGAGTAAGTGTTAATTGGACCATTCTCGAAAACTTCAATGTTTAGAGTTTCATTTTCTTTAGCACCAATATGATATCCATCTATAATTACTTTAGGTGCAACATTTTTATCTTTTTGTTCGTAGAGATATAGATGACTTGAGATTCCAACAGAGGTTGTTACGCCTACATCAATAGCATTAAATTCTACACTTACATCACTCTCCTCAATTTCTTTTGGAGGAACAATATGAGTAATATATCCATAGTCATCTTGTGGGAATGCATTTCTCTTAAATCCAGACGCTACTAATGCTTTAGCTCCAAAATTAGAGTTGGAGTTATTGAGAGCAATATCACCACCATTTTCTACTACAAAATGCTGAGCATAACCAATTGCAAAGACAGAAACTAACTGAAGGAATGCATCGTTAGTTGCTTTAATGTGGAAGTTTTCATAATCTGGTTTAAATCTTGACCTAGAGTTTGTATTTAAATTTATTAAACTTGTAGAGTCTTTGTAATCTCCAATACCAGTATCATATCTTACAAAAGCAGTATCATCTTTTTGAAGACCAATACCTGTGTATTGGGCTACAACCATAGACTTGAATCCCGTTGCCTTATCACCATCGGCAAGCAATCCACACATTCCATAAACAGAACGCAGAGAAACATTGAAAATATATGGAGATGCTGAAGTAACAGTATCTACAACAAGATTTAATGTTGAACCAGTAACTCCTGGAAGAGCATTTAGTGGTGCATTTTGTACTTGATAAGTAACCTGTGTATCGCTTAAAACTGAAAATACTGTATACTGACCATCATAACCTGCAGCACTAATACCACTGATTTGAATTGGACTATCAATACTAAGACCATCAATAGTTTCTACTAGGTCAACAGTAATTGTGGTTGTGGATGTAGAACCATCACCAGCACGAATACTTGAGATACCTACAGATCCACCTTTTGCACCAACAATACGATATTCATCGACAACGGATTGAATATCTAATGCACCATCACCATAATCTGGTTGAATTTCTCTCCCTGAAGAAGGACCATAAACAGCAGCAACTTTCTCATAATACATATCCAGGTCAGTTCTAGTTGTATCAATAGCGTTTGCGCCATTTAGAAAATCATCATTAATTCTTACACCATTTACTCCATCAGCATACTCAAATCCTGAAAGTTTATGGTGGGAAAAATTAGGAACGAAACGATTATTAGTATAGTCTTTATAGCAATTTCCGTTTGGGTCTGCATCTAAGATTGTAAACTGCCAGAAATAGCAAGCTCCTGTAGTACGGAAAACGCAGGATCTTTCAATTTGGTCATTTTCTGGGTTTGGAACATATGTTGGACGAATCCTTGTTTTGCGAAGGTCCATACCAACAATTGAAGTTCCTCTTGGAACTATTACACCACCACGCACTGAATTCAACTTATGAAGAACATTATCAGGGGTTGCTAGGTCAAAAACAGTATCCAAATCCCACTGGGTTAAATCAGTGAGTCCCGTAATTCCACTTCTCTCAGAATAAGTTCCTTTCGATATTGGGATATATCCAGGGCGGTTGTCTACTAAATGGTCTCCTGGATATAAAACGATAGTAGTCTTATTAAATCTATCATTATTCAATCCACGCTGATATGAAAATCTTGCTGCTTCAATCAGAGCTCTTTGAATTGTTCTAAATGGTCTTGTTAAACTATTTCCCGAATTTTCAATACTATCAGTTGCATCAAGACTATTCGGATCAACATATAAAATTGTTCCTCGTCCTGATTTTAAGAAATTCTCTAGGCGTGAAAGACCCATCTTATTAACACTTATAGTTCCATTATAAGTTATTTATCATAAAAAAAGAGACTAGGATTAACCCAGTCTCTTATAGCACATAGAGTGCAAATCCTTCACACGGAACTTGTATTCTACCACTTATCTTCCTTCCACGTCAACCTTTTCTTCAACTCTTTATCAAAGATCATCAAGTATCTATGCTTTCTACTTCTTTCTCTCCATTCACCTTCTAGTCCTTTTATAGGACCTCTCGAATGCTTTACAAAAGATCCATCGGATTGCTTAATCCAGAAATCTGACTTTTTATCTGTTAGGCCATAGTATTGAAAATTGCAAGCTCTGTATATAATTCCAGAGTGGTGATTATTGTCAGCGTAACTAAGAATAGCACGAACTGTGGCATCTTTTCTAAATCTCCTTATACAACGACTGACGAACCAAGATGTGATATTATACTCTTCTTTTTGAATATCTGGATGTATACAAAGTCGTGAGAGTTCGAATATCCCTTCTTGTTGGTTTCTTTCTAAACCAAATGCACCTACTGCTACTTCGGGGACTGGTAGACCAGTAAAGATACAAGTGCCCAAGCACCCACCAACCCTAAGAATATCAGAAACTGAGGATCTGAAAAGCCCATAATTGAAACCAGATTTAAAATCTTTTGATTCGTCTTTAAGATAATGATAGGTATAAAGAAGATGTTTGATTTCTTCTTTACCTACTTTATCTATGTAAAAATCTGATTTCATCTAAGTATTTTTACTCACTTTGTTTGCATTCTAACATATACTCTACAGTATTTGCAACGTCATTCATTGCATCACGAAGAAATGGTTGTTGCCCAGATTCTTGTTTACGAATCGGACGTGAAGAATCTGTTAGCGTCCAACGCCACTGTTTCATTCCTTCACAATACCAGAGTTTAATGTTCATTTTTGAAATGTTCAAGTTCGACCCAATTAAGGAGTGTTTGAAATGCTGTGATGGAAGCATCTGTGCAATTATTATTCTTAAGTGTTTGAACATAATACTCAAGTGCTTCAATGACCATTTCTCGGTCTTTTTGTGAAATAAGTGACATTTTGGAGTTTTATAGAACTCAAGCCGAATACCGGGATCAAACCGATGACATCCATATTACAAGTATGGCGTTCTATCACTGAACTAATTCGGCAAATTAATCAACAGGCAACATTTCTGGATTTTCTAAATCCAACTCATAAAGCAAAGGATGACATTGTTCTAACATAAGGTAGTAAGAAGATTGGTATAAATCCTCAGGTTCAAAACGTTTTTCATTATCTGCAAGATATATAAGTTCAACATCTTCCTTTGCAGTATCTGGAAGTTCATCAAAAGTAAATGGAATTGAATTTATAAAGTACATCAAAACGATTTGTTTTCCGCGATTGTACCAGACATATGCAGCATCAATTCTA
>Ga0208019_1001912_pt1 | contig 10782 bp, 14 predicted proteins | sample CB_VirMetaG_5_FD_184540 | JGI IMG/M metagenome (GOLD analysis project Ga0208019, IMG submission 184540) | Freshwater to marine saline gradient viral communities from Chesapeake Bay - CB_1508_1D Viral MetaG (SPAdes) (version 4) | ecosystem: Environmental > Aquatic > Marine > Coastal | place: USA... | reverse complement strand
AAAAACTTACAGCAGTCTTAATTGAAGCTGTTAAAGAGCTAAGTAATCAAGTTGAAGAACTTAAATCGAAAATAAATTAAATGAGTCAAAATATAACATATAAAGTAACTTCTTTAACATGTCTTAAAGAAAAAGATTCTAAAACTAATGTAGTTAGTAGAATAAGTTTTAAACTATTTGTAGAAGATACCATTTACAACATAATTACATCAGCGCCCTCCTATTTAGAAATAAATCCGGTAGTAGATCAGGATACTTTTATAGAGTACGATAATCTAACAGAAGATCAAATTATTAATTGGATAGAAAATAACATAACCGAGGATCATAAAAATAGTTTAATATCTCTATGTAACAATAAGATCAAACTACTAGATACTTATAATACACTGGAACTACCTTGGGAAAATAGTTAAAAGATTATATGGCAGTACCATCATCCGGACAACTTTGTTTATTAGGGATTGCAAAAGAAAGAAGCTTTCTCAGCAGTAATTACGACTATTTTAGTCCTACCAATCCACCAATATTCTATCTTAATTCAGGATACGAATTAGGTAGTATGTCTAACGGTACTCAATTTGGTACCGTAAATACGAGCTCAGCTTCTTACCCAGACGGCACTGCCCCGCATTGTATGTCAGAATGGTACGGTTATGATCAAGATGCCGCCGCAGCTCCGCCCGGAGCATCTTGGAGAACAATGGCAGCTACCGGTGTATTCGTTAATGCCCAGGTATCTAGTGCAGGAACTGTACCTGCAGCAATGGTCTCTCAAGGTGTACAACGTAGTCCAACGACTGCGCCTTCATCTTGTACACAGGAGTTTAATGGAACATCTTGGTCAGCCGGAGGAGCGAATACCACTGCTAGGCAGGGACTAAATGTCTCTGCGATTGGTACTCAAAACTCTGGACTAGCGTTTGGAGGGTATGACGGATCAGTTACTCGGTGCGGAACTTCTGAATACGACGGTTCAACATGGGCTAACAGTAATAATGTACCTTTTAATATTCGCTTATCAGGAACGGGTGGTACTCAAGTTGCAGCTATATTTGCCGGTGGGTTAACTCCTTCAACTGTAGGAACAACAGGAGAATATAACGGAACTACCTGGTCAACAGGACCTAGTATGCCGACTGTAGTCTTCAATAGCACAGGTGTAGGTATACAGAACGATTTTTTACTAACAGGAGGTAGATGTGGAGGTTTGAACGTTTGTTTGACCAGAGAATATAATGGTTCCTCTTGGTCAACAGGACCTAATTTACCTACAGGAAGATTAGCGGCATCGGGCGGCGGAACTGCAAATGATGCGAAGGTTGCTGGAGGAAAACAATGTACACCTGCCGCACCTACTATCCAAAGCTTGACTGTCGTAGAAGATTATAACGGAACTGCTTGGTCTACAGGTACTTCTTTACCTGATTGTAGACAAAACATGGCGAGTGGAGGTACGGCAACCTGTATGTGGGCGATTGGAGGTAATAAACAAGCAGCACCTAATGGAACTCCGAACACACAATGCTGTGACGGTTATATATGGGATTAGTATGAAATACTACACAGGATTATACACAGGCCGTGGTTTTATTACTCATGAAGATTCTAGAAACTACACTATTTTTCAATACGGTACTAACGTATTTTATACAGACAGTCCAGATTGGGCAAATAAACATAATCTAGAAGAGATTACAAAAGAGAAAGCTCAACAAATTCTCGATGATTATATAACAGAACAGATACAGCAAACACCTGATTACGATACGACCGACGAAGACGAAAGACCGACTTATATAGTTTTACCTTAATAGATTATGGAAAGTGAGAAGAGTAAATTAGTTACACTAGCTGATGATTTAAAACCTCTACTTAGTGTTTTAGACGAAGAAGATACACAGAGAATAGTCAAACTTAAAGACGAAATCTCTGATAGCTGGAGAAAGAAACAGGTCTATAGAACGGATACTGAAATGAGAGTATCTGTTTTGAATGATAGCAAATTTCCGACCAGAGCTTCTAAATACTGGCAGACCGTGAGAGAACTATCTTCTATGTTTGAATCGTTAGTATCCGATAGTTTTCAAGTAAGAAGATTATTAGTTAGAGAAAAAATACTTAATCGTAAAATAGAAGAAGCAAAAGAGAATAACCAAGATCTAAAATTAGAACTTCTATACATTAGTATGGATGAACTAAAGTTTAGTATGATTAACATTCAAAATTCAATTCACCATAGATTAAAAGAAATAGATTTATGGGTTAAGATAAAAAATGAGTTAGATGACGGTTCTTTTGACAATCAGGACGTAAACACGCATCAAGCCGAAAGCTATAAACAATATTATCAGAATAGAGTTAAGACATTAGGCCCTAGTTCACAAACCGGAGAGATTATGAATGCTGTAGGACCTTTAACTTCTCTACAAAAACTAAAAACACAAGAAGGAAAATTACTTTCTTTTAAAGATAAAGAAAATAAGTTATTAGACGAATAGATGTTTATATTCACTAAAGAAGTAGCTTTAAAACCAGAAATATGTAGGGAAGTTATAGATCTGTTTGAAAAATCTCCTTATAAGAATCCCGGATATGTTTCAAACTCGGAAGGTCGTATATTAAACGATGCATCTAAGATTAAAAAATCTACAGACTTAACATTTAAACCAGAACAACTATCAGACCCGATATGGGGCGATCTACTTAGAACCATTACCGATACGGTATACTTTGGCCTAAGAGACTATAAAGTTAGGTACGGCCAAGCATTGTATAAACTTCCTGATTTAGAAATATGCCAGTTAATAAACATTCAACGATATTTACCGAATGAAGGGTTTTATGAATATCATGCTGAAAACATATCTGATAAAAATAAAGAGAGAGTCTTAGTATGGATGATTTATCTTAATGATGTTACTGATGGAGGCGAAACAGAATTCTTATTCCAGCGTATATTCGAAAGACCTACCGAAGGAAAACTTGTAATATGGCCAGCAGATTGGACTCATTTTCACAGAGGTATTCCTTCTCCAACACAAACAAAATACATCATAACAGGATGGCTAAGTTTTAAGAAATAAACCAATGTTACAATTACATCCTTACTTTCCAGGTAAAATAGAAAGTAATTTAACCACTCACATTATTCAACGTAACTATTTTACCGATACCGATATTCACCAAGTAGAATCTTACGTACATGCTAACTGTAGGTTCGAAAAAGGACAGACAGGTACTGCAGAGCTAGGTGAAGTATACACAGAGGGAACTAATAACAGAGATATCGCCTACATTACTCCGACTCAAGAGAGTAAGTGGATTTACGATAAACTGTTTCCGTTAGTTTACAGTGTAAATGAAAGTAACTATAAGTTCGATATTGATATTGTTACTGATTTAATTCATTATGTTATATACCCTACTAACGGAGGTCATTTAGATTGGCATATGGATATTGGTTCTCATTCTGTGAATAAGAGGAAGCTAGCAGTAGTCGTAACTTTATCGAATCGAGACGAGTATACAGGTGGAGAGTTTGAACTGTTATTGGGAGGAGAAGAAGCAATACGACCGGAGTTAAACAGAGGAGATGTAATAATTTTTCCAACATATTTACTACATCGTGTTAAACCGATTATAAACGGTACACGAAAAGTTATCGTATTTTGGGTTGGAGGTAGACCATTTAGGTAAAAGTAAAATGAATATAGATTATAATATTGAGGAAATATTTCCTACCCCGGTATTTAAAACTAACATTCCGGTCGAGCTGTCATCGATTTCTAACTTTCTTTTATACCAAGAGATTACAACAGGAGTTGATTCTCAGAATTACGGGGAACGTTCAAAAAATAGCTACATTTTAGATCTACCAGAATGCAGAGAGCTACATGATTTTATACTACAGGTCGTTACGTTCTTTGGCAAAAACGTGATGTACTATGAATATGATGAGTATAAATTTTCTCAATCTTGGGTATCTTACAAATACCCTAATCAACATCATCATAGACATATTCATCCAAATAGTTTAATATCTGGAGTATTTTATTTTGGTGCTATGGATAACAATATTCCTTCAATATTCTTTCATAGAGAGCCTAGTAGCCCTTTACTAAGACCTCGTATGAGACAAGACGTGATGGATTCTCAATTTTCACAACCTACCTTTGAAGTGAAACCTGAACCAGGGTTGATGGTATTGTTTCCATCCTACTTAGAACACTCCGTATCTACTAACAAGACAAACTTTGTAAGAAGTTCTTTGGCATTTAATATAGTACCTAAGAAAGGATTTGGTGAAGAAGAGACGTTGACAGAGCTTAAGTTTTAGTTGCTTTCTACCAAAATCTTTGCTATTTTATAGGAAACAAGTTATAGTTTAGATGGAAAATAATTTCGTTAAAAGATGCTTAGCAAACGGAGGTAGTATTGCTCCGATGTTTATACCACCCGAGGAAACAAGCGGGCTAGGTATAATGAATCCTTCTGTACTAGTAGACGGTGGTAAGATATTAGTTAACTTACGTCAAGTTAATTATACATTCTACCATTCAGAGAAGAAACTATACCAGCATCCATGGGGTCCGCTTGTTTATATTCATCCGGAGGATGATATGCATTTAAGGACCTGGAATTATTATGCTGAGCTTAACAGCGATTTACAAATAGAGAAACTTTGTAAGATAGATACTTCAGAACTAGACCAGGAACCGTTGTGGGAATTTGTAGGGTTGGAAGACGGAAGGTTAGTAAGATGGAACGGTGATCTATACCTCACAGGGGTACGTAGGGATACGACCACCGATGGTCAGGGTCGAATGGAACTCTCTAAACTAGAAGTAGGAGAAGATTACGTAAAAGAAGTTTCTAGAGTTAGAATAGAAGCTCCTAACGATCCTAATTCTTACTGTGAAAAAAATTGGATGCCTATCTTAGACAGAGATTTTCAGTACATAAAGTGGAGTAATCCTACTGAAGTAGTTCAGGCATTTCCAGAAACAAGTTCATCAGTTACTCTACATACAGCCGATTCAATACCACTACCGAGAGATCTAAGAGGAGGTTCTCAAGTTGTTCCGTTTGGAGAATACTACATAGCATTAACGCATGAAGTCTGCCTGTACAATGATACGCTTGGTAGAAAAGATGGAAACTATATGCACAGGTTTGTAGTATGGGATAAAGACTTTAACATATATTCATATTCCCAAGAATTTCTTTTCATGGACGGCCAGGTAGAATTTGCAGTAGGAATGGCAGAATATGGAGACTTTTTTTTAATTACTTTTGGATTCACTGATAATGCATCTTTTATTCTCAAGGCTCCAAAACACGTTATTGAAACTTTTATAAATGAGAGTATACAAAATGCATGATTATTTAGAGACTATAAATTCTTATCCTGTACATTCTATGCTAGGTGGAAAAGTCCATATGGCAGGAATGCAACAAAATCCTAGAGAATTAAATTATTTTCTTAATTTTTTAGTAGATAAGAATATAAAAAGTTACGTAGAGATTGGATTAGGGCAGGGATACCTTTTAAGGTTTATTACGGATGAACTTAAACTTACGACTACTGGAATAGAGTTGAATCAAGATGAGAGGCATTTTGGACTTAATATTATATACGGTTCAAGTGACGATCCTAGTATTATAGCACAGGCACCAGAAGCAGATTTATACTTTATAGATGGAGATCATTCCTACAGTATGGTTAGTAAAGACTTTTTTAACTACAAAGATAAATGTACTTATATGGCATTTCACGATGTCTTAGGAATGAGGAACTGTGAAGGAGTAGGTGCATTTTGGAAAGAACTCAAGAGTATTTATACCTACTGGGAATTTTTAGAAGAAGATACAGGACTAGGAAGCGGTATAGGAGTTATTAAATTAAAGTAAATGAAAACTATTTTAGTAACAGGATCGGGAGGTCTTATAGGAAGTGAAGCTGTAAGGTACTACCACAATAAAGGTTTTGAAGTTCTAGGGATAGATAATAATTCTAGAGAAAAGTTTTTTGGTAAAACCGCTAGCACCTTACCTACGGTAGAGCTTTTGAGAAAATTACCTGGATACAGGCATTTCGACTTAGATATAGCTAATTACTCTGCTATAGAAAGTTTATTTACAAGTATCTCTCAAATTGATCTTATCATTCATACAGCAGGGCAACCTAGTCACGATTGGGCTGCAGATAATACTTTTGAAGATTTTAATGCAAATGCAGTAGGAACTCTTAACCTATTACAAGCATTTAGGAATTTTCATCCTGATGCAGTTTTTATATTTACATCTACTAATAAAGTATACGGAGATAGGCCAAATTTTTTAGAGTATGTAGAAACTGAAACTAGATTTACTCCTACTGATAGGACATATGCTAATTTTGGAATTAGTGAAAATATGTCTATAGATAACTGCAAACATTCACTGTTCGGAGTTTCTAAGGTATATGGAGATTTACTGACTCAAGAATACGGTAAGTACTTTGGACTTAAGACAGGAACTTTTAGAGGCGGCTGTTTGACAGGAGAAAATCATAAAGGAGTTCAGGCACATGGATTTCTTTCATATCTTTCTTTCTGTTTGAATAATAGTATTGAATATAAAATTTACGGCTACAAAGGAAAGCAGGTAAGAGACAATATTCATTCATTAGATGTAATAACAGCATTTGACGAATTTTTTAAAAATCCTAAATCTGGAGAAGTTTATAATATAGGAGGATCACTTTATAGTAACTGTTCTATATTAGAAGCAATTTATTTGTTGGAAGAAAAATCAGGCAAAAAACTTAATTATACTTTGGTAGATAATGTCAGAGAAGGTGATCATAGGTGGTACATCTCAGACATGAGAAAATTTAAAGAACATTATCCTTCCTGGAAACATACCTACTCTATCTCAGATATTATAGAAAGGTTACTATGATAAGTATAGTTTTCCCTCATGTTCTTAATAAAGAAAATAATGCTGTTCTAAATCTTAAGTTAGAAATGTTAGCAGAGAATGCTACTTTTCCTTACGAGATTTTATCTCTCCTAAATACCGGTAGAAAAGATCTAGTTTACGAAGGTTGGGACTGGATGATGAGAAGAGCAAAATATGATCTTATACTATGGGATAATTCCGACATAGTATATGGGCCTAATTTTATGGACAATATAATTAAGCATAAAGATGATGCAGATTGGATCGGACTTGAATTAGTAGAATGCGGAGCAATGGAAGTAGCAGATACCAATATTGTTAAAGATTTCGGTACTACAGCAGATAAATTTAAAAAAAATGAATTCTATAAATGGGTTTCTGGGTACTCTAAAAACAGGTCTTCTATAAGAGAGGGTTTTTGTTGGTATTCTCCTTCTGTATGGAAGAAAGATTGGTTTATTAAAATGGGAGGGTTTAATTATGAACATTCGTTTCCATATCCAAACGATGTTGAATTTAGAGAAAGATGTGAAAACAGAGGAGCTACTTTTGCTGTGGTGAATTCCTTTGCCTATCATTTTCAGAGAGCATTAGAAAATAGATTAGAAAAAGAAGAAAGAAATTAATATGTTATCTATAGTATTACAGTTTACCTCAACAGACTATAAATTCTTGAAGGCTAACTTAGATCAGTGTAGTAAATTTAGTAACGATATAATTGTTACAGTTTGTGATCGCTTTTTTTCTGGCGAACCGGAGGATAAACTAATTCTCCTAGAAATGTTTAAGATTATCTCTAGTTATAAAAATGCTAAGCTACATTTTTTTCCATGGGAAGGTCCTATGGACAACCCTAACTACTACCATAACTACAGTAGAAAATTAGGTACTTTTATTGCAAAGAATAGATGGATTTTATTTTTAGATGCTGATGAGATTTTAGATGATGACTTCGGTTCATTCTTTGAAAAGGTAAAGTACGACACATCTAAGTCTTACTGCTTGACTTGTTATTGGTATTTTAAGCAACCTGTATTCAGAGCTAAAGCTCTAGAAGGATGTGGATTGTTAATTACAAAAGAGAAGTTAAATTGGAATTTAGAAACTAATGCCGAAAGACAGCAGTTTTTTGGAATAGAAAATTTCGTATTCTGTGTGAACGAACAGGATGAGTTTCTAAGTAGACCATTAGTACATCATTTTTCTTGGGTTAGAACTAAGCAGCAAATGTTAACTAAGGTTAAAAACTGGGGACATAAAGGTGATAGAGATTGGGTTTCTTTAGTAGAAGAAGAATTTTCTCATCCTTTTACTGGAAGAGATTTTGTACATAATTATGAATATGATGTAGTTGAAGACAAATTTAATTTAGGTTATTTTAGTTAATTATGATAGAACCGGTTAATTACGATAGAGAGTATTTTCATTACCTCTTAATGCTGTATCTTAGTGATCCCGATAATGAGGATTATAATTTTAATATGGGACTATACTACCACAGTATAGGTCAGACCGCATCTGCTGTGTCGTTTTATATACGCACCGCAGAAAGAGCATATTCGGACTTGTTAGTTTATGAAGCACTAATTAGAGCAGGAATGTGCTTCGAAGATCAGGGTTGTAGAAATCATACAGTTGAAGGAGTATTGCAACATGCAGTAGCCTTGTGTCCGCAAAGACCAGAAGGCTACTACTACCTGAGTAGGCATTACGAAAAGAGAGAAGAGTGGGCTAACAGTTACCTGTTCGCTAGTATGGGAGAAAAGCTTTTTAAAAAGGATCTAGAACCCTTAAGAACAGATGTGAACTTTACCGGTTACACTGGATTACTATTTCAAAAAGCTGTAAGCGGATATTGGATGGGCCTTGGAGAAGAAACACTTTCTATTTTAAAGAAACTTATCTCCGATTATGCACATAAGGATTATGATTTTTATTACCTTATAGCAAAAAATATAAATAAATTAGAAGGCTTTACTACTAAGAACTTTTACTATTCTAATGAGCTACAGGATAAAGTGAAGTATAAGTTTGAAGGACTACAAAAAATAGAAAAAAACTATTCTCAGGCTTTTCAAGATATGTTTATTCTGTATATGTTAGACGGAAAACGTAGAGGTAGTTATGTAGAAATAGGATCTGGAGATCCTTTTGAAAATAGTAATACTGCTCTATTAGAAACAGTATTCGATTGGAAAGGCCTTTCTATAGACATAGACGATAATGTAATAGAACTTTTTAAAGAAAAAAGAAATAATACGGTTGTAAAAGAAGATGCTACGTTAGTAGATTTTAAGAAACTTTTAAAGAAACATAAAATACCAATAGTAGTAGACTATCTACAGATTGACTGTGATCCAGCAGAGAAAGCATTAGAGTGTTTAAAGAGGTTTCCTTTCGATGAATATCAATTTAAAGTTATTACTTTTGAACATGATCATTACTGTGTACAGAATAAGTACAGTAGAGATCTTTCTAGAGAAATATTTAAGAAGCATGGATATGAATTGGTAGTAGCAAATGTTTCTCCTGATGAATGGAAAGTAAACGAAGATTGGTACATCAACCCTAATTTCTTTAGTAGGGATAAAGTAGAGTCAATTAAGAATATTAACAGTAGAGTTTTAGATATTAAATATTTTATGTTGGACAGTATTACACCATGAGCATACCAGTAATCGGAACAGCAGTAGTTAATAGTAGCTATTGGGTAAGCAGGCTTATATATAGCATAGATTATCCTGTTGATAATTTTGTTATAATTAATAACAACGGAAGGGGAGAAATAGACGAAGAACTAAACTCTATATTAAAGCTAAAACATAAGTTCGTAAAAAAGTTTTTTGTAGTAAATTTACCAGGTAATATAGGTGTTGGTTCTGCGTGGAATTTAATTATTAAGAGCTTTCTTAATGCACCTTACTGGGTTATTTGTAATGATGATATAGCTTTTGGTTTCGGATTTTTGGAGGAAATGAAAGAGGCAGCTGAGTCTAACAAGGAGGTAGGAATAGTACATGGACGACCCGGAGATTTCAATATAGGAAGTTGGGATGTTTTTCTAATTAAAGACTGGGTAATAAATGAGTACGGGTTATTTGATGAAAATTTTTATCCTGCCTACTGTGAAGATACAGATTATATTTTAAGAATTCGTAAAAAACATTTAGAAAGAGTTTTAGAGTTAAAAAGCGATTACTATCACGGATTTAGTAAAGATTATTACGAAGGCGGCAGGCAAACAAGTATTACGGAGCCGGATTTAAGGGAAAAATTAGACCAAATTAATTACATGAATTTTGAATACATGACCGAAAAATGGGGACCTAAGTGGAGAACTCAATGGCCTCAAGAGCATGTTTGCGGTGTAGAAGGCTTTCCTATTTCGTACACTTCTTTTGATCTGGAATTTGCTAGAAAGAAATATTTAGGTTTTTAAGTAGTCTTAGAATTACATCTATTTATATAGAACCTAGTCCTTACTACTATTAGAAATATTAAATGGGCCTTATACAGTGGAAACAGCTCGAAAGATTATTAGACGGAGGAGCAGAATTTACAGGATCTTTTAACCTAAGCGGCTCACTTATCGTCTCAGGTAACCTACAGGTACCCGTAGTAGGGAGTACTTCCGATGTAGATAGTCCTTATCAAGGTTTTATCGTATATCAAGATTCGGATAATACTATTTACTATTATGATGGCAGTTCGTGGATTAACCCAATAGGTCTTCAAGGCATAACAGGAGCTACCGGATTCCAAGGTACTCAAGGTATAACAGGTATCCAAGGTATCCAAGGTATCCAAGGTATCCAAGGTATCCAAGGTATTCAAGGA
>Ga0208019_1001911_pt1 | contig 10787 bp, 15 predicted proteins | sample CB_VirMetaG_5_FD_184540 | JGI IMG/M metagenome (GOLD analysis project Ga0208019, IMG submission 184540) | Freshwater to marine saline gradient viral communities from Chesapeake Bay - CB_1508_1D Viral MetaG (SPAdes) (version 4) | ecosystem: Environmental > Aquatic > Marine > Coastal | place: USA... | reverse complement strand
AATTATTTTCTGTGGTGATTACTATCAATCAGATTTTCGTAACGAAAAGGATAAAAACGGAATATTGGAATTTATGAAAGTAATTGAAACTATGCAAGATTTTGCGACTATAAACTTTACGTGGTCCGATATCATTCGATCTGATTTTGTCAGAGAATATATCATGACTAAAGAAATGATGGGCATTAGGTTTTAGGAGAAACTCGAATGAAATTAGCAATTGTTGTTGGGCATAACGAAATAAGCCAAGGAGCTGTTCGTACCGACACTCATGAAACTGAATATCAGTATAACAGTGACTTGGCAGGAAGAATTGTAGATGCTGTTTCGGAATATGACGAATATGTCGGTGTTAAAGTGTTTTACCGTGTGCCTGGCGGCGGATATACTCAAGAAATTGCTCGTGTATATGAAGAAGTTGACCATTGGGGTGCGACTGCATCAATCGAACTTCATTTTAATTCCGCAGGCGATCCTCGAGCTTCGGGGACAGAAACGTTTTCCTCAGGTTCTGTGAAATCCCTGATTCTTGCAGAAGAGGTTCAAATGGAAATGGTTGAGACTTTAGGACTTCGTGATCGCGGGATTAAGATTCGCAACAATCGTACTAAAGGTCGTGGCTATCTTTCTCTTGTTTCTGGCAATGCTCCTGCTATTCTCATTGAACCATTCTTTGGATCCTCATCGATTGGGCAGCGTGCTACAGATGATGAACATGAACGCCGAAGTCTCGCTGAGGCTATTGTAGAGGGAGCAGTAAAGGCAATGAAACGTTTCTAAAATGACCAAAAATCGTAAGATTGAGCGTGATAAGTATCGCAAACAAAATGATGATGATTTTCCTCGAATCAAACGAGTGGAAAAAGTAACTCATGATTATGATCACGAGGAAGAAGATTTATTGGAATATATGAATCAAGCTGATATCAGTAGATGGAAGCTTGGATAATGTTTTTTGATTGGTTGGGCCGTTACGTTTCGCGTGTAGGAATAGCATTTTCTATTCTTTTTAACACACTGTGTAATGGCCCAAGCAATCAGTCATTTTCTGCTAGAAATTGGGAGTTAAAACGTAACGGTCGATTCAATGCGGTATTTTTGATCGATTGGGTTTTCTTTTTGGATAAAGACCATTGCCTAACGAGCTGGATATACTGGGTTGAAATTGATGCCGCAAAGGATAATATCAGCAACAATTATGATAGAGTGAAAAAAATAATCCAAGATGAAAAAAATCGGTTGACATCCCTTCAAAAATGATTATATTGGTATTGTAGACAGCGAAAGGAAATACATCATGACCACTTTTGATTTTGGTAACGGACCTGTCCCTGCCCACCAGCACTCCAATGGTGGTGGCTGGGTTGCTGACACCGCTTATGTCGCTGACAGTGCTTATATTGGTCCCGATGCTCTGGTCTATGGCAATGCTCTGGTCTTTGGCAATGCTCTGGTCTTTGACAATGCTGTGGTCTCTGACAATGCTCGGGTCTCTGACAATGCTCTGGTCTATGGCAATGCTCTGGTCTTTGGCAATGCTCTGGTCTATGACAATGCTCTGGTCTTTGGCAATGCTCAGGTCTATGGCAAAGCTTGGGTCTCTGGCGATGCTCGGATCTATGGCAATGCTCTGGTCTATGACAATGCTCTGGTCTTTGGCAATGCTCAGGTCTATGGCAAAGCTTGGGTCTCTGGCGATGCTGAGGTCTCTGACAATGCTCAGATCTATGGCGATGCTCAGGTCTTTGACAATGCTAAGGTCTTTGGCAATGCTCTGGTCTCTGGCAACGCTGTGGTCTATGGCAATGCTCGGGTTTATGGCGATGCTCGGGTCTCTGGCAATGCTTGGGTCTATGAGTAAAAAATAGTTGACATCCTTTCAAAAATGATTATATTGGTATTGTAAGGAACGAAAGGAAACCACTATGATCTACGATGCTTACGCAATGTTCTCTGAAGGTTCTTATCGTATCGCTGAGGGGAACTGTCAGGAGGCTGTCCTCGACCGTGCCGAAAGCGTTTGCGCAGGTCTTGGCGTTAACCCTTTGGGATATGTCGCTGGCGCTCGTGGTGAGCTGAAGCTCAACTGCAAAATCTTCGAACTCAAAGATCTGGAGGTTCGCTAATGTATAAACTGTTTATGCTGAACTTTGGTTATTTCCTGGATTATGTCTTTGAAACTCTTGAAGAGGCAAAGGAAAAGGCCAAAGATGTCGGCTTCGAGATTGTGATTTACAAAGACGGAGAAATTGTTACCACGATCAAAAATTACTAAGAACCTGTCTGTAGCTTAGGTGGGAAAGCGCTGGTTTTGGGTACCAGAGACCGGGGGTTCGAGTCCCTCCAGACAGACGGAGCGTTATCCAGAGCGGCCTCTGGACCAGTCTTGAAAACTGTGGGCACCGTTAACAGCGGTGTGGGGATCGACACCTCAGCGCTTCGCCAAAATTTGAAGCAATCACGCCCACTGTCAATAGCTAGTGGTTGACCTACCACAAATGCGACATGCCGTTTGCTTCCTCTCAGGAGATTGGTCCCTCTTGAGTAGGCCCCTATAGCTCAGCTGGAAGAGCATCTGATTTGTAATCAGAGGGTCGGGAGTTCGAGTCTCTCTGGGGGCACCACTTCATTCCGGTGTAGCTCAGTGGTAGAGCAGTTGAAATCTCAATTGTTATAAATAAGTCAAAGGTTTAAATTGGAGACTTATTATGAACAAGAACGAAAAAATATCCCAAAAGCTCAGAGAATATTATGCTGAAAACGGTCATCATTTAAAAGATAGTACAGGTTGGAAGCACGATAAAGAAATGAAAGATCTTAAGAGAAAAAAAACTCTTGAGTATTGGGATAAAAAAGGAAGAAAAACAGCTAAAGAAAAAGCTGCAAGAAACAAAGCAAACGTCTATGCTTATAGAGCAAGAAAATATAACGCTATTATTGAAAGCAGTGATTTGGAATTGATTAAAAGAATATATGAAAACTGTCCTGATGGTTATCATGTAGATCATATAAAAGCTTTAGCCGCCGGCGGTTTACATCATCAAGATAATTTACAATATTTAGAAATATCTGAAAATTGTAGAAAAGGAAAAAGAAAAGAATTTGATCCTACCAAAGCAATTGCTTGGCAGGAGATTGTTCCCCGATAGTTCAGTTGGTAGAACACCGGACTGTTAATCGTTAATCCGTATGTCCCTGGTTCGAGTCCAGGTTGGGGAGCCACAAAATATTCCGGTCGTAGGTTCAAATCCTACCCACCGCAACCAATACACTTCTTTTATAAATAATTAAATTAAAAGGAGTTTTTCTATGATAAAGTTTAGACAGTATATAACTGAGGTTTCATCTACAATAAATCAGAGAGGTCTTACTAGAGAAATGGAGAAATTGAAAAAATTTCTCAATGTATCTACTAGGTCTAAATCTGAAATAGTTAAGCTTGTAAAAAAGCTTCTCGCACCTTACGATGCTTATGTTAATACTGATCTTTCGCCTGCTGTTCCAAGCAATGAAATCTATATTAGTGCGTTGTTTGATCCTGACCTAGATGAAGAAGACGAGCCTTCAATAGAAATCGTTCTGATATTTAACTCTTCTGACAAGAAGGTTACTATGTCTTCGTCTGCAGTGGATCATACTGTGGATAGTATTGTGAAAGCTGTTGCGCATGAAGAAATACATAGAGCGCAATATCGCAAAAGAGATTATATGGACGGAAGAAAGTATACGAAAGGTAAAACACAAGATCAAAAATATTATGGAAACACTGATGAAATAGAAGCGTTTTCCCATAATATTGCCACTGAATTACTTCAATATACAAAATACGACTATAAAAAAGCTAGAAGTTTACTGAGAAACTATAAAAAGACCTCTAGCATAAAATCGGCTAATGGGAATCTCATGAGCCCAGATTTTTACAACTATGTTAATTCTTTTGGCGTTAATGATCCTGTTGTAAAAAGACTTGTGAAAAGAATCGCTCATTTCATTGATGTATTAGAAATTGAGCAATCAGATTAGAATATAGAGCAAGATACCGCCGGAGCCAATAAAGATGGATATACACAATGGTTAAATCGATCGCAACTCGTCGTAAAAAGAAAGCACCTTTGCCGAGGCGCATTCTAACTGGTTATGCAGCTGGTCCTCAGGACGACTTCTTCAAATTCAAAGACTATGTTCGGACTGATGTTGAACCTAGGCTGATTATTGCAACGGTCAAAGATTATATTCGGGAAAACTACAAAAAAGAGTCAAAGATTCTCCTTTCGGCTCCCGACTGGTGTTTTCGTTATCCGTATTTTATTGCTGCCACGATTGAGTGGAAAAAGCTTGGTAAGGATCTTCCTTCAAAGTGGATGATTGATAAACATATTAATAATTTTGTTGAGCAACTACGAAAAGAAGGTAAAAAACAAATTCAAAAATCTGAAGATCAACCAAACATTGCTAAAAAGTCACCTCAAGAAATTCTTCGAGAAAAATCTTCTGATTTCATTTCTGAAATTGAAGCTGTGATTGATGACTTCAATAGTGGAACACATATTGACATTGACAATTACTCGCCGTTCCTTGAACTGAAAAAGATTGGAGCTGCACAACAGATCGCAAAAAACACAATTGATTATTATACACCCCTAAAAAACGAACTTGAGGATTTGATTTCTGGTAAGGACAAGGATCTACAAGAAGGATATAACCATCTTTCGGCAAAAAAGAAAAAAGACTTCCTCAAGTTGATCACTCATATTATCAACGATCTTGAAAAATACACTCAAGCAAAGAAGGCAGTTCGTAAGACTCGTGTAAAGAAACCTAAAACGGCTGATCAGCAAATTAAGGGATTGAAATATCTCAAAGACAACACTGAGTATAAGATCGCGTCAATTGATCCATCACAGATCATTGGATCGACTTGCCTATATACGTTTAACATTAAGACTCGCACATTAACTGAATACGTATCAGAACATGTTGATGGTATTCGCGTCAAAGGGACAACACTACAGAATATCAATATTGAAAAGTCGCGGTGTACTCGTCTACGTAAACCAGAAGAATTCTTGTCGATTGTCCTTAGTAAGACTCAAACTCAAATCAGCAAAGAATGGGCAAAATTGACTACTAAGACTAATCAACCAACAACACGTATTAGCGGAGACACTGTTCTCCTCAAGGTGAAACGATGACAAAGTTTTTAACCAAGAAAAAATTCTCAGCTGAAGTTGAAGAAGAAGTATATATGAAAGATATTAGCTATATGGAAGCTGTTATTTCTCTGTGCAATAGGCTTGATGTAGAGGAGCAAGATGCTAGTAAATTTCTTTCGTCTCAACTAAAAAGTAAAATTGAAGCAGAAGCTCGAGATCTGAATTTTTTGCCGAGTAAAGGTAAACTAAATTTTAACTAGTATAAATAGTTGACATTATGAACTTTTAGTGATAGTATACAAACACTCAAACATACATAGATACAAGGATAATACATGTCTTTTGCAAAACTGAAACGTAATCGTGATCAAATTTCCAAACTTCAACAAGCCGCTAGCGAACAGTCGACCGGTCGTAAATCCTATGTCGATGACAGGATTTGGTCTCCAACACTCGACAAGGCTGGAAATGGATACGCTGTAATTCGATTTCTTCCTGAAGCTGAAGGATCTGACGTTCCATGGATTCGCTATTGGGATCATGGATTTCAGGGTCCAACGGGCCTGTGGTACATCGAAAAGTCTTTGACATCTATTGGTCAAGACGACCCAGTTGGAAAATACAACTCTGAATTGTGGGATACTGGTCTCGAAGAAAATAAGGAAATTGTTCGTAAGCAAAAACGCCGCCTTCATTATGTTTCAAACATTTATGTCGTTAGTGATCCTAGCAATCCAGCTAACGAAGGCAAGGTGTTCCTTTTCAAATTTGGCAAAAAAATCTTTGACAAGATCATGGATATCATGAATCCTCAGTTTGATGACGAGGAACCGGTCAATCCTTTTGATTTCTGGGAAGGCGCTAACTTCAAGCTCAAGATTCGCCAGGTCGAAGGTTACCGTAATTACGATAAGTCTGAGTTTGCTTCGCCTGGGCCTCTTTCTGATGACGATGACGAGCTTGAGCAGATTTATATCAAAATGTATGATCTTAATGAGTTCCTCGATCCAAAAACTTACAAATCGTATGATGAGTTGAGGGAACGGATGAATAAGGTTCTTCTTCTGGAGGAGAAGCGTACTACCAAGCAAATGGTTGATCTCGACGATGAAATCAATCCGCCTGAGATCAAGCGTTCTGAACCTAAGCTGTCAACTTCTAATGATACTGATAATGTTTTTGGTAGCTCAGATGACGACGCTGATGATAATCTGAGCTTCTTTGAGAAGCTTGCTAACGAGGACTAATATGCCTCCAAATTAAAATAATAGACCGAGGTGACAGACGTTGCCTCGGTCTTTTCATATAAGGACAATACAAATGTTCCGCGTTTTCCTATCAACTGTTGTTATCGGTATCTTGGTTTTAGCATATCATTTTCAAATTCCGCCACGCGACTTGGATTTGTCGTATTTTACAGAAGATCAAATTCTCGAGTCGTATAAAATCGATATTACGAATATTGAAGATGGTGTGTATCAAGTCCAAGGGCAGATTACACCAGGTGATTGTGAAAGATTCAAGCAGCAAATTCCTCGAAGATCTGTCGTCTATCTTCATTCACCAGGAGGATATGTTGAAGAAGCAATCTGCATTTCGGAATATGTTTACAGATCTAGTATACATACAGTCGTCAGCAGAGAACAAGAAGACGAGTATATAATTTGTGCTAGTGCATGTACGTATATTTTTGTTTCTGGTAAAACGCGTACTCTTCGAGGCGAGCCTTTTGTGGGATTTCATTCACCGGGTCAGCCTCACTTTATGTTGTTTGCCAGTGATCCACGAAGAATACAACACAGTGCATATAAGGTTGGTAGATTGATGCGAGAGCTGTTATATTATGTTGGTGTCGATCATCCCGATCTTGTTGATCTGTTTTTCAACCATCCTAACGAAATCATGTATAAGTTTGATGCACAACACATTGAAAGGTTTCCAGGATCGGTTTATTTTGCAACTGACTATGACAACTTTTATGGATTAACACGCAAAGTGAGGTTACAGAGACGATGGTAAAGAACGGTAAAATTTGGGGGATGACAGAAAAAATAGTCGCCAACAGCTCATTCGAATTTCATCGAATTGAGTTCAAGGCTGGCTATAAATGCTCTGAGCATTTCCATCGATTTAAATGGAATGGCTTTTACGTAGAAGCCGGCCGCATGCTAATTCGAGTGTGGCAAAATGATTATGATCTCGTTGACGAAACGATTCTCGAACCAGGTGACTATACTCAAGTCAAACCTGGCGTGTACCATCAGTTTGAAGGACTACAGGACGGAGTTGCATTCGAGTTATATTTCGCCGAGTTCAATCATGATGATATTGTTCGTCGAACCGTGGGGTCTAATATTTAACGGGGTTCATATGTCATATCAAATGATGGAACAAACCCAGACGAGACAAAATTGCTTTGATTGTTTTGTACGCTAGTGCTCGGGGCATTAACGATCGGAGTGTATGCTAAAGCACCAGGAGCTCTTGTCATATCGAATACTTCAGCGCTTTTAGCGTACAATTCACGACCTCTGTTATTTCTGTTGATGCCGAATGGAGCCTTTTCGCTAAGTATCTGTTGCCCTTGAGTAGAATCAAGAGGGATAACTGCTTCTTGCCCATGTAGCATCACAGGTGAACCCGACATAGCAGCGTTGAAGATTCCTCCACTTTTCATTTCTGGAAGAGTTGCTAATAGCCGTTCCAGTTCAGCGATATCAGTCTCAAGACTGGTTTTCATTTTGCTGTAGCCCCAAGTTCCTGGCTCTAAATTTTCAAGTGCTTGTTTAAGATCAACCAATTCTTCCTGAAGTCTAGCCCTCTCTTGTTCAATCGTTTCTGGTTGCATAAAAGCTGGAAGTAGAGATTGTATTCTTTGTTTTATTTCTTCAAATGAGGGTATAAAATCAAACAAGTTTTTGAAGAACGTCTCAATTTTGTCGATTGTTTGATTGAATATATTTGAAATTAAGTTCGTGTCACCTCGTTCTTCATCTTCTGAGTTCCATTTAAACAGGCCTGAAATCCAATCCCATGCTGGTTTCAAAGTATTATCAAAAATCCAGTTGCCGATTCCAACCCACACTCCAACATATCCATCCCATAGATTTTTCAGCGCTTGCACTGGATCTGTGAATAACAGTTTTACCCATTCAACAGAATCTTTGACTATAGAGAAAATGCCATCGACGATACTATCGATCGTTTCTCTAAAACTGAACGTGTTGAGTTTTGTGACTACCCAACCTGGTAGTCCTTGCCCAGGAATTGCATTTCCCTGATCGTCGACTTCTATGCCAAAGGATTTTTTTAGAATCCAATTTATAACGTTCTTCAATAGGTCGTACGGTGCTCCAACGATTTCACCTAAGAAACCACCAATGCCAGCACTAAGTTTATCATATAATGTTCCTTCAGTTTCTCTAAATTCTCTCACGCCTTCAACTACACCAAAAATCGTATTTAGAGGCCAAAGCAGTCTACCAAATAATGTACCTATCTCGGCAACACCACCAGTAAAAAATCGTAAAATCTTTCCCAAATTTCCTTGTGATAAATTAGTAGCAGCTCGAAAGATATCTCTTATAGGGCTGAATATTGGCGTTAGTATCGTCTCGCCTATCGACATCAATACTTTTGTTGTAATAAGTAATACTTTTAGTGGCCCTTTCATCAAATCTCTAGCTGCATCGAACGTATTCTTTATCGGCCTGAATACCGCACCAAATATATCCGCACCTCTTGAAAACAAATCTTTCGTTGTAGTGATTAGAGATTGAAATGGCCCTTCCATCATATTAATGGCAGATTGAAAGATATTCTTTATTGGGCTAAATAACGGAGATAGTATTTGTGCTCCCCTCGACAACAGGTCTTTTGTTGCCGAGATTATCTTACCGACAGGGCCATTTGATATGATCTCTAAGTTTAGAAATGAATTGCGAATGTTACGCAGCATTACGACTAAACCGCCGATCATCGATGGAATTGCCTTTATCCCTGCAAAGGCTTTAGTGATTGCTTGTAGAGGGAGTAACAGTGCAGTTCCTAGTAAATCGCCAAAACCGCTTATCTCATCGCCGCCTGAAGAAACCCCACCGGATGGTCGACCGGGAGACATTTTTTTCAATTCTCGAGAACGCTCAAGATCTGCTAGTTTTTGTCGATCCAACAGTCTATTTTGAGTCTGTACCCACAATCCAAATTTCTTATTTAGATCACGAACTTCGAGCTTTGTATCTTTCTGTTCGTCGGCAGCGTATATTAGCTGTTCCTTGATATCGGAGAGCGTTGCTTCAGCCATTTTGTTTCATTCTTTCTTTTTCTTCTTCTAGATGGTTGATCAATAACGAAATGTACACTTCTCTTTCCCAAGGAATCATATATTCAATATCACTTAGTGAATAGTTGTGATGCTGCATCAACTGAAAGTTTGTATCAAAATGATTTGTCAGAGTGTCATGAGAAAGAGCTACTAAAAAAAATCGTTGATGCCCTCGAGAACAATTGTGTTATCTGCTTCACATGAGGTGCACTTAAACTTTACCTCATGCTTTAGTGACGGCATATTAGCAATGAAGTTAGCAATCTTTGAGTACTGTGCCGTGCTCATCGATTCAACAAAATCTTTGAGTTCGGCAAATTCAACGTCAGATGCTTTGATGTTTTCGTCTTCAGTTTGAATCGAATCGATTGCGTTGAGTGACATGTCAAACATAAAGTTTAGGTTTTGTTGGTCACCCTCAGCTGAGGCTGTTGCCGATGACGTAGCAACATCTTTATATGATGGATACTTTAGTATCAATGAAACGTTATCCGTTAGTTGTACCTTCTTTTCCTGTTCAACCATTTTTACTTGGATATCGTCAATATTGATTGACACCTCGTTCTTGGTTTTACAATTCGTGCAGGTACCGTTGACGTTGATGTTTTCGCCAACCGATTTACCACGAATCTTGAGAAACATATACTCAATATCGAATGTTGCGAGATCATTGAATTTGATATCTTCCTGAATGCAAGCTTCGATTGTGTCGACGATCGCATTGATCATCATCGTAAAGTCGCCCATCTCGACTGCTGTTAGCAGAATCTTTTCCTCTTTGACGAGATATGGTCTGTACTTCACCTTCTTACCCGAAGAAGGAATCGTTAATTGATACTTTGGTGTGTCATTAAGTTTTGGTAACATGGATTATAAATTTTCCTCTGATGTGGCTTCCTGCACCAGGACCCACTTTTGATATGTGAATGTCACAGAGACATCAACAAAGTTGTCTGCCTCGTTGTTGTAATCGATGTTTGTCAATTGAGTAGGAAATGCTTTAATCAATTTCACTCCATATGTAGTTGTGTCAGTTTTATCGACTGGGTTAATCGTTATATCACAGGTATATTGATTCTTATACTTAACTGTTCCATCATTCTGGTTGAAGATGTAGTTGTGCCATTTTGTGAAGTAACTACGAATCAGATAATCATTGCGTTCAGCAAACGTAACATCCACGTCCTCATATGCCATACCATAAGCAACTTTTTCAGGAAATCCGTTGATGATCTTCTCTTTTGTCAGAAGCTGTTGACCCGGCATGGTAATGTTCTTACACATAATGTTTAAAGACTGGCTGTCTAAAC
>Ga0208019_1001909_pt1 | contig 10792 bp, 21 predicted proteins | sample CB_VirMetaG_5_FD_184540 | JGI IMG/M metagenome (GOLD analysis project Ga0208019, IMG submission 184540) | Freshwater to marine saline gradient viral communities from Chesapeake Bay - CB_1508_1D Viral MetaG (SPAdes) (version 4) | ecosystem: Environmental > Aquatic > Marine > Coastal | place: USA... | reverse complement strand
GAACTAGCCCACATGATTTTAAAAATATACTACCCTAAAAAAAGAGGTATTCTTAATCATGATGATGTTTGGGGAAGAAAAGGAAGTGAAAGAAATTTCTTTAGTACGGAAGTGCATAATAGAGTATATGAAAAAAGGGTAAGAAAGTTTTTTGTGCTTCATGAAGGACAGAAAATGGATTTTTACGGAGTAGATATTGAAGATTTGACAAACAAAAGAAATTTAAGCAGGGGATTTTAAATTATTATTACTACCATGAGTGATAACAATGAAGAATTCTTTAAAGGTGGAATATCCGAGTTATCATCTTCACTAAAAGAAAATTTTAATTCTAATTTTGATGATTTAGGAAAAACCTTGAAAAGTGGTTTTGATGAAATTAAGGAAAATATGACAAACGATCAAAAAAAAGAAGCTGATAGCATAACTGATTTTATTGAACATCTTAATTCATGTAGTAATGATAACTGTGAAATTCACAAGGTAAAGAATACTTTTGGTAATCAAATGTATATGAAAGGGTTTTTGTTAGGAGCTAAATTTGGCAAAAAGAAAAGAAGTTAAGAAAAAAGAGGAAATTGAACCTACTTTAGAAGATGTTGAAAATAAAATAATTGCTAATGTGGTTCAAACTTTATCACCTGAATTAAACAAAGCAGTTGAGCAAAAGTTTGAAGATATGAAAACCGTATTAATGAATGAAATTAAAGACATCAGGAAACATTTTGAGCAACCACAAGAAGTTGTAGAATCTGAAGCTCAACCTGTAAGTGTTACGAATTTACCTCAGGACATGACACCTCAACAAGAACAAGCTAAAGCTGGTTTGGAAAGTATATTGCCTTTAATTCAAATGATAGGTGGTGGAAATTCAAATAATAGTAGTAATGGTGGTGGTGGTTTAAGCAATATGTTTATGGAAGCAGTAATGAGAAAAAGCCTAGCCGATATTACTAGAGGTGATATGATGAATGAAGTCATGATGAAAGCCATGTATAGAAAATTATTAGGTGAGGATTTACCCGAAGGGATTTCAAAAACTACTGACAAACTAATGTCCCCTTTAAGAGAATTTGGTGATAAAGAATCATCTAATAAATAGTAGTAAATAGATTTCATTTTATGAATTGTTATAATCAACCTGTTAGTGCTACAAAAATTCAGATGATAAAGAAAAGACAGAAAGAAATGAGAAAGGCTTTAGATAATATTAACAAGGGATTAAAAGACATGGACAAATTAATCAGCGAATGGGAAAGGAAAACAAAATGAGATGTTTAGAAAGTCCAAAAACTAGAAAAGATCCTATGTTTTGGCATAAAAGACAAAGTATTGCAGAATTTAGGCAACAAGCTCCAATGTTTAAGCAATTAATGATTTCAACTAAAACTTGTATGATGAATCACCCTGAACTAAGAAATAATATCAAAGGAGCTATTCAATGCGAAACAATTCACCCTCAAACATTAAGTAATTTTAGCAATTTTACTTTTCATACTCACCCTCATTCAATAGATTATCCTAGTCCAAAAGATAAGGAAACTACAAGCAAATTGAATAAAGATTATCTTTTGATAGGAGTAGTTCCAAAAAATCAGGTTTATGTTTATCACAAAAAAGATAATTTTTCACAACCTGTAAGCGTTTTTTCAGTTGGTGGATATTAGCTGGATTGTTATTTTAAACAAGAAGTTGATATTGATTCAATAGAATCTAAAGTATCAAATAAAATGGGAAGTTTTGTAACAAGTGCCATAAAAAGTTCAGGTATTGATAAATATTTTTTCTTTAAGACTGGCGAAACTGCTCAATGGCTACTTGATGAAGTTGCAAGGTGGTTATCAAATGTGGATTGGAATTGGGAAGGAACAGATAGAGAACAAGAAATTGATATAATGTTTGACAGTATCAAAGGAAGTTTAGATTATTGGATTGATAAGGATTTTGGCTATGATGAAGATGATTCAAGACCAAAAAATAAAGGCGAAGAATTGGCTAGAAAATTAATTGAACCTTTTGAAAGACAAAAAGATGAAATGTTATCAAAAATAAAAACTAGAGAACAGGATTACGCAAAAGCCAAAAGAATCTTACATGATATGTTTGATATAGGTAAAGAAGAAACAAAAAGACTACTTATTAAATAATAGTTCTTTTTTCTAAAGGTAATGACTTTTGAGTTAGACAATGAAGCATTTTCCCAAGAGCTATCTTCTGAACTAGGCTTTGAGGCTAGAAAAAGAAGAAGCACTAGAAAATCTTCAGCAAAACAACCAAGACGTGCAGTTATTCGTAGAGTATCACGCAAAGCTCCTAAAGGAAGAAAAGTTTATTCAAAAACTGGTAAAGCCTTAAAGGGTAGATATGTGAGGATATAGACATGGATTCTAACGAATTGGAAACCAAAGTTAATGAGCTTCTTAATACTGAATTTGCTCAACCTGAATTCGAACAAAGTTTAGGCTTAGGTAAAATCTTCACAAAAGATAATTTACTTACAGCAGTAGGAACTTCTGTTTCTGTTCAAGTTGGTAATACTGTAGGCAAGTTCATTCCTATCGGAAGTTTACCAGCAGGAACTTCTTCAATTCTCGCAGGAGTTTTGATGAAAAAATTTGTTGGTGGTTCTATGATCGGAAAACTAGCTGATGGTGTTATTCAAGGTGGTATTGCAACAGCTATCACTCCATTTACAAGTGGATTGATTCCATCTATGGCACAAGAAGTAAAAGATGAAGCAAAACCAAAATACGAAGGAGTAGTATGGTAAAAATGACAAACGGATTAGTTCTCGAATGTACGACAACCGTTGGAGCTTCTGACGTAGCAGGAACTATTGACGTAGTTTCTCTAAAGACAGATCCAACAGTTTCAGCAGTTACAGAATTACAAGTTCCTTTAACTGAAAATTGGATTGCAACTGATATGTATATCCTTGCTTCAACTGACGCAGGAACTTCTAACCCAGTTGTTACTATGGACAAAAACAGAGGAAGAAAATTGGTTCAAACACCACCACTCGGTTCAATGTTGATCACAAACAACACAAGACCAAGATTTTCACCTCAACCAATCGGCTTTGAAGCTGGTTCAATCATCAGAATGTTCACTTTGACAACAATAGACAATGACGCAACTGCCGATAGTATCAAATTCTTTGTTGCATTTACAATAGCATAGAATTTCTTCTATCTTTTTTCTTTTTTTTTACCTATTAAATACAAGTTTCATGTTTTAATATCGTGTTTCCTAAAACTGATAGAACTGCTATTGAATTAGAATTAACAATGGATCATGGTTTTCCAAGAGATGAATTTAGCGATTATATGGTAAATGCTAAAGATGATATTCCAACTGGATTAGAGAAAGTAAAAGAAGAACCAAAGAAAGATATCATTCCATCTGTCAGTATTACAGGAGTTGCATTTCTAGGATTATTGTTTTTAATTTTGGTGGCTAAAAAATGAGTGAAGATATTCTAAATATGCTTAAAGATGGTAAAGGTATATCCTATATTGTTAATGTAATTACAAACCCAAATTTAACAACTAAAGTTTCATCTAAAATAAATGAAATAAAAAGTAAAAAAGATAATCTAGAGTTATTTAAAAAATCATTAACTAATGATGAAGGAGCTTTTACTACACGTGAAAATATGCTATTGTTTATGGAAAGACAAAAAATTGTCAATGAATCAGTAAAAAAGTTACAGCAAGAAGTTAAGGATTTGGAAGATTCTGTATATTCTTCTGGGGTAAAATGTGAAAACATAACAGATAAAATTTTGGACAGTATAGACGTGAAATTATTTGGATTAGAAAATTCTATGAATAATAGTAACAGAATTGTTATGTCAAATGAAAAATATTACGATAACACCAACATATATGGAAACGTTACACAATATTCAGCTGGATTAGCTTCAGTATCATTAAGAGATAGAGCAAAAAGTGAGTATGCAAATAGTTCATCTGACTATATAAAATTAAATGCAGTAAGAAAAAGGCTAATATCTGAAAAACAAAGTTGTAATGGAATAACCTTTAAGACTATACAAGAAAAACCAACACAATCATCTATATCCATTGGTAGTAGTTTAATACCATTAGGTATTATAGCACTGATAGGATTAAGAGGTAGAAAATAATGGCAACTTACGAATTAAAATTTCCAAATGGTAATAGAAGAATTATATCAGGAATAGAATTATCAAGTGAAGCTTTAAAAGAATATGCCAAAAATGGCGTTCAAGTAAGAGTAATTTACACAACTCCAAGCGGTAGTGTATTTACAGGAGCTTTTACTAATCCTAAAGAGATTCAAACTCAAATAATTATTGCAGAAATGGAAAGACAGAAAAAAGAATATGCAAGACTACAAGAAGAACAAAAACGAAAAGCTGAACTAGCTTCAAGACCACCTAATTTTTCTGATGAAGTCTTTAAAGAAGCTAGTATTAATCCACAATATGTTGAAATTGGAACACCATTGTATAGAACATTGGTAAAAATTCAAGATAGAATAAAATCACAAACATTTAGTGCAACAGGAACAAAATATGACGCTTTGAGAATTACAGCAGGTGTTCAAGAAAGACCAACTGATACAAAAAATATTTACATTCAAAAATCAACAGGTGTAGAAACTACTCAATGCACTACTTGTAATTTAGACATATTTTTAGAAGAAAGGGGATATAGTTTAAAGGATTTAGAAAGACCAATAAACGATTCATTTTGGGATATATTCAAAGCAACAAAATACACCGATTTAAGAGAAGCGATTAAAGAAAGAGAGATACTATTAGACGCAGGGGTTAAAGTAGATTTAGATTTAAGAAGTGCTGAAAGTCTTAACAATTTCTTGGATAAATTACCAACATATAGAGCAGAATTAGACGACATTAAAAAAAATGAAAGACAGCAATCTAGTTTTAGTTTAGAATCTCTTTTTAGTGCTTTTTCAAGTTCCCCAACAGTTAACGATACTCAAACAAATCTTTTAGGTGGAAACCAACAACAGATAACAACCCAAGACAGCATTACAACACAACAGCAGATAGTAAGAGATCCTTTAGGAAGTTTTACTTCAATAGGTTCAGGCGTTGCTATTGGAGTAGGTGTTTTGGCACTAAGTTATCTATTAAATAAAAGGAAGTAAATGATATACCTATGTCTTGTGATTCTTGCCAAACTGTTCAATGGAATAAACATTCTTCAGCTCCATACGCTATGTTTGAGCAAAGTTTAACATTCCAAGATAATAAACATGATTCAGCAGATTATTCTATGTTTGAACAATCACTTTACAGGGTAGTTTTTAAAAATGGTGAAGTTAGAACTTTGCCTTTAGATGATAATGCAATTAATTATTATAACAATCTAGGAGCTTTAGTAGTTCCTGTAGATACAGCTTTTCAGTTATCTGATGTTTCTATAAGACTAAGAAACGTAGAAAATAATCAAATGACAATAGGTAAAAACATGACAAAAATTGGTGAAGATAATGTGTATTTTGGTGAATCTATTAGCAGAATTGATACTTCATTAAAATCATTACAAAACCAAATTAATACAGCTAAAGCAGAAAGGGATTCTATTCAATCAAAATTTTCAGCTCATGCAAATATCCCACATGGTGGTAATGGTGGAATATCATTACCATTTATAGGTTCAATAGGAACTACTGGATTAATTGTAGGTGGATTAGCACTTTATCTTTTAGCGAGGAAAAAGTAAATGGCATTTCCTGTAATCGGTTTAGCATTGTTAGGTTTAGCGTTATATAGAACATTTGGCAAGAAAAAGAGAGGTAATTAAAATTGAAATTTGCAGGATTTTATAATTTTGGCGGTGGGGGAACTGAAGAAATAACAGGCGGTTCAAACGAAAACATTCCCTCTTTTGAAGAAAATGTGTGTCAAAATGAAAAGATGTTTTTTAGTGGTCAATTCAGTAATCTTTCAAGAAAATTAATACATATTACACTAAAAGGTTTTGGAAGTTCAGAGATATTTCACAAACATGATTTAAGAGCATACGAATCATTTAATGTTACAAATATACCGTTAAAATCAATAGGAGTTCATGTTGAAAATGGTGAGAAAGCTGGTTTTCATGGTATGGGAGCTTTGTGGCAAGCTGAAGATGAAGATGAATATGCAGTATTAGCTAGTAAATCGGGATTACAAGAGGATTTACATAATTCCCCAAACTTTGATACCGATTATTATGCTAGAACAGATATTTCGAGTGCAACTACAACTGATTTAGTTGTTTCGAATGATGATGATGATTTTGCAGTTTATAAAATCACAGTATCTTGTCAAGGAGCTCAAGACGTTGATTTATTGTGGACAGATTCATCAAATGCTAATATAAAATACATTGGACACTTACATTTTGCAGGAAGGGGTTCTTTTGTTTATGACTTTGATCCATCTTATCTAAGAAATCCAAATAGACAAGGTGGAAAATTAAGAGCAACAACTTCTTCAGCTAATTCAACTAGAATAGACGTTATAGGACATTTAGTCAAAGCTTCACAGTAGGTGAAAAAATGGAAGAATTTTTAATTTCGATTAGTTTAATGGGATTTGGAAGTGTCTTATCCATGATGATTTATACAAACAGAAAAAATGATTCATTAATTAGAAACTTGTGTGAAAGAATAGCAAAGCTAGAGGGTATGTTAGAGGAGAAGTTTAGAAAATGAGTGGCGGTTTAATTGGCGGTGGTGGTGGTGACGCAACTGTATCAGAATATGTTATATCCACATATGATGAAGTAATAGGAAATTATTCCATTCCGTCTAGTGCAACTGCGTCATCTCAAGGAACAAGTGGAACTGCAACAAGTGTAAACTGTTTAGTAGTAGCTGGCGGTGGCGGTGGAGCTAAAGGTGATTTTGATAATCCAAATGGTAGAGGTGGCGGTGGCGGTGGAGCCGGTGGTTTTTATGAATTTTCTGATACTTTATCAGTTACATCTTATTCAGTAGTTGTTGGAGCAGGCGGAGCTGGTGGATCTAGTGTAGCAAATGGTGAAAATAGTTCATTTAATAATAAAATATCTTATGGTGGCTTAAAAGGAAACCATGCCCCAGACGCCGGCGGAAATGGAAAAGGTGGAAACTCAGGCGGAAACAATTCTCCAGCTTCAGGAAAAACAGGCGGAAATTCATCATTGGGTGGTGGTGGTGGAGCTGGAAATTCTGTAAATGGTGGCAACGCCTCTTATGCTGGCGGTAGCGGTGGAGCTGGCACATCATCATCTATTTCAGGTTCATCAGTAACTTATGCTTCCGGTGGTGGTGGTGGTGGAAGTTATTGGAGTCCCACATCTTATAGTGGCGGTTCTAGTCAAACAGGTGGAAATGGTGGAAGTGGAAATAACGCCGGATCTAGTGCAACTGCAAATTCCGGTGGCGGTGGTGGTGGAGCTGGTGGAAGAAATACCACAGGTGGATCTGGTGGTTCAGGAGTTGTAATAATCAGTTATACCACAGGAAGTTGTACTGCAACCGGTGGCACAATAACTACATCAGGCGGTAATACAATTCATACTTTTACATCATCAGGAACTTTTGAAATTACAGAAATAATTCAAGACGTTGCATATGCTATTGACAATGATACATCTACTACTTGGGGTTCTTTAAGTGAAACAAATCCTAATATCTATATTGATACAGGATCATCTCAAAAACTATCAGGTTTAGCAATTCATTATAACTCAGACACAACTGAAACGGAGATTAAAATTCAAACAAGTGATAACGCTTCAACATGGACAGATAAAAGAACAATTCTCACAAGTGCATTAACCAATAACGCTTGGAATTATATCAGATTCCCAATAATAACAGCTAGATACATACGAATTTATGGTAATTCCGGATCTTCTACTATACTATCAATAAATGAATTAAAACACTTAGTTTCACCTACTGATACATTATTAGTATCAAGCCATAGCCATTTAGCAATAGACCCAGAAGATTCAACATTAAACCTAGACGGAACTTCAGCTTAATCTATTAAATAGTATCACTTTATCAAATCTTACATGGTTAAAATTTCAAAATCAAATGTTGCTAATGCAGTAGCTGGAATAACTATTTGCTCGACCATACTGGCAGTTGTATTCACACAAATGCCTAGTGAGTCTTTAGTTGCTCTTAGTGGTCTAGCTGGATTTAGTGCAAAGCATTTATGGGATAGTGCAAACAACTAGACATGAAGTGTCCGTTTAACGTAAAACACAAGAATCCTAACCATAAACATTTTTCTTGCCAATTTTGTAATCTTTCTTTTTGTTATCCGTTACAGCTAGCTCAACACTCATTCAAAAAACACAAGGGAAAAATAACTTTGCCACTTCAGAGGCGTTGATATTTTCCAATAAATATTCTATCTACAATTTTTCCTTTGATCAAGCGTTTTGAAAACAAAACATCTTTTAATTTTTCATCATCTTTTAACAAATCAAACTCTATTCTTTTTCCATCATCTTTCCATTTTTGCCTATAAGGAATTTTTTGTAAAAATGATAATCCCTTACAAGTTTTAACATAAACATGATAACCATCTAAGGAAGTTGATTGATAAATTTCAATATCTAAAACCAAAGGATCTTTTAAAATAAATTCAACTCTTTTCTCTAGCTCTTCAAAAGCGATATTGTCATAGTCTAATTTTATCATGAGATATATTCCGTTTTAACTGAACCACCTGAAAACAAAGTTACTTTGATTCTTGGATATATTGCCATATCGTCAATAAAATCTTCACCAATTACATTTTGATCATATCCAGCTTCATCAATGTAATATATTTCAGGGATATTATTGTGTAAAATAATAAGCATATCGCTAAATCTTTCTTGGCTATTACCCTCATAGGTTACAGCTTCAATGTTAGTTGAAGTTTTCCACGTTGGATTTTTTGTTTTTCCTGTTTTTAGAATTTTTTTCCACCAAACCGTTCTATCAAAACCTCTTTCAATTTCTCTATCAATAAAATCATCTCTTGCAAAATCATCATCACTTCGAACAGAAATACCACCTTTAGTTTGAATAATAGTTTCTTTTGTTTTTGGTTTTTCCTTGCTAATTATCACTCCATCTTCCTTTAAAACCTCATTTAATGCCCTGTTGTAACTTTGTTTTCTAGTCTTGGATTTTGATAATCCAGATTCTTCTAACTCTGATAAAATTTCATCAACATTAATTACAGGATTTTCATCTAATAAATTTCTGATAAACTCTTTTTGTGTTTGTTTAGCCATAATATATCACCATAAAAAAAGAAAAGGAAGTATAAAGTTTTAGCTACTAAAACTTAGATACATTCTACCCGATTTTGATTCTTTTTGAACCAATTTGCAAGGGTAAGCAACTTCCCCTAGTCCGTTTGTGATTAAATCCTCAACTTGTGCAACTAATACACCTGAAGAAGTGTGGACTTTTCTTGCTTTTCCCTTTGAATCTTCCAATTCTATTCTTGCAAATTTTCCATATTGACCCTCACCAACTGTGGCACTTATCAATCGGATTTTTTGATTCAAGAACAAGCTTTGAATAGTTCCTTCAGATTCAAACTCGGTTTCGTTTGTCTTTTCAAGAACATCTTGAATTTTTGCGTCTTTCATTTTCTATTACCTTTTTCCTTGAATACTTGGCTTAGAAACTCATTATCTGATAACCTAGGTATTTTGTTTTTTGCCATGTATTCGACTTTAGATGTCTTTACAAGTTCTAAAGTTTCTCTAGAAACTTTGATTGTCGTTGTGTTTGTTTCAAAAGTCATTAAATATTTGGTATATTATTGATAATAAAAATGTATAGTATATTAAAAAATTAAGAAAAAGAGTCCAAATTGGACTTTGATTCTTTCATTCTAGCTCTGCACTTTATCCAATCATCTTCAGAGTGGTAAATTGCTGACCTTTTACAAACCTTGCATACTATCGTGTCAATCATTCCAAACATAGACTCCAGTTTTTTTATGATAGTTTTTGCATGGTGGACATAGTGAGGAAGTTTCCTCATCTACATCGAACCATTCTTGACAACACCTACACTTTTTCACAGTGGAACTTCCTCACTAACTGCACAGATATAATCAGGTTCGCTAGGAATTACAATTGTTCCATAAGTTGTTATGATTCTCTTGGATTTTTGAAATTCCAAATACAACTCCTTTCTAGCTTTTGCCTGACATCTTACACAAGCTCTTTTTCTGTTTCTGCATTGATCACATGAAAAAATGTATTCCGATTTACGATAACATATCGGACATTTATCGTTTCTATGCTCTTTGCAAATTCTAGTCGTTACCGTTTTTGTAATATCGGTAACTTGACCTGATTTTTTAGGTGAGGCAAAAAAATGCCTGAAACCATTTTCTTGTAGTTCTTTCATCATGCCATCACCTCTTGTTCTAAGTTTGGGTAAATTGCAATATCACCCATTAGAACCAATCTTGTAACCTTTTCTTTCTTTCTTGGAGCTATTAATGTCGAAACGGATTTCATTTTTTCTCCAACAAACTGTTCAAGTTTGGTTATGTCTTTACTCCAAAATGACACTTCTATGTCAAAATCTATGGAATAGACCACGAATGTATCATTTTCAATCTTTTTTGAAACTGAAACTGATTCATTTGTTTCAGAAGTCAAGAGAAAAGACTCACAAACATATCTTTTCAATTCTTCTCGTGTTTTGGTTTTCTTAAATTCTACCATGAGAAAAGTATCTAAATTATACTTATAAAGAATTACGCAATGGTTAA
>Ga0208019_1001908_pt1 | contig 10792 bp, 9 predicted proteins | sample CB_VirMetaG_5_FD_184540 | JGI IMG/M metagenome (GOLD analysis project Ga0208019, IMG submission 184540) | Freshwater to marine saline gradient viral communities from Chesapeake Bay - CB_1508_1D Viral MetaG (SPAdes) (version 4) | ecosystem: Environmental > Aquatic > Marine > Coastal | place: USA... | reverse complement strand
GCCCAAGGTGTGCTGGGACTTCTCGCTGCCGCCAATCTCACGGTTGTACTCAGGACACCGGCACCCGGAGTTGATGTGGATGCGGACCCTGACAGCACGGATGATCGTGTCCTCGAAATAATCAGCGGATTCTTCGAGGATGTACGGGAGCGCGTGATCTACCGTGTCGAACCCGCACCCACAGCGGCAGGCGAATTCTGATCTGGAAAGTCGTTTGGTGAGATCGCCCATCAATGCAACTCCTTGGGCACCGCGGTGAACCGGACAGACTCCATCAAGCCGCGCTGGTTGCGCTCAATGCTCGCTTCGTAATCGAGCACTGTGTTACCTTTTGTAACGTCTTCGCGTGTTTTCAGCACAGCATTCACCAACTCTTTCATCGCACCTTGCATGTCGGGGTATTGTAACTGCTTGTCCTCGATCACCTCCACCACTCGGTTCAGGGTGTCGAGCAGCATCTGCTGAGATCGCTGTTGCGACTCGGCCATGCGCTGGATCTGCTCTGCCACGTTTTCAAGGCCCTTGAGTTCAAGCGGCTCGGAGACCTTGACGTGTTTGGGTACGACCTCGGCCTTGGCCCCGCGCTTCATGGCGGCGGCGATCTGCTTGGGTGTGAGCTCAGCCATTCGCGCACCTCCTCAGTTGTTCGACCATGTCGAGGCGGGACTGCGCATCGTCCCACCGGGCTTGTGCCGGTTCTGTCAGGTTAATCGGGTTACCGGCGGCGTCGGTGCCAGAGTCGGTGAGTTGTATGTCACCGAAGTTTTGTTGCAGGGTGGGCTGCGGGCCGAACGCGCCGTCATTGACACGCTGCGCGACCTGTCGAATCTCGTCATCGATCTGCTGCTCATCGAGGGTCGTCTGGTCAATCTCCGAGAAATGCAGGTCAACATACCGTTGGAAGTCGGTCTCGCCGACCCGGTCAAGGGCGGCGCGCATGCCTTCCTCGGTACTCAGCCGATCCATTCGCTCCTGGTTCAAGAACGTCGGCGCAGTCTCCTGCCGCAATCCCTCTGGCCCAACCACCTGCAGCTTGACGTCTTCGAGAAACTTGTCGATGGTCAGGGCCGGGTCCATCTTGCGCAACTCGGCGTACTTGGTCGCCCAGTAAGCTTTGACCAACTCGGCGCTCTGGCGGGCCGTGGTCTCGCTCTGGCGCCGGGTATCGACGAGGGCGTCCTTGATGTCCTCGTAGGCCTGGTCGATGGCCGTGACGACACCCTGCTCGGCGGTCGCCTTCTTGATCAGGTTCTGGATGTAGGCGCTCGGCTCGGCCGCCTCGATCTCGGCCTGGGTCTTGGTGTTCTCGGACAGCTTGATGTGCGGACGGGTGAACGTGCCCCACTCGGGCTTGTCCACCACGAAGTCCTTGATGTACTGATGCAACGGTATGCGGATGTCCGCACCGGTGCCGTCGAGACTCTCGACCACGTAGTCTGGTGCGCCCTCGAGTTCAGCCGCCACCTCAGCGCTCAGGAACACCTCTGTGTCGGGATCTAAGGTCTTCAGGTAGTCGGCGTAGTCCTGCGACGATCGCCCCGCCAGGGCGCTCTCCTGCGCGAAGAACAGGTGTTGGTCGAGGTACTGCTGTTCTGCATTGGAGCGCTCGCGGGTGTGGAAGTCGCGAGCGGCCTCCCTGGCAACCATGGTGTTGTACTCGGGGCGCACTGTGAATGCGCGAATGCCACCACCGACACCGGCGCCGGCCAGGCCTTCAGCCGCGGCGGCCTTGGCCAGGTCGTCCCAGTTCCAGCCCTTCTCGGTGCCGACGGTGCCGCCGAGGTATTCGACGCCGCCTTGGAACGCCTCGGTGAAACCCTCGCGACCAATCGCCTTCGGGATCTCCTTGGCGGTGTAGCCGAGGAAAGACCCAACAGACGCAGGGCCGGCAACCTTGGCCCCACTGCGCAGGAGTTTCAAGGCCATGATGCGGTCAAGATACGCCACCGGCAATGCGGTTGCGGAACCAATCGTGTAGTCTTTCGCGGACAGCTGGTCCGGCCTGCCGTCGTTCTTGGCGCGTTCGCGGGTGACCGAGTCACCGACCGCGGAGAACACCAGGCCGGGGTTGGCGATGGATGCGGCTAAATAAGGGAGCGAAGCGGGCACTGCCTCTGCGATAAACTCTGCGATGTTGCCAGCGCTCGGGTCTGCAAAGACCTTGTCGATGTCCGCCCGGTTGTCGTAATCCGCCAGGTAGTCGGACGCCTCCATACCCTTGCGGAAGAACCGGGCCGAGGCCTCGGCTGCAAGCTGGTTGCCCTCGGTCAAGGTGCCCTCGCCGCCGAACACCTCGCGGGTGATCGTGTCGATGGGTTGGGTCAGGAACAGTCGGTTGGCGTGGGTCGCGGTCTGCGACAAGTACGAGGCGACATTCATCGACAGGTTGGTGGCCGTGTTGACCATGCCGCGCAGGGCGTTGTCGAAGTAGTTGCGTCGGCTTGAGTAATCGACGTACTTATCTTCAAGAGCACCGAGCGGCTCGATGTCATCCCACGCGATGGCAGCCTTGTCCGGGTCTGTCAGAAACTGGGCAAGCTTGGGCCGATCAGGGAAAAGACTCTGGACGTCCTCCCGGCTTAGGTAGCTCTGACGCCGAGCCTCCTCGGGGTGTGCCTCAACAAGAGCCAAAGGCATCCCACTTGACCGCGCCAGCGCTTGGTTCTGGGCGGCTCGATTGGGGTCGGTACCGACATGCAGCGCAAAACCTGCGGGAGCTCCTCGTGAAGGTTCTAGGTCCTTCAGCAGAACGCTTCGCTCTTCCTCGGTGAAAGGCATGTTACCGCCCCCTGCGCTCTACACGCAGCAGGTTCTCGTACCTCTTTATTATCTCAGCACGAGTGATGTTAGGGTCGGCGGCCCTTAGCAGTTCGACCGCATCAAAAAACCTGGCCCGCTCTGCTTCCGGCATTTCGTACACGTAGACATCATCCGTAAAGTAATAAGCATCGGGGTCGCGGCGAATCTCCAACAACTCTAACGAGACCCTGTCGCGTATTTCCTGGTCGGAGGGAGTCCGCTCGTGTTTTATAAAATAACGCTCATTCCAGTCGCGCAATGCGTCCCACATCCGCGATTGAACACCAACGTCGTTAATGTCGTTAGCCTTCAATACGCGATCCATCATTTGCCGCGTGGTCTCAAGCGCTTTGAACTCTGGCTCCTTACCATTCACCCGACCGCTCGCCGCGGCAAGCGCTATCTCAAACTTCTGGTTGTAGTACCGACGATCCGCGATGTTTAACCGGCTAGAGTTCTCACTGAAGTATTTCATCGCCTGCGCTAGATTTCCGCCACGGTCATTCGCTATTAAGGTCTCCAGTTGATCCAATGTGCTTGAGTCCGACCAGGTGGGGACGAAGGCCCCCGCCATCCGTTTAGCCCGGTCTTCCTGCTCCCGCTGCAAGTTAGCGTATTGGGCGTCGGTAAGGTCATCCTTGACTAACTGGGTTGCGTTGCCTTCGGCATCGTAGAAAACACCTTTTTCAATGCGGATCTCACCTCTCCACATCATCGGGAGGATAGACGTGTAAAGGGTCTCCTGCCTTTTTTGCAGAGCGCGCGCCTCGTCCTCCCGTATAGCACCGAGGTGCTTCCGCACCGCATTGTACATATCATGGTCATCAATACCCGCAAGCGCTTCTTGCGCTTCTGGTGAGGACAGGCCGGACAGTTTTCTTGCTGTGCGCAGTGCCTCCTCTTCCACCAGTAACTGATCATCGGCGCGCATCTCCCCGTACCTGGCGCGGGTGGCGGAGTACTCGTCTGCGTCGGTGATGCCCCGCAAGCGTTCAAACGCCTGCGCGTCATCCATCGCCAATAAATTTTTCGCGGTGGCTAGCGCCTTGTCTTCCCGTAGCTCTGCCTCCGCCTCTTTCTTCAGGCGTGAGTAGGTTACCTGGTCCAGGTTGCGTAACCACTCGGGTTGCGTCCTGAACACCTCCATGCGATCCGCTGCTGGCATCGCGGTCAACCGCTCAACAGCGACCCCGTTGCGGAACTCGATGTAACGACGCTCGGCCTCGTCAGCGGGCAGGAACCCGGCGTTGGCCAGGGACGTGTAGGTACCCCGCATCTCATCCATCAGGCCCGGCATGCTCCCCGCGTCCGTGTGGATCGCCAGTTTCCGGTACTCGTCCTCGGTGTCGAGCAGGTCACCCATCTCTGCCTCGGTGCGCTTCTTGAACACCAGGTCCTGCACACGCACCCGGTCGTTCTCGATGTCCACCTCGGCCAGTCCCTGGAAGTGCTCCCGCACCTGTCCATCGGTGATCCCCTGCGCGGCAAGGGCGGCTGCCTCGCGTGTCTCCCCGTCCCAGTCAGTCTCGATCTGGTCGTAGTCGGACCGCTCGTCCTGACGGCTCAAGGCCTGCGCCCGCGCAATGCGGAACTTGTTCATGGCCTTGGTAAGTTCAAGGTCGTTGCGCGTCTTGGCGATGTGCTTGAGCGTGTCGGACAACCCGCTCATCGCCTCGGGCAACGGGTTGCCGGCCAGGCGCACGATGGGTTGCTGGCTGGACTGCGAGGGTCTGCGTTGGATGCCGTCGGGTATCGTTGCCATGTCAGTACTTCAAGGGGTAAGCCCGCGCGCGCGTGGTTTGCACGGTTCTATCAATCGTGTGTATCCGCTCCACCTTCGGCGCTCCGCCCCCTTTACTGTACGCGTAGGTGCTGCCGGCGCTCAGGATGTTGGACAACAGGCCGAGTTGACCGGCCCGGTACTCGCGCTCGCCTTGCCGCTCCGCCTGCCGGGCGGCGAACTCGGAGGTGAGCGCGTCGGCCTTGGCGTCGTACATGGCGGCGATCGCGTTCATCTCGTGCTCGCGTTTCATCTTGGCGAGCATGCTGTGGTCGACGGTGCCGCCCTGGGCGATCATCGCGACAGTAGCGTCGGACTCCATCACGCGGGAGGCCTTGCGGATGTCCTGCGCCTGTCGCTCACCTTCACGCAGGCGCAGGGTTGCGTTGTTGCGGTACTGCACGCCCTCGAACCGGCCAGCGGCTTGACCGCTCGCGCCCTTGTAGTAAGGGCTCAGTATGTCCAGCAGTTGGCTGGAGAGTTTCAGGTAGTCAGTGTCAGCCATCGATAGCGGTCTTCTTAGGTACGTTGACGTTGTAAGCCAGGGCCATGATCTTGCAAGGCCCGGTCGCCTGTATGCAAATGCGACTGTCGGTGTCGAGCGTGCCGCCGAACGACACCATCTGCTCATCGTAATCAGTAACCAGAGGCCCCGCCACTGCACCCGGCAGGTCGTGCAGGTGCGTGAAGTCCCGCCCGGTCTTGATCGAGGTGGGCGCGAAGTCCTTCATGACAAGCGCGGTGCGGGTCACCCGGAAGCGCTCTCCGATCACGGTCTGCGCCGAGTACTGCCCGAGCTTGTTGGACTTGTACTTGGCTGTGATCTGCTTTCCGACGTAGACGTTTGCGTAGGCGGCTGAGTCAATCGTGATCTGGCCGGAAGTCACAGTGTAGGTGTTGGCCAGGAACTGGTTGTCCGCCCAGACGTGTACGGTCTCGCCCTCCAGGTGACTCAGGCCCGTTAACGTCGCGGTACCTGGTGCAGCGAAGTGCGTATAGAAGTCGAGCGGTATGCTATCCGAAAAGGTAGACAAGCGGTAAAGACGGCTGTTGCCGTTGCGCCGGATGATGGCCCAGAGCTCGTCCTCACCCGTCTGGGGCAGGGTGGCGATAGCCTCGACTTCACCGTCCACAGTTAGCCGGCACCACGCCTGCACGTCCTCGGTCGGCTCCTTGAGCAGAACACGCAGTTCACCTGTCTCGGTCAGTACCCAGATGCGCGTCTCGGGGTGCTTGGTCACCACGATCTGCCGGATGCCGTCTACGCAGATATCGGGGTGCAGCGTCATCTGATCCGCGACCGAGGGGCGTGCACCGAGGGGAGAATCTAGTGCGTGCAGGCGGCGCCCGTCCCGCGAGGCGAAGTAAATCTGATCGTCGGATGTCACCGCCCTGACCGCGCTCGCCCCGACGCTGCCCATCAAGGGTTTGATCATCGTGTTCAAAGGGGATAGCGGGTCTTCAAAGTTGCTGGACCTGATCTGAGCTTCGGAGGACGGCAGGCCCAGGAACAGGCTGTTGTTCGCCTCCAGCCACTGGATATTCTCCACCGAGCCGAAACCGATCGTGCGCGAGATCGCGTCCGTGGTCACGCCCTCGTCCGCGTTGAAGGAATAGTAGTCATCCGTCGCCGTTGCATCCACGCGATTCTTGCCGGCCCACAGCAACCGCCCTTCCGCGAGCGTCACGCCCTGGGGCCATTCGCCCGGACCCCAGGTGCCCATCTGCCAATAGGCGGTGTTCACCCCAGGGACCGGGATCGCTCGCCGTACAGAAGCCGCTGCGCTCGTGGGGCTCGTCACACTCGTGATCTGCACGACCCCATAGCACGACGCAGACGTTGTTGTAAGGGTGATACTGTGTATGCCGCCACCTACCGCATCAACCTGCGCAAAGTAGATGTAGGCTTCTCCGTCGCGAGAGTCCGTAACAGTCTCCGCGATACTGGTCGCAGACGTGCTGGGGCTCGTGTACGTTTTAACCAACTCCGAACTCACGGCAATACCCGCATCAGCGACCGAATACCGATACAACCCTATGCTCACCGCGGCGGCTGGATCACCTTGAAAGGTGACCAGGATATCACGCTCAGACCCGTACCCCTGCACGTACAAGTTGCCCGAGGTTTGCCCTAAAGTTGTCGCAGTGAGAGACACGGTTTGTGTGGGGAAAGTCAGTTTAAGGAGGCGGCCAACGTGCTCATCCGCGTCGAACAAATCCGACGTGGCGGTGAGCGTAGCGGAGTTATATCTAGCACTGGCTTGAATCCCGGTCGTTTGCGCGTAACCTGGTTTAAAAGGCCCGTCGAGTGCAAAGTACTCTTCTCGGGTGATCGTGCCATTGCCGATGCGGCGCACCACATGGGGGCGAGAGTCTGGACCGACAGCAACATAGGCCGTGTCCGCCGAGATAGCATCGGACGCTCTGTACTGTAGTTCCGAACCCGAAAGACCGCCGGGGTGCAGCGCCCGGAGCGGGTCCGCGCTGCTTATCGCTGTAATCTCGCCCAGATAGGCACCTGGATGCCCGTCCCCCCAGGCGGCACCTGTCGCGGTGACACTGAACGTGATCGAGTTCGTCAAAGGTGTCACGGCCAGGTAAGATCGCCCCGGAAACAGCACGCTATCAATCAGGTTGTCAGCGCCGTAACCCGTACCGTCACCGACCTGCACATGGAGGGGCGCCTCGTGAACCGTCACGACGTAGTAGTAAGACTGCCCGGCAGTGCAGGACACCGTCTGATAGACAGCCCCGGACCCGGTCAGGTAAGCGGAACCGGAATAGTTACTTGAAGCTGTCACGGCAGCACCGGACGTGCCCCACGAGGCCAAACCCCCAACGGTGAAACTGTTGTTCAACAACTCGGGACCCGTGTGGGTTGCCTGGAAAGGAACACCATCCTTGATTACCCGCGGTCCGTCCGCCATATGCTCAAGCAGCACTGAGTCCCCGACCTTGCGGGACATTGGTCTCAACGCGCGAGAATTGACTAAAATCCCTGGGGATTGGCAATCCACCACATACTCAAACCCTGGCCGAAACTGCATAGGCCCGAGCCGCATCGGCAGGAAGTTCTCCATCAACTCGCAGGAGTTGTTGACCGGAGTGACATCGTCCCGTGCTAGCGCAAGCGGGCTGACCTCGCCCTGGTTGAACTTGTTGATGACGCCATCGGTCACGGGCGGCCCCTGTACCCGCCGCGGTACCGCGAGGTCACCCAGTCGCCTTGCTGGATCACCTGGGGCGGTGACTGCACCGCGTCGTTGCCCATGCCGGCGTCCTTACGCTGGAAGTAGACGTTGCGCGCATGCTCGATCAGCGCGGGGTTGATCAACGGTGCCGCGTTGTACGCCACCTTGGCGGCGACCAGTCGGGCAAAGTAGGTGGGCCAGGCCGCAACCTCACTCACCCAGTCGCTACTGATGTAGCGCAGGTAAACGGTGTCATAGCCGCAGTAGAAGTAGTCGCCCTCGTCGACATAGTCCTTGATGCCGTGTCGCATCATCTCGTCCGAGAACAGGCCCGAGATGCGCAACAAGTCCGCCGGCTTCTGCAGGGCGTAGTCCCAACCCCAGGGCGGGGTGACCGACAGGTCGTAGTCGATCTGCACCGAGGTCACGCCGAACTTCCACTCGGTGTCCTCCAGTACATCCTCGATTGCGCCCGCCTCAAGCGCGGTGTCGAGCCGCACCCGGTTGATGTGGTCGGCGTTGCCGGCGGGCAACTTGTCCTGTCCCAGGATAAGCAGGGCGTCGTTGTAGATCGCACGTAGCGCATTGGACAACGCACTGCCTGGCGACGATGGCCTGCTCCCTGGATCGCGCGCGCTCTCCGCACTGGCGAGCGCTTCAACCGCTTCGGAGAACGCGGTGTTCAGCGTCTCATAGCGATGGGGGTCAAAGCGGTAGCAGACCTCACGGGCGAGGTAATACGACACCACGCGGGCGAAAGCCTCGGTGAAGTTAGCCTCGGTGGTGTTGGTCCAGACGTAGCGCAGATAAACGGTGCCGGTGTCCTGTAGTAGCACCGAGCCGTCCTGCACGTAGCGGGTCACCGGCTGGTCGAGATCCGCGTCGGCATACAGCCCGACCATCGCCAGGAAATCCGCCGGGATCGCCGCCTGATAGGCGTAGGCTGTTGTGGATGCGGTGGAGGCAATCGATGCAGTCTTGACCGCGAATCGCGGCTTGACGAGTTCGAGGCAGACGTTAACCGCCCCGGCGTCGTAGAGTGCGTCCAGGGCGTAGCGAGAGTCCCGATCATCGGTAATGGTGTCGAGGGCTGCCTCGCCCACCTTGAGCAGGGCATCGTTGTAGATGCCGAGTTTGGTAACCGCCACGGGCGCCTCCTACATCGAGGCCGCGTTTTAAGCGGCCAGTGCTTTCAAATGGTTGTCCAGTGCGGTGCGGGCATCGCGGGGTGATGCAAAACGTCTCTGAAACACGTCATCCCCGGTGCGGGTGTCGCGCACCCAGTAGCCGGTAGCGCCGCCGTTCACGATCTTGTAGTCCTCGCCCACCTCGGCATCAGGCAGTTCGCCCAACGCGGTGAAGTTGAGCACACGCGCACGGACATCGTTGCCCACCACCAGGGTGACGAACACGTCAGCCACGTACGTGGAGTCGTCCGCCAGGCATCGGATCTGGTCGCCAGCCTGCAGATTGCGGGCAATGTGCGTCCAGAATGCCGGTTCTTCCAGGTCCGCCTTCTTCGCGCCTGCCGGCGTCTGCACGGCCAGGGCTCGGTAGGTGTGGACCGCGAGTTGCGGCAATGCTTTGACTTGATATTTAGTCTTGGTTGTCATACTGGTTACCTATGCAAAAAGGCCCCGATAGCTAGTCAGGGCAAAAAGCTCCGGCCCCTTTCGAGGCCGGAGTACCAGTGTTACCCGGTTAGTCGGTGTCAGTCGCGGTGATCGCGGTGCCATCGGTCAGGTCAGCTGCGCCACCGGCGGTGACGGAGTTAACCATGTAGATGTGCCCCACGGTGCCGCCGGTCTGATCCGTCTGGAACACCAGATCACCGATCGCCATGCCCAGGGCATCAGCGTTGGTGATGTACCCGGCGGCGCGGACCAAGGTGGCCGCGTCGGTCGAGTTGTAGTGCCAGATAGTCGGAGCGGAACCAACACCTGAAACCATTACACGAGGCGGGTTAGTGGTTGCGTATGCCATGAGTCAGTCCTCCTTACGCTGCCAGGCTGACGTCGGTGTCGTCATGGGTGATCGGCTGAATACCGCTGTTTTGCAGTACTGCCGTGCCCATGAAGATCGACGTGCGAGCCCAGGATTTGTCGTTCTTCTCGTCGTAGCCGATAGCCACGTCGAGACCCGCGGTGTTGCACGCGTGACCGATCGCCTGCTTGCTGAACATGAAGCAATCAGCAGTCGAAGTACCGACACCCGGCAACGCAGAGTCCACGATCCAGTTCACGCCCAGCCAGTTGAAAGCGCGAGACTTTGACACGTTTTCAAAAGGCTTCAGGTTGATGTAGTCCATCGAAGTGAACTGCGGAACCTGCATCAGGTTGGCGTGGAACGCGGGGGTGATGAGACAGAACGGCTCCTCTTCCAGCGCGTTGTTCTCAGCCAATACGGTCTTGGCCTCGAGCACTTTCGCCAGGAAAGCAGGGGCGCCGGTTTGAGTCATTACCACTGCCGGCAAGGTTCCAGTGGCCAGGGCCGTGTGGATGTCCTCGTCGATCTTGCGGTTCAGCACGGCAGACGATGACATCTGCATCATCTCGCGGTACTTCTCGCCACCTTGGGAGGTGTAGATGTTGAAGCGCGTGCGCTCTGGTACATCATGCCACTCTTGCAGCGTGACGGTCGGCTGGTTGAAATATTCAGGGCGAGTCGGAATGTCGCCATTCAGACCACGGGTTACTGCAGTTGCACCGTTAGAGCCCGCTACAAGGAAAGTGGCGATGTTGCCTTTCACGTCAATCTCGGTGGTGACCGTGTGACGTGCCAGCGACTGCCGCTTCTCGAACATAGCGATGGCTTCTTTCCGGTACATCGTTTGTTGGGCATGTTCAGCCATAACAATGTCTCCTAAAAAGAGTTGTCGTTGAAAAAAGTGTCACTGTCGTTTCGAGAAGCCGGTGATCGGGTCAAGCGGGAAACCGTGGTGTTCGGGGCCGCATCGCCAACTGCCGGGGTCTAATCCAACTGTAGAGCCTGATTGTAATAGGGGTCAATGTGGGACCTCCAC
>Ga0208019_1001906_pt1 | contig 10802 bp, 12 predicted proteins | sample CB_VirMetaG_5_FD_184540 | JGI IMG/M metagenome (GOLD analysis project Ga0208019, IMG submission 184540) | Freshwater to marine saline gradient viral communities from Chesapeake Bay - CB_1508_1D Viral MetaG (SPAdes) (version 4) | ecosystem: Environmental > Aquatic > Marine > Coastal | place: USA... | reverse complement strand
CGTTTGGGCGTTGTTCGGGCGCCCGTTGGAATTACCGTTCCTCAGACGCTCAAACGTTGCCGTAACAACGCCCAAACGTGGGCGCCCTGGTCGATTATCGAACCGAGGCGTTCGCCCGACTAGCGGTTTCCGACCGCCATTCGTTTTTCGCTGCATTCGCTGCGAGGGTTTGTTCGGCAGATTCCGAACCATTTACGACCCTCAGTTTCCAGCCATACAACCGCCGCGAGCAAATCGCCGCGTTCGTTGCTGGTTATAGACGAAAACGACTTTTGGCAATGACAACCGCCCGCCCGCCGCCGCCGAGGCGTTGATATTCCCGGGAACCAACGCAAAAAGGCCGATCGATTCGCAGGTCGAACGGCCCGTATTATTGCGAGTTTTACCCGATAGCTTTTGTGCCACGGCGCCCCAACTACCAATCGAAACGCCGTGACAGTCCCGAAAAACGCCTTTCGGCAGTCTCTCGTTGCGGGGAATGTAGCGTGAACGTGGAACGTACGCAAACGCAAAAACCGTCGGTTCTGTCTTTACTGATGGAAATCGCACAATCTCAAAAATCGATAGCGGAATCGCTGGCGGCAATGGCGGCCGCCGCCAACCCGGACAAACCAACGCGAACCCGGGGTTCTGACGATCATCGCGCCGCAATGGCGGCGGTTTTAGCGGGCGCGACGACGTTCGCCGAAATCTCTCGCGAAACCGGCATACCGCGGTCGACGTTGCAGGGTTGGCCGAAAATCGCCGACGCATTACGGGCGGTTCGAGGCGAAACTCGCGGCGGTTATCGGAACGCCGACGGATCCGTCGACGGCGTTTATTACGACGCCGAATTCGACGGTTAAACGGTTATTCGTGAAACCAGAATTTACCGACCCGCCCGACGACGTACGAACCGAGGCCGAGGCAAAACAAACCGACGCCCGCGGCGATCGTACCGTCGGCGTTCGGTTGGTTGGCGAATCCGATCGCGAACCCGACGAACCCGACGAGCATTACCATAACGCCGACGGCGGAAAACGCTTTCCATTTTTTCGCCGTTTGTTGCGTCGTGACGATCGGCCCGGGCCGATCCGGGCCGCCTGACAAAACCCGAATTTCGTTTTCGGCGGCCGCGAGGCGGCGTTTGAGGTCGGCGTTTTCCAATTTCAGGCGATCAAACGCCCGTTTTACTCCCGGCGAAACCTTTATTTCTGTCATCGCGGCGCCTTTCGTTTTCTGGTTTGCTCCAATCGACAACGCCGACGACGACCCGCCGGGTTAATGCGGTAACACGGTTTCGGCCGTTTTCCTGCGAATCAGGCGAAACTCGAGACCGCGAACGCGGCGGCGGTATGCCGACAACTGATCGAGGGCCGGAACGATCGCGGAAGGATCGAACGGTCGGTCGGTGTCGGTCCAATCGTTTTCGCTGGTCGATCCGACTCGGCGTTCCTGCAAAACGAATTCGGTTGTCATTCCGCGGCCTCGCTGGTTTGGTTCGTTCCCGGCTCGTTTTGTTTCTGGCATACGTTGCAAACCCAAACCGGCGACGACGAGAATTGTTCAGCGTTGCAGGAAACACAATTTCGCGTGAACAACCATTTGCGAACGTATTCGACAACGTCGACGAGGCGTTCGTCGGCCAACCGCTCGCGGTAAATCGCCGCCATTGATTCATCGACATGGCCGAGGATCAGGTTTAACGCGTTCTTGTCGCGTACCTCGTCGCCGATCGTTTCGACGGTATGCCGCAACGCATAAAACGACAACCCGCGACGCTTCAGGTAAACCGGGCGGCCGTCGTCGTCGGTTCCTGTTTGTATTTTCTCGAGCAATTTCGCGAACGATTTCGCGACCTCGTCGTTTGAACTCGTAACGTCGCGAACCCAGGGTAAACCGGTTTTTGTGAGGAATACCCGGTCGGCGTCGGCCGGCAATCGAGGATCGGGGCGAACCTCTCGAACGGCCGCCAGCGCCGCGACCGTTTCCGGCCATAGTGGGCAACGCCTCTCGACCTGAGTTTTAACGCGTTCGACCTCGAGCCAATGGCGACCGCCTCGCCTCGTAATCTGAGACCGCAACAATTGCGAACAATCTTTGTTGCCGTATGCCGCATTTATCCCGAGGTAAACCATACCGCGAATTTGTAACGGCGTTTCGTCATGCTCGAGGATCAGCCGAATCTGTTCGGCGGTGAACATTTTCAACCCGTGTTCGCGGCGTTGTTCGTTGCGATCGCGGCGTAAATGTTTTCGCGACGGTTCGTTAAACCCGTCGCCGAAATCGGGTATTTGCTCCAAATGCCCGCCGGATTTTGCATAACGAAAAATAACGCGGGAAACCCGAACGAGGTTTGCCAGCGTTACAATCGATTTCCCTTTCGCTAAATGCTGGCGGAACAACGCGAAATCGGCGGGCGTTAGGTGTTCGACCTGGCGTTCCTTAAAATATGCGGCGACGACGTTCGCGATTCGCTGGTAATCCCGCCAAGTTCGCGCGGCGAGTTCGCCGGTTTGGTATAGCTGTTCGCGTGACTCGAGGAACAACTCGCACAAATCCGAGACGCTCAAACGATCCTCAGTTTCCGGTATCTTCCCGCGGCCCGCCTTAATCGACGAAATGTTTCGCGTGAAATCCGCCATTGCCTCGGCGTCGAAATCCGGCCCGTCGGCGACGGATCCTCGGCGGCCGAAATAGTACGTAACGTATTTAACGGTTTTCGCCCAATACCCGGACGAATGCCAAAACATCGGCCATTCGGGCGACGGTTTCGGGCGTTTCTGTTTTGTCGCGGTCATGGTTTCGGCCCGTTCACGGTCCCGAGTTTGACGGAATTACCCGCCGATGGGTAAACGACGAGGCGATCGTTTCCGCCGTTGACGTGAACAATCCCGGCTTCGTCGACGTGAATTCGCAACGCGTTTTCGGCGTCGACCCGAAATACGACCGGTTCGTCGACCAATGCCTCGGCGCATTCTTTCGCGAGTTTAGATTCGCTGGTTTCCATTTGCTCAAAACCTCGTTTTCTGGGGTGAGGGATCAGGAACCGCCGGCGGTTACGTCAAAATCGAACCGTCGGTATTTTTCGCGAGCAAATCCGCGGCGGCCGCCAAATGGTCGACGACGTTTGCGAGATCGGCGGCCGTTTTCTCGAGGTCGCCGGTTTTCGCATGCCGCCGCAATGCGGCGAGGGATCGCGCCGCCGATTTCACGCGACCGAGTTCGCGGCGAATGCCCGCGGCAATTTCGGAATCCGACAACGCCATTTCGCCCGCGACGATTTTCGGAGAGGTATGAAACGCCATTTACTGAAATCCTCGTTTTCTGGGGTAACGAACGCCCGGCGTAAGATTTTCCGGGTTTCTTGGTTTCTCGATCGGCCGTCGACCTTGCGACGAACCCGGAACCGGGCGTAATGTCTGCAATATTGCAGGACAAACGGCGATTTTCAATATTACTGTAACGATTACTGTAACCTTGATTTTCGAGGGTTTGCGGACAACTGCGTTTGACCAGCGAAAACGCTGGTTCCGGGGCCGTAGCTCAATCGGTTAGAGCAGCGAACTCATAATCCAATATTGCCGCCTTTAATAACCTCGACACTTAGGCCCGACCGCGTAAAACGCTGGAAACCGTGTTCGCAGGTAACGCAGAGATAAACAGAGAACGCCCGGCATTACTGTGTACACAGTAATGCGAAACGCTGGTTTTCTGGTTTCCTGATCGGTTAGGGTAGCGAATCGGCGGCCGTTTACGGTTCGGAACGGGCGAGTTTTGCGAGGTATCTATTCGCCGTCAGGGCGATCAGTTCCAGCGCCTCAACGTCGCGGCGGCATTTCATATCCCAAATAAGACGCTCGGCAAACTGGCGAACGTACAACGGCCCGTCCCTCGACAACCATTCGAGAAACGGCGAGAACGAGGAAATCCGGTCGCCTTCTTTCAGCGCGAGGGCGAGCTCCCGATCGTTGATTGCCTCGAGTAAATCGTTTGTTGCGTTTCTTAGGTCGCCGATATTCGGCAACGCTGGTTCGTGTATTTCCCAAATCGGCGCCGGGAAATCGGCCGCGACGTCGGCGTTTACTGATTCGGGGAGTCCCTTTCCGGGGCTGTTCTGTTCGCTCATTGCAAACCCTCGCGGCGGGCGTCGAACGCGAGGTCGGATTCGATCGCGCATTCGTCGCATTCATGCGGCCGGTTGTCATGCTGGCAAACGCCGGTTTCGCAACATTCCTCGCACCATGCGAACGACCAATCGCCGACGATAACGGTTCCGCAACCAGGGCGGGCGCAGGGTCGGCCGTCGGGCAGTTCCTCGTCGGGCGGTTCTGGTTCTGGTTCCGGGCCGACTTCGTTCGGATTGAACCCGAGGGAATCGGCGAAACAATCGTCGCAACTGGCGACGCCGTCGGAATCCCATGATACGCCGCTACGGCAACCATTCGGACAACACCAAAACCGAACCGATTCGGCGGCGTAAATCGGCATTAAAGGTTCGTCGCGTTCGATCAGTTCGCGGCATTCCTCGAGGGCGAGTTTAAGGTCGCCGGCCCGGCAATTGCCGAGGATTCGGGCGTCGGGTTCCCAGCATTTCGCACAATTCAACGCGTCGACGATCGCGGAATATTTCGCGATCGTTTGCCGTGTTCGTTCTGAACGATCCTCGACCGGTTCAACGGACGGCAACGGCGGAATCGGTAACCAATGGGAAGGCGACGAGAAACCCGGCGCCCATGATACCCAACCGCCGCCGTTATGGTCGGTTCGATAGGCGACGGCCGTTTCGTTGCGTTCATTCAATACGACGACGCGAACGTCGGCGTCGGGCGGATCGGCGGCGACTGAACGCCAGGCGATCGGCGGTTCGTTCTGCATTTCGGGCGACTCCGTTTTCCGGGCAGGAAACTAGATTGCCGGAATTGAACGGAACGCCCGCGAATGTCAAGGGCGTCAGTTTGTGGTCGGAACGGCGTCGAGGTCGCCCTCGATTTCGATTTTCGTTCGACTGGCGGCAAATCGCCCGCCCGACATTATGGCGACGGTTCCGAGCGCCATCACAGCAACCGCAACAATGGCGACCAGCAAAACCCGAGGCGAAATCGGCGTCGTCGAGGTTCGGTTCGTCGTTTGTTCAATGTTCTGCGAGTCGACAATATTGTCGTTTCCGGTCGTTACGTTCACTTGAACGCCTTTCGAATGCCCGACAACGTTTAGAACCTCACACAATAGGCGCTCCATACGTTCCGCCTTTTCGGTGTCTGAATCGCTGCGACTGTAATCATAAATAAAACACAACAATTGAAACGGTCGGCCGCGGTCGTCCCTGATTAGTAACTTTGTTAACATTTTCGAAACGAGGTTTCCGCCGGCGTTGTATTGTTTCGCGTGGCGAACGTCGTCGATTAACCCCTCGCGTAATGCGATCAGGTTTTCCTCGGTCCGCGGCTGATCGGCGGCGGCTGTTAACGCAACGATCGACCGCCCGACCATGTTATGCGGGTCAGCGTTGAAAACGCGGGCGTAGCTGGAATTGCAACGAACGATTGAACCGTCGAGACCAACCGCGGCGACTCCAATATCGCCGAGGCGGTCGTATATGGCCGACCAGGTTTTCACGCGCGGCACTCCTTTTTTGCGCGAATCAGCAACCGGCGGAATTCGTTCGAATCCTCGTTTATCAATTGGCGACTTTTCGACATTGCGTAACCGCTGCCGAGGAATATTGCGAGACGTAAAACAATCGCCACCGATTCGGAAATATGGTTCGGGTTTCCACCGCTGGCGGCGATCGTGTTTTTAACGACGTTTGCCGCGAAAATTAGTGTGGAGGTATCATCGAGTATATTGTCGATCGCAAACAAACAAACGACCCGGCCCGCAATACCGCCGGTCGGGTTTCGTGAATGGCGAACGACGTATCCAACCGCGAACATCGTTACGACGACGCCAACGGCGACCGTTAGAATATTCAGCGCCTCAATCATGGTTCAAGTTTCTGGCGAATGGCGGTTCGTCGCTACCTCGACCCGCGGAACCAGGGCGCGAACGCGATATTTCCAAACGGGTCCGTCGAATGCCCGCCGAGGGTAAACGGGCGGCGTAAATCGATCGGCGATTGCCAACGCGAACCGGCCGGAATATCAGCGTTGAAAATAATGGCGGTCGATTTGTAAATAGGATACGTTCCCGAATCCTCGCCCGGCTCGAGAATCGACGACCCTGGAACCGTCGCCCACAACGTCGGGTTTCCGCCCATGCTTTCGGGGACGTCGTCCGCTTCCCAATACGAGGCAACATAATTCCAATCGGGTTCGACCGAATCGTCGGGATAATTTACGCCGGCGTGGCTGATGCCGAACCCGAGGAAATGGCGGCGGCCGCCCTCGTGCGGCGGGTCTGAGTAATACAAAACGCGAGGCAATCCGCCGAGAAACGTTTTTTCGTTCCAATGCCACCACAGAAACGCGCGAGACACGATCGCCGTTGCCGTTCCGTTTGACCATGCCGCCAACCCGAACGAATCGACGAAATCAGCGGCAACGAGTTTTTGCCCGGTCGTTCCGTATAACGCGAAATGGCGTTCCATTACAACGGGATCGCCCAACCCGTCGGGCCGAACCTCGAGGTATTGCGGTAACGCGATTTGATCCCATGCGCCCAATTGCTCGAGGTCGCCGGAATCAACGCGGCGGCCGTCGTAACGTTTCGACGTTCCCGGGATCGATTGCTCGAAATGCGGATTCCAGGGCGACCCGATCATTCCTCGACCTCGAACGAGACGTCGAAAACGTCGCTTAATTCCTGATAAACCCGAGGTTCAATCGACATTAACGACAAACCCAACGCCGGAACCCTAGCGGCATACGCCAACGCGCCGGCGGCGATTGGCGACGGCGTCGACGTATCAACGAGGGTCGAACAATTCCGAACCACTGGCGACAATAGAAACGGAACCTCGCGCGACCGAACGGTTACCCGCTGATCGGAAACCGTCGTAAATCCGTTTGGGTCGTAATCGTATTCGTCGGCAACGCCCGGCGCCTGAGTTTCAGCGAATACGAACTCGTCGGGTTGATTCGTAAACCCGAAAAACCAACGCCCAACGTTTACCCGGATTTCCTGCGTTATGGTTCGCGGGTTGTTAACGGGAATCGACCCGGTTGTCGTTGCCGGGTTAACCCAGTTCGGGTTATTAACCGTTTCGGTTCCGACGATAACCTCGCCGCCGGTTACCGTCATTTTCGGGCGTTCGTCGGCCGGTAACAAATTTCGAATTTCGCGGTTCGTCGCGTTGCGAGGGAACGAGTATTCGACGCCGTTGTACCGAAACCTCAATTCGTCGAGGATCCCGAAACCCGGGTAACCGTTAACGGAAACCTCGTAACAATACGGGTAAAACGGATCGCGGCGAACGATCGCGCATTTGCCGACCTCGAAACCCGCTGGCGGAACGACGACCATTACGCAACGAACATTGCTGTCGGTGTCCTCGTCCTTGAAATCATTTTGAACGAGCGCCCGTTCGCGTTGGATAACCCGACGGTAAACGGGTTCGTCGTCGGGGTGAATGGCGTATAAATCGACCATGTTTTACCCGATTTGTATTAGACCCTCGACCGACATTCGTTTAGAAATCAGCGTTCCAGGCGTTGCAACGGCGTTACCGTGAACGGTGATCGAACCAACGGTTAACGTTCCCGATTGAACGTTAAACGACTCGAGGGCGGCCGTTTCGTCGTCGTAAAACGCGATTCCGACCTCGCCGTCGTTTACGAGCAAATCAGCAACCTCGCTGTTTGAACCCCATAAAAACGCCGGAACGTTGGCAATTAGCGACTGCCCGGTTCCGAATACGTTAACCTGCCCGGCATAATTGCCGGTGTCAATCCTGAGCAACCCGGACCCCTGCCCGTCGCCCTTGCCGATTTCGATTACGTTCGCCGCTTTGGTCGCGATTTGCAGGAATTGCGGGCGGTATTCGGCGAACCCGTCGGCGTTCTGCCGAGGCAAACCGAGGGATTGCTCGAACGTCGACGGGATCAAAATGTCGGCCGCCAAAACGCCGCAATAATGCGTTCCCGACCCGGCGTCGGTAATGTTGACCGACGGGCCGTTTTCGGTCGCTGAAACCTGGAACGTTCCGGCGATCCGGTCGACATTGATTACGTAATAATCGGTCGCCTCAGAAACGCCAACCATTGACCCAACGCCGAAACGGAATTGTACCGTTTGCCCGGCGACCAGGTCGACGCCGTCGGCCGCGGTGAGAACGTTCGACGAGGTGTTCGCCGTCACAACGACCCATTGCCGGAACCCGTATTCGATCGCGTTCTCGGCGGCGTCGATAACGATTTCGTCGCCGGATTGCGGAACCCGGCCGAGTGACCAGTTAAACGGGTCGGCCCAGTTTCGCGGCCCGGTCGGCGCCTGCGACAATTCACGCGACCCGGAATCGTCGCCGGTAACCTCGTTTCGGATCAGGAACGGCGCGTCGACCTCGGAATTCGCGAGGTTGTTCGCCCATGTTATCGCATATTCGCCGGAATCAGCGTTAAACGTAACGGTCGCGTCGGCATCGGTCGCCAGCGACGGGAATTGCGTTAACAACGCGTCGAACGAAACGGCGGACTCGTTGTAAGCAAATTCGACCGGCCCCTCGGTTCCGAGGCCGAGTTGATATGAACCGCCCGTCGCGGTCGTCGAGACGCGAACAATTGCCGTTGCCGATTCGCCCGTTACCGCGGAACGGTACAACGTCGCCGCGCCGACGCCGTCGCCGGTGAAATCCTGTAACGCGACCGTCGGCAATTCGCGTTCGTTGCTGTCGCCCGTGTAATCGATCGAAAACGGATCCTCGGGCGTTCCTGATCCGGTAACGGCGACGGCAACGCCGGTCGCCGTGTTAATGGCCGACTGAACGGCGGCGGCGTTGCTCGCCTCGGTTAACGTTGCCGTCGTTCCTTCTGCAAAACGTAATTGATAGTCGCCCGCGAGCGAACCGGCGTTTAACGGGTTCAAAACGTCGAGGTAAAATTCGTGAGTTGCCGACGTCGCGGTATTCGGGCCGCCATATTGCAGCAACGTAAACGAACCGTCGCCCGCGACTGATAACGACGAGGCCGGTAAATCGACGCCGCCCGCGGCCGTCGTATCGCTCGCGTCGACGCCCTGTAATCGCGGTTCGTCGCCGACATAATGCAGCAAATACAGTTTTTCAGACGCTAAAACGCCGCCCGACAAACCGGCGTTTGTTATTCGGTCGTCGATATGCCATTCCGAAAACTGGTTGATTCCGTTTAACGTCGCAACAATTGTCGCCGGGTTGAAATCGTCGAGTTCGACGCCGAGGTATTCGCCCTCGAGAGATCCGTTTGTAAGGTCAACGAGAAACGTTTTGTTGACCGTTGTATCCTGAGAATCGACGACCTTTTCGATTGCGACGCCGACCGGCGATTCCGTCGGCTTAATCTGAGAAACCGACAATTGCGTTTCGGTCCCTGGGAACCCGACCATATCGACGACGTATAACCGCCGGGCAATCGAATTCGGTTGTTCGACGGCGGAAAACACGTTAACGGCCGCGCCGAATGCCGACGATAATTTCGCCGAAATCGCGGCCGCCGGTTCGTTGGTTTTGATCGTGACCGACGCCGCCGTTCCGCTGCCCGTCAAACTCGCGCCGTTTGCCGTTAACGTTATGTCGGTTCCCGATAATGCGCCCGTAAAACCGATCGAATAATCGCCGGCGGATCCGGTAACCGTCACGTCGCCGGAACCAACCGAGGCCAACCCCTCGAGGGCGGTTTGTACGGCGCCCGGCGTTGCGTTGTACGCGATCGCCGCCGTTGTTTCGGCGTTCGCTGTAAGTGTGAACGTACCGCCCGTACTCGCCAGAATATCGACCTCAAACTCGGCCTCGATTACGTCGACGCCCGCCGTTGCGGTATGGTCAACGTCTACTGCGTTTGAGGTCGGTTCGTCGACTTGTGTTAACGTCATTAACGAGGCGTCGCCGAATCCCGCGGTAAACGTTACCTCGATTACCGTATCGCCGCCCGCACTGGCGGCCGAAACGTTCGACGGGGTGTTTTCAAACATAGGCAACGCCCGTAACGCTGTTTGAACGGCGGCGGCCGTCGCGACCGTTCCGGCCGCATGCGAGATCGGGTCGGTTGTCTCGCCGTCCAGAGTTAGGGTAAAAGTGCCGTTTGTTATCCAATACGAATTAGAATCGGGCGTAATCGTTTGAACCTCGGGCGGCCCGACAGTCGTTGTTGAAACGGTCGCGTTTTGCGATTGCGTGTAAACCCGAACATCGTCGGGCGTTCCGATCGGCTCGAAATCGATTGTAAACCGTTTGAACGAATTCTGAGTTTCGATCGTTACCTCGACGTTTTCCAAACCCGACAACGCCTCGAGGGCGGCCTCGAGGGTCGCCTCGGTCGCCCCGTAAACCTGCGCCGACGTTTGCTCGCCGCCGTAACGGTAATAAAGGTTCCCGGTTCCGCTCGTTTCGGGAATTATGAAAATGTTCCGGCGTTTCGTTGCTGCGACTGCCTCGGCCGTTTCAACGACGGCGGCCGCCGGTCCGAATTTTAGGTCGAACTCGAAATCGGCATCGGTTCCGAGCAAATAAATATCGTGGGCCGCCGGCCTCGCCGCTTGCGTCTCGCGAATAATGATTTGCCCGCCGTTGTTTAATCCGCTCGCGTTCATTGTCACCGCAACGGGCGTCGCGGCGTAATTGTTCAACCAGGTTAAAACAACGTCGTCGCCAGAAACGACCGCGGAAACGTCGCCAGCGACGAAACCGGTTAACG
>Ga0208019_1001905_pt1 | contig 10804 bp, 15 predicted proteins | sample CB_VirMetaG_5_FD_184540 | JGI IMG/M metagenome (GOLD analysis project Ga0208019, IMG submission 184540) | Freshwater to marine saline gradient viral communities from Chesapeake Bay - CB_1508_1D Viral MetaG (SPAdes) (version 4) | ecosystem: Environmental > Aquatic > Marine > Coastal | place: USA... | reverse complement strand
AACACTTTAATAGGTGATCCTGAGCAAGTAAAACAATATGTTGCATCCCAAGGGTGGAGGATTAATGATAAGGGATGGATAAATGCATTTGATCCTCAGCTTAGGATTTATAAACGAGATCCTAATATTAAATGGGAAGGTAAAGTTCATGAAACAGTTAGAGGTGCAACTTCGGTATCAATGTTTCCTCAAGAAGAAACATTTTGTTTATATCATCCAAAATCATTAGAAAAACAAATAAAACAAAATCAATATTATAGTATATTATAATGAAAGATAATTTAATAATTTATGTTTCTTCCCGAAACAATTATGATATGTTGGAGGGAGAAGTATTAAAAAATATTAATAGAGAAGGATTTGAATTTATTAATATAGATGATAATTCCTGCGAAGAGGAGAAAGAAAAAGGAAAAAGAATATGTGAAGAAAATGGAATAATATTCCTTGAAAACAAAGATAGAGGAGTACAAATGGCTACCCAAACATTAATTGATTTTATTAATGAGGAAAGACCTGATTGTAAATTCATATTTTGTTTCCAACACGATATTTATCCTATTAGTGAAAGATTTTTTGAAAGATTAAGTAACCTTATCCAAACAGGAAACTTAAGAGAAGTTGGGATTTTAGGATTCAATGTTATTGATGATGGGGATTATACTACACCTCAATCTAGACAAATTGCTGAATTGGGAGGAACACCTAAAGGAATGATCGGAATGGCCCATTTATCTATTAAATCAAATACAGGTAGGTGGTTGTGTCCTAAACAAAATAATGGATTAATTAATAATGGGGAATTTGATTCACCTTTTATTTGTGAATTCCCAATGTGGGCAGCAGTTGGAATTAATGTAGATTTATGGAATGAATATATTGAAGCCTCTAATAACTATCATTTCCATTTATGGTTACCTGATATTGCAATGCAATTTAATTATTATAACAAACCATCATTAATTATTCCATTTCTTTACTGCTATAATGATCCCCCACTAAAAGAAAAATATAATATAAACAAAAACTCCGCACAAGGAGCAATGCAAGGAAATGAATACCATTTTGGAGAATATTCAAACATGAGTTTCTGGAAAGAAAGATGGGGTTGGGATTATGAAAATGTTTCATTAACGTTCCCACAAGTTAAAGAGGTATATAAAGACACATTAATAGGACAATTTTATGAACATGACATGAGTAAAGGTCCACTAAAAAAATTAGAACACATTTTATGAAAATACTAGTAACAGGAGCAGCAGGATTAATTGGAAGTCACACAATTGATTTATTTTTAGAAAAAGGGCATATAGTTCATGGAATTGATGATTTATCATTTGGTGATAAAGAAAATATAAAGGATGCAATTAAGCATCCTAATTTTATGTTTATTGAGGGAAAAGTACAACACTTACCAATTCAAAATTACCAATATGATGTTATATATCATTTTGCATCAATGAAAAAAGCCTGGGATGGAAGTATTACCCCTAACCAAATCATGAATATTAATTTTGATATGGTTAAACATTTAGAATCAATAACAAGAACAAACAGGTGTAAACTGATATTTGCATCTACCTCAGATATTTATGGTAATTCTGAAACATTCAAAGAAGAAGATGATATTACAATGGGTCCTCCAACAAACCCAAGATATTCATATGCATTATCAAAATGGCATAGTGAACAATACATTCTTAATTCAGATATTAAATCTACTATTATTAGAATATTTGGATGTGCATCCAAACGAAGTAATAAAACATGGTCAGGAGGTCATGTTCCCTTATTTGTTAATAAAATTATTAATGGAGAAAATATTGAAATTCATGGGGATGGTTTACAGACAAGATCCATATCACATGCAGAAGATATTGCAAGGGGATTTGTAAGTATTTTAGATAAACCTGAAGAAACCAACAAACAAATTATTAATTTGGGGACAGATCAACAAACATCAGTTAGATATGTTGCTGAGTATATTATTAATAAAATAGGGATTGGGAAATCAAAAATAATTCACACTCCTATTGAAGAAATATTTGGAAATTATAATGAAATTATGATTCGATTTGCAAATACAGAAAAGGCAAAACGAATTCTTGATTACAAAGTAAATTATACAACAGAACAAGTTATTGATGAAATAATCAAAAGTTATGAGTAAAATTGCAGTTATTACCCCAGTTAAACATTTAAAAGGTATTCCTGATTTATTAGAAACTAAAGGAGAAATTTTTTATTTAGAAGAGGGGGATTTTGAAGAAGTTAGAGATCTTTTATTAAGTAATGATATTGATACTATAGTTTGTAATCCAAATCAACAAACATATAAGATTGATAAGGACCTTTTAGAAGGGACAAATGTTAGATTAATTAATACTTGTTCTACAGGAATGAATCATATTGATCAAAAATATTGTAAGGATAATAATATTGAAATTTATTCCCTAACCCACGATATGCAATTAATAAATGATCTCCCTTCAACCTCAGAACTAGCATTTGGGTTAATGGTTTCATTATTGAGAAAAATTCCTCAAGGAAAAGATCATGTTTCTAATTTGGAGTGGGATTATACTCAATTTATGGGAAGGCAAATTAAAGGATTAAAAGTTGGAATTATTGGGTTTGGAAGATTAGGTAAAATGATGGCTCATTATTGTGATTCATTTGGTTGTGAAGTATTTGTTCATGATCCATATGAAAGATCATATAGTCACTATAATGTTAATTTAGAATACATGTTTAAAGAATGTGATGTAGTTTCACTTCACGTTCATGTAACTGATGAAACTAAATACATGATTAATAAAGAATTACTTGGATTATCTAAAAAAGGTTTGTATATTATAAACACAAGTAGGGGTGAAATAGTAGTAGAAGACCATATAGTAGATGGATTATATAATGGTTCGGTTTTAGGATATGGAGCTGATGTTATAGAAAATGAATTTGAAAAATTAGATTTTTTTAGTAGTAATTTAATTAATGAAATGAAAAGAGGACAAAATGTTATTATAACTCCTCACGTTGGGGGAATGACAATAGAAGGACAAACAAAAGCATATACTTGGGCAATAAATAAATTATGATTATATTACCACAAAAACAATTTTTAACAGAACAACAAGTTCAACAAGCTATTAATGATATAGATGAATTTCAAGTTCCTTTAAAATCATATAATTATAGTATAGATTTATTTAAGGGGTATGAAAGGATTTTTATTGTTGGTCCTCAAAGAAGTGGCACTACATTTACTTCTCAAGCATTGTCCGAAACATTAAATTATAGAAATATAGATGAAGGTGAATTTGGAGTAAATAAAATCAATCAATTTGTTAATATCATTAAAAAACCCCGAATTGTAATACAGGCTCCTGCATTAACTCATCTAATCCATAATTACGCTACTGATAAAGATTTAGTTGTGTTCATGGAAAGAAAATGGAGTGATATATTAAAATCACTTTATAGAAAAAATGGGAAATTAAGTAATTGGATTATAATGGAAACAATGTATGAAGTTGAAAAATATCATTATGTTTCTAATGATCATAAAATAGAACCAATTTATAATTCATTTGTAGACAGAAATAGTTATTATTTAGATCATTCATATAAAATTTGGAAACATTACCAATCAGAAGTTATCCCAAATTGTTTTTCATTAAAATACGAATCAATGAAGGATCATCCTTTATGGAAAAATAAAGAACAAAGAAAAAATTTTCACCCAAAACAAATTAGTTAAAATGAAAATATTAGTTATTATTCCTGCTAAAATGGATTCAACCAGATTAGAAGGAAAAAACATGAAAGAAGTTAATGGTAAACCATTACTACAATATTCAATTGATTACGCCAAATCAAGCAAATACAACCCAGATATATTAGTAACATCTGAAAATATCAAAGTATTAAGTTATGTATTCAATCAATGTAAAGGAATTATGCCTCACCAAAGATTAAGGACAATGTGTGGTGATGTTGAGGTGGTTGATGTTTATCAAGATATTATTAAAAATCACCCTCCCGATTCATATGATTTAGTAGTTGCATTACAGCCTGATAATCCTGATAGATCAAATACTTTAGATGAATGTATTGATTATATGATTGAAAATAATTATGATGATTTTTTTACAGTAAATCCTGATTATAAAAGAAGTGGGTCTGTAAGAATATTTAAATTTAATTATTTAAGGGAAGGTAAGGTAAGTAAAAGAGTGGGTTGTATGAAAGATGAAGCAACTGATATTCATTACCAAGAAGATTTAGAAAAAGTAAAACAAAAATTATAATGGCAAGATTTGGAAAACAAAGATTTTCCCAACAATATCAATCATTTGTTGGGATGGGTGCAAGACCTGCATTACATGAAAATTCAAAAGAATTAGCCTCGATCTTAAAAGAAACAGGTATTCTAGAAAAAATTAACTCAATATTTGAATTAGGTTCAGGTCCTGGAAGAAATTTACATTATATTAATGAATTAAAACCCGAGTTAAAATTACTTGCAAGTGATTTATATAAGGAACATTCTTTAAAATACATGCATGAATCAATTAAAAATAAAATTGATTTTATTGAAGGGGATAGTGAATTAGTAATAGATTCAATTACATTTGAGGAAATTGACCTACTTCTAGTTTCAGATCATTTTATGCATCTTCAATATGAAAAAGTTGAAAAAATATTCAATACTATTAAAAATGAAGATCCTAAACCCAAATATATTATGCTTAGGGAATTAAGAAAAAGATGGGAAACACCTGATCACCCAAGATTATATCATGATTATAAAACATTATTAGAAAAATATAATTTAATATTAAGTAAAAAAAGTAAACAAGATGAAGCATATTTCATTTGGTTATTAGAATTAAAATAAAAGTTATGAAGATAGAATTAATTGCAGAAATAGGTTGGAATCATATGGGTGATATGGATCTAGCTAAAGAAATGATTAAAGCAGCTCATGATAGTGGAGCGGATTACGCCAAATTCCAAACTTGGTCAGTTAATAGACTTAAACCTGGAGAATGGGATGAAGATGGAAGACGACAAATATATGAGAAAGCTGAATTAAGTAAAGAAGACCACCAATTACTAATTGATTATTGTGATGAAGTTGGTATTAAATTTATGTCATCTGTATTTAGTATTCCTGATGCACAATTATTAGTTGATTTAGGAATTAAGGAGGTGAAGATCCCAAGTTTTGAATCAAGGAATAAAGAATTAATTGATTTTTGTGATGAACATTTTGATAGAATCTTTATGTCAACAGGAACATCAACACTTAAAGAGATTCGAAAATCAATGCAAGGTGTTAAGGAGGAAAAGTTTACTTTAATGCATTGTGTTTCTACATATCCTTGTGGTTATGAACATGCTAATATTCCCAAAATGTTTGATTTAGGATATGATTTTCCATATTGTGATTTAGGTTACAGCGATCATATTGAAGGAATTGAATCAGCCAAAATTGCTATAATGTTTGGAGCAAGAGTAATTGAAAAACATTTCACCACAGATAAATCATTACCAGGAAGAGATAATAAATTCGCAATCACTCCTGATGAAATGCTTGGATTATCGAAATATATTTCGTATATTAATGATATGCTTAAAGAACGAGATGAAGTTCAAGAAGCTGAACTAGGTTCAAGAGAAAATTATACAGGTAGATTTAATGGTTAGTGTAATAATTAGAAATAGAAACGAAGAAGAATTTATTGGTTTTGCAATTCAATCAGTAATAGATCATATTCCTGATGCTGAAATAATCATAGTTGATAATCATTCAACTGATTCATCATTAGAAATAGTAAATCTATTTAAAGATAGAATTGATATTAGAGTAGTAACAATTGATGATTATACTCCTGGAAAATCAATTAATATGGGAGTGGGACTGGCCAAATATGATACTATTTTAGTATTATCAGCCCATGCTCAAATTACAGACATAAATTTGGAAATGATCAAAACCCAACTTCAAATAGGTACTAAATATCAAGGTTTTGTGGCTATAATGGGACAACAAAACCCAATTTATAAAGGGAAAAAAATATCTAAAAGATATATCTGGTCCCATTTTAAAGACAAACCAATAGAAAATTTATATTCTGAAATAGAAGGGAGGTATTTTTTACATAATGCATTCTGTTTTTACCCTAAAGAAATCCTATTAAATTATCCAATGCCCGAACAATATCCAGGGAAAGAGGATAGATATTGGATTAAAGATATGATTAAAAAAGGATATCATTTTTCATATAATCCAACAATTAAATGTAATCATTATTATACTAAAAACGGAGCAACATGGAAGGGAATAGGTTAAAAATACTAGTAACAGGTGGATTAGGATTTATTGGAACTAATCTAATTAAACGTTTAGTTAAAGAAGGACATAAGGTTATTTGTGTTGACGATTTATCTACAGGCAAGAAAGAAAACGAGATAGAAGGTTGTATATATCATTACGAATCAATACAAAGATTTACTTCATCTATTGAATGGATGGATTTTGAAGATCCAAAAAACCAATTAGATATAGTATATCATTTAGCAGCCAAAGCAAGAATAACCCCTTCATTTGAAAACCCAGATCAGTATTTTGAAGATAATATTATGGGTACTCAATCAGTAATTAATTTATGTTTAAAAACAGGAGCTAAACTAATATTTGCAGGTTCATCTTCCCACCATTCAGGTAAATTAAAAAATCCTTACACATTTTCTAAAGCAATAGCAGAAGAAACAATCTCATTATATCAAATACATTATAATTTAAAAGCAGCAATTGCTAGATTCTATAATGTTTATGGTCCACACCAATTAGAAGGAACAGAACATGATACTTTAATTGGTAGGTGGTTATATAATATTAAAAATAACATACCTTGTAAATTATATGGTGATGGAAACAAAGTAAGAGATTTTACTCATGTAGATGATATTGTAGATGGGTTAATTAAAATAATGGAAACAGAATCATATAATTTAGAGGCATTCGAATTAGGTAGAGGTGATGCTAAATCTATCGGAGAAATTGTTGAAATGTTTGGGATTACCCCTATTTTTAAAGATAATAAAAAAGGTGAAGCATTTGAAACTAAATTAGACCCTTTCCAACAAAAAAGATCAAGACAAATCCTAGGTTGGAAACCAAAAATCAATATTGAAGACTATATAAAAAATGAAATTAGCAATATACACAGCATTATTCACTGATGATTTAGATTATCTCTATGGGGACATAATCCCTTACACTCATGATAAAGATGGAATAGATTATATTTGTTTTACCAATAGTCCCTATCTAAAATCAGATTTTTGGGATGTTCGTCAAATGAATATTTGGAGAAATGGTAGGTGGACAGCAAGGAAATGTAAAACCTCACCTGAAGAATTATTACCTGAATATGATGCCTGGTTATGGATGGATAATGAAATTTATTTTACTTATGATCCACATAGTTTGTTTGAAACTCATTTAGGAGACTTTGATTTAGCTGTTCATAGACATTGTGATAGAAATTGTTTATATGAAGAAGTCCAAGCAACTACTCATAGAAATCCCCCAAGAGATAATGTAGAGATGATTTTAAATCAAGGATCTGAATATAAAAGAGAAGATTACCCTGAAAATATAGGGCTATATGAAAATGGGATTTTATATAGAAAAAATAATGAAGCAATAAGGAAATTTAATAAACTTTGGTTTGAAGAAACAGCTAAATGGAATACAGAAGATCAAATATCTATGATGTATTCATTATGGAAAAACCCTGAAATTAAAGTAAACCCACTTAACCAAACATTTGTTTTGCATAATTATAGAAACAGAAATTTACAATTAACAGATCAATTCAAATGTTTACCCAGAGAACAAAGATATGTCAAAACCTAAATTATTATTTGTATTATCAAATCACAGAACATCTGAAAAGATAATTCCTATTATTCCTAAGTTATCTAAGGAATATGAAATTGATTTATTTAGAATAGGATTATGGAGTTTGGAAACACCTTGGGTTGGAGATAGTGATGAAAGATCATTTATTATAAGAAAATATGAAGGTTATTGCAATAAAATAATTAATGGGCCTGAAGTAAAATTTCATGGAGGAAGAATAACAACAAGGTTATCCGAATTTATGGATTTATCTGAATACAATGTTGTTTTATTAGATGATAATAGAAAACTAGAAGAATTTAATATATCTCAATTTTACCAAGATTGTAAACAATATAATATCCCAGTTATAGGAAACTCCCACGGCAATGAAGATAATCCCCAAAACCATCCAGGAGTAAGTTATGATACTCAAATGGTTTTGGGAAGGAATGAACTAAAAAAAATACCTTATGGAATCCCTGGAGGAATCCCAGCAAATGATTCTTTAGAAAAACTAGATAATAAACATATTCTAGTAATTGCTAATTTCTTATCATGTAGAAATAGTCCATTTCCAATTAATTTTGATGAAAAGTTTTACAATATAAGTGGGATAGAAGAATTAAGTAAAGCTTATAATTTACCCTTAAAAATTAAAATCAAACCCCGTTTAGATTATCCAAACTACCAGGATGAAGTAAATTATTTAAAATCATTTTTTAAAGGAGAAGTCATAGTAAATTGTAATGATATTGATACTTTGATTGGAGAATCTACTATTGTAATTGGGGCACCTTCAACACTAATGTTTAAACCTATTCAAATAGGTATTCCAACTATATTAATTAGAGGTAGTGGAGCAATAGGTAACTTTCAAAATTATGAAGGATTAGTTGATTTAGATAGAAAACAAATTTGGGAAACTTTAGATAGAATGGCTGGAAAACCAACTGATTCTAATTATATTTCAAATATTATAGAAGGGGGGGAAGATTTAACTTCAACTCAAAAATATATTACAAACCTAAAACAATACTTAAATGAGTACAGAAATAATTCCAATATATAGAATCTCAGACACAGGATATAATAAAGTAAAACCTGATTATATCAATAATGAAAATTGTTTAAGAAACTTTGTTGATGCATTCTACTTTTACAGAGATAATATTATAATCATAGCTGATAACATTTCTTCGGAAACAAATGATATGATTCAAAAATATGTCTCACGAGATCAAATATATTATGTTAGTTGTGGGGATGGTGCTAAAACATTTAATATAGCATTAGATATTGCGCTTAAATACGATGATAATGATATAATTTATTTTGTTGAAAATGATTATATTCATTTGAAACGTTCACCTTTAATTTTAAGAGAAATTCATAGATTAGGAGCACCTTATGGAACATTATATTTACATCCTGATAAATTTATTCCTCCTCATTTAGGAGGAAATCCTGAAGTAGATGAAGATGGAGGTTATTATACTAAATTATATAAAGGGGACCATAATAATATCTTTCAACAAGTAAATTCAACAACAATGACTTTTAGTGCTAAAGTAAAAACATTAAAAGAAGATAAAGAAATACTTAGAAAACACACCTCAGGAACTCATCCAAATGATTTTCAAATGTTTTTAGAATTAAGATCTAAAGGTAAAATGTTATTATGTCCAACTAATACTTATTCAACTCATGGAGAAACAAAATGGTTAGCTCCACTTTACAATGTTTCAAATGAAAATTTAGTTCAAGAATGGGGAGAACATATTAAAAGAGGATAACACCTTTCTTGGCTTCCCAACTAACAGATGTTATATTCAGGTATAATAAGAAACAAGAAAAAATAAAGGTTATGAATATAATTAAAATCCCAAACGAAAAAATTCAATTCAAATATGGAATTGTAGATAAACATGCAGTAGTATTTGAAAATACAATTGTATTTGTAGGGAGTTTACCCCAATGTGAAAGATTTAAATTTTACATGGAAGGATCACCTTCATATGAGATTTTAGAAAAAGCAGAACTAATAAAATAAAAGTTATGAAAGATAAAAACGATCCAAAATTTGAACATTTAATAGGTAAACGAGTTACAGTTAAAACTCCTGAAGGACATACAGTTGGAGGTATTTTACAGTTTATAGGTATTAATAGATTCCATGGTCAATATCAAGTAACAATAGGTCGAATGCCTATTTGGCCTGTTGATCCAAATACAATTGAGTTAGTGAAACAAGTAAAAATATTTAATGATTAAAAAATATGACTTACCAAATTGTAGATATTATGGATGATTTAGTCTTTGCAGGTTATGGACTACTCATCAAAGAAAAGAATAAGAAGGATAAATTAGTAATATATGAAAAGAAAGTAATGTTATTTAAAACTAAAAACGAAGCAAAACAATTTTATAAAGAGAGATATGGAAAATAAAGTAGAATTATTAGGATATTATGGTAGTGATGAAGTACATTGCCAAAGTGCTTGGACATCAACTTCAAGGGAAATAACTGATGAAAAACGAGGTAGAATGGATAAACTACTAAATATGCTGGCTAAAGAAGGTCATGAAACACCTTTTGAAAAATCATCATTACATTTTCTAGTAACAGTTGATCAAGCAACTCATATTCATCTATTAAAACATAGAATTGGAGTATCAATTAATGGTGAATCAGCTAGATATAAAGAATTAAAGGAAGATAAATATTTAATTCCTGATGATTGGGAGGGAATTACTGCTTTTAATGATTCATCTAGATTGGATGGGATGGATTGGGCAACAGTATTAGAAGAATATACTTCACAAGGTAATATATTATATCATCTATGCCTTGAAGAACTTACCCCCATTTTAGGCAGAAAACGAGCT
>Ga0208019_1001903_pt1 | contig 10811 bp, 11 predicted proteins | sample CB_VirMetaG_5_FD_184540 | JGI IMG/M metagenome (GOLD analysis project Ga0208019, IMG submission 184540) | Freshwater to marine saline gradient viral communities from Chesapeake Bay - CB_1508_1D Viral MetaG (SPAdes) (version 4) | ecosystem: Environmental > Aquatic > Marine > Coastal | place: USA... | reverse complement strand
GTATGTTAGCTCAAGGAAGATCTGGTGTACAAACGGCGCAGTACGGGGGAACACCAGAGCAACTTGCGTTTGAAAAAGCCATAGCAGAATCACAAAACGCAGCTATGTTGCAAGCTATGCAACAGGCACAGGCAGAACAGGCACAACAAGCGTCCTTGGGTGGACAGTTCTTGCAACAGAGTTACGCACCTCAGGCAGCACTTTTGTCAGCCTTTAGCCCTGCTCTAAATGTAGCTGGTTTTGAAGATGTTGCACGTAGGCAAGCAGGGGAACTGAGTGTAGAGGCACAGATGGCAAATATACAAGGTATGCTAGGTCAGCAAACAGGACTCGCAGGACTATACGGAGGCATCTACGGTAATTTACTAGGCGGCTTGGGTGGTCTATTGACAGGCGGTGAAGAACCTTGGTGGAAATTCTGGTAAATAGGGGACAAAATAATGGCTTATAATGTAGGTGGAATGTTAGCCCAAGCTGGTCAAACTATCGGGCAACAAATAGGCGCTCCTATACGTGAGATTGGTACTGGGATAGGCGGTATGCTCGCTCGCCGTAGGCAATCACAAGAACTAGAAGAAGCCCGTAAAATTATTAATCAGTATTCAACAGCAGGAAACATCAACCCCGGAATGTTGACTAAGAAAGCACAAGAAGCTGAAGCAGCAGGTAATGATCCACTTGCAAAACTTTATAGGCAAGGCGCTGAACAAGCTAATACAAACATGGTTGCTGGTCAAAACCTGACTGCTTACAATCAACTAGCTACACAGGCAGGTCTTTCTCCTGAGGAGGCTTCTATTGGTGTACGCGGTTTAATCGCTGGTCAGTACAAAGATCCATCAGCCGCCCTTAAGGGTACTATGGATACTCAGCGGATAGTTAAATCTAAAGCCAACAAAGAGTACGCTGTTGAGCAGCTTAAGGCAGAAGGCTTGGAAGATATTGCTAATGACATAGAACGTGGGCTGTATACAGATGCACAGGTTGGTTCCGTTCTGGCTAACGCTAGACAAGCAAAAGCAGCAGCAGAGCAGGGCCAAGCAGCTTTGGAAGCCTTTGTTACTACGTCTGGTTTGTCCGACACTACGTTTGGTCAAGCGGTTGCAGAAGGTAAACTAAAAGATGTTCCTGCTGGTTTGATTTCTAAGATGGCTACGGAAGCTATCAACGAAAGACAAACAACAGAACTTGTTAAGAACCTCAAGTCAATGGACAGAGAAGAAGCTAAAGAAGCTGCTGAGTTACTTGAGTTAGGCGTAATTACTGATGAAGGCGCTAAGAAGCTAGTTGTTGAAGGCAAAAGAGGCCCAAAGATTTCTACGTCTAACATGAAGCAATACGTGCTTGAGGACGGTACTGTAGTCTGGGGTGGTGACATTACTGTAGACGGGGATGAGCGCAAGGCTTACCGTGATCCACAGAACCCCAACAGCATTATTGATCTTCCTGCAGAAGTTGTAGAATTAAAAGGCGAGGCAAGAATACGAGGGACAGACTTGACGCTGGCTGCTATTCAGCTTGCGGAAGAGCCAAAGTTTTCTGACTTAGATGCTACAGATCAAGAGAAAGCCAAAGTTGCTTTTGCGTCTAAGTACAACGAGTTAATAACTAAAAAGAAAACTAACGAAGAAGCACTAGCTGGCGCTAAAGCACACGCACTAAGTTTGATTGAGCAAAGAACTGAAAAAGGTATTATTTTTGATACTACAACTACAGAGTTTAAAGAAGATAGTATAAAAAAGTTTGACAGTAGTAAAGACTTTGATGCTATGTGGAACAGTTATGACTAGAGAAGAGTTTATTGCTGAAGCAAAAGCCAGAGGCCTTCCTAAAGAAGAAGTACGCATTAAGTTTGAAAAATTAGAGGCAGAAGGAGCCTTTGATGATATTCAAACTACTTCTGTTTCTATAGAAGAACCCGCACCAGAAGAACCTAAAGAGGACATCGGCTGGTGGGACGAGTTTAAGTTAGCTTACGATACTACGTACACTGATGTTCAAGATTGGGGCTTGTCCCTAGAAGCTGCTATGCCTATGGGAAACATAGACTTTGAAGGCGGCTTACCTGTGTATCGTTCTCCAGCAGAACTCTATGGTGCTGACTTTGAGAACATGGACTACGAGCAGCGCAAAGAATACCTTGCAAACCGTAGGGAGTTCTTGGGTAAGCTGGATAACATTGATACTATCTTGTATCAAGAGGACGCTGGTAAAAGTGCTAGTGCTTCAATCCTAGGTACACTAACGGGTGCATTAGCTACCCCGACTACAGTAGTACCCTTTGGTAAAACAAAGGTAGCACAGGCTGCTACAGGCGCTGCTATTGGTGCTGAGACTGCCGCTGCTAAACAGTTGGTTGAAGGTGAGTTTGACCCTGTAGAGTTTGGTATGATGACAGGCATAGGTGCTGTGGCTCCTGCGGCTACAGAGGCTGTTGTCAAGGGCGCTGCTAGTGTAACCCGCAAGGGTGTTGAGGCTGTCAAGGAAGCTGAGAACAAGACAAGGGTTACTGCTGCTCGACTCATGGGTAAGCAAGCTACACCACGGTCACAGAAGAAGGCTGACAAGCTGGTTGACAAGCTAGAGCAAGAGTACGCCAAAGGTGTAGTCGAAGGGTTGGACGAGAAAGCTATTGTAGCCAGAGCCAATGAAACCTTAGGTTTAAGCACAGATGATCTTGATGGTGTTCTGGTACACGCAAGCAGACAGCCCGTGATTCCTAATGCTGAAGCCGCCGTTAAGATTGTGGCTGCACGAGAGAATCCTCTGGCGTCTACAACCATGATTGGTAAGGCTTACGATGCTGTGGCTGCTCCTATAAGCACTGTAATTAAAAACATTGATAAGCAGACATTTGCTCGCTTGCGTAAATACGAGAAGGATCTACACGTAAACTCCTCAGAGACTATGAACAAGCTGGGTAAGTTTATCACTGGCGCTGCTAGAGCAAACAAAAGTAATCCGCTAGAGTTCAAGAGTTTTCAACGAGCGTTGTTTAACGGCAAGATAGACGAAGCTAAAGCTATTGCTGCTGATAGCACATCTAAAGAGATGCGTGATTTACTACCTGAGATAGAGGATGTACGCAATACTCTGAATGATTTGTACAAAGGTCTTAAGGACTCAGGTGTTAAAATCGAGTACAGAGAGAACTACTTTCCACGGATGGTAAAAGACTACGACGGTTTACTGCGAGCCTTAGGTACAACACGCAAGTCTGAGGTAGAACAGATACTTGAGAAGTACGCCAAGTCTAAGAAGGTGGACAGTTGGAGAGAGTTAGATGATCCTGAGATTAGTCAGGTTATTTCTCAGTACCTCCAAAGACGCCGTGGGGTCGGCGGTAAACCTTCTATTGCCAAAGAAAGAAAAATCGAAGAACTGGACGATGTAATTGACCAGTACTACTACAGCGCACCTGAGTCTCTGCAGATGTACGTAACACGAGCAGTGCGTGAGGCTGAGAAGCGTAAGTTCTTTGGCAACCACGCAGTAAACAAAGAGGGTACTACTCTTGTAGATACAGAAGCAAGCATAGCTAACTACATTGCTGATGCAGCCAAGCGTGGTATGGACACAGATCAACTTGATACGCTCAACGCAATGCTCAAGGCTCGCTTTGAACTAGGGGAACAGGCGTCTAGTAAGTTTATATCAGGATTGAAGAACTTTCAGTACGCCTCTTTGCTTGGTCAGTTTGAATCTGCGTTGACTCAGCTTGGTGACGTTGGTTCTTCTATTTACCTTAACGGGATGGTCAACACAATAAAAAGTTTGGTTGGTAAAAAGACTGTAACTGTAGAAGACATGGGCTTAATTAATAAAGTCGCTGCTGAAATGTCTAGTATTAACGGAACAGGTAACGCCCTTGAGTTTGTATTTAAGTGGTCAGGGTTTAACCAGATTGATAAGCTGGGTAAAGAAACCTTGATGAACTCTTCACTACAGAAGTGGTCTAAGATTGCCAAGAAAAATCCAGAGGCTGCTGCCAAGAGATTCAGAGACACGCACGGTGACGATGTGTCTGCATTGATTGATGACTTAGCTAATGATAGAATGACGGACAACGTGAAGCTAATGTTGTGGAACGAGTTATCTGATGTACAGCCTATCTCTCTGTCAGAGATGCCTAAGAAATATCTTGATACGCCTGATGGCAGAATCTTTTATGCTCTCAAGACATTTACTTTGAAGCAGTTTGATCTGATTCGTAGAGACATGGTTGAGAAGATGCGCCACGGAAGTGCAAAGGAGAAAGCAGAAGGTACAACTAATATGTTGAGGTATGCTACTGCAATGGGACTCTCTGGCGCTACAGTTCAGCAAACAAAAGACATACTCACTAAAGGTGAACTAGATCCTGAGAGTTTTCCAGATGATATATACGAAAGTCTTATGACAATTATGATGTTCAGTAAGTACTCTAGGGAAAGATACCTTGAGCAAGGGAACATCGGTACATTCGGTCTTTCTCAGGTTATTACTGTCCCTGCTGCTGAATTACTGGATAAATCAGTTAAAGGTGTAATGGCTTTGACTGAGGAAGATGAAAAGGCTGACAAGGCTGTAGCAACAGCAGTCAAGAACATTCCTATCATTGGTAAGCAAGCGTACTACTGGCTCTTCGGCGGTGCTGAACGTAAGCTAGAGTACGAGGCAAAGCAGAAGGCTAAAGAACGTAGTGAAGAACTTAAGAAGGCGGGGATAAATTAATGAAAGACAAAGACCACACAGTAGAGTACACATCCATCGACTACCACAGTATGTGTGAGCGCTCCAAAGACCGCATTAAGAAGATGCAAGCGCAGGGAATACCTACGCCCCATGATCCCAAAAAGAAACCAGAGGACGTAGGTAAGTCTAACGGTTACTCCATATTCTTCATGTCATAACTCACAGTTGTTCCCTGTACAGGCCAGTTGTTGTGATCCTTCGGTCATGTCGCTGGCCTCCTCTATGTCCCAAGAGATGTCCTTTGGGAAGTCCTTAGCTAACTGGTTGTACGTCTTTTTGTCCACAGGTTCGTAAGGAGCCTGTTGGTACGTGTGGTCTGAGTAAGGCAAGAAAGAGATACCACTGACCTTATCAAACTTGTTGTACAACCACTGTCCCACCTCCAGAAACTCCTCGTCACGGTAGTAGCAAGTCATAGACGGCTTGTGTTCACACCAGTAGTCCTGATAGATCTCCCATAGCTCTAGTTGCTCCATAGCACCCATCTCTGAGGCTGTCACAGCGCCCTCAGGAGACGCGATAGGGAAGGAGAATACCCTAGTACTGGGTGACATGAGATCGTCCTCTACAGGCACTCCTGCGGCCTCTAGGACGCTGCAAAGTGGGTCACGAGCATCTGCACGTACTCTGCGTATGTATTGTGCACTATAACGAGGATGGATACCACTAGCGCTATCGACCAACTGACTAACAGTACCGCTAGGCTTGACCGCAGTAATAGCGGTAGAAGCGTTGATTCCCAGCTTCTCAGCCCAGAGCTTGTTAGTGTCGATAGCTTCCTGACGCATCTCTGTAAGCCACTTCTTAAGTTTAGCATTGTCTCCTCTCCCAGACAGCAACGGGTGATCCATGATGCCTGTCAAGGATACGCCCAGCAGTGCCTCTTCTTCCGTGTTTACTCTCCAAATATTTCTGAGGTATCTGAAGTTTGTGAGGGTAGCCTGAAGAGTCCCAAGGATAGTCGCAACCCGAACTTTTCGTTTGAGACTTGCGAGTGTATCCTGTGGCCTAACAACAACCTCTGAAAGATTACAGAACTGGTAGGGTCTGAGGATGATTTCGCTACACGGATTAGTTCCGAAATCATAGGTAGCATCTCTTCGTTCATTTCTTGCAGCTTGCTTTTGACTTGCGACTCTACTAAAGACACCTCGTTCGCCAGATCGTGATTCATATAGGCTACTCCACTCGTTGAGAAACGCTTCAAAGTCTGGCTTCTCTGTGTAACACGCTGAGTTATTCGCCAGACCACGCTGGGGTTCTTCTACCCACCACTGTCCGTGTTTGCATCGTCGGAGTCTATCGTCGGTGAGGTTACTGAGGCTGATGAGTGCTGATCGTCTGACTCCTCCAACGACAACGATTTGAGCAATCTTGCAGCAAAGATCGTGACATTCAATGGAGCTAAGTTTTCGTCCAGCAGCTTCCCGAAACAAGTCCACCGTGAATCTGAACAAGTCGATGAGAGGTTCAGGGCCACTTGCACGACCTCCGAAAGTTTTGAGCGGGGAACCTGCAGGTCGTACTCTGCTAACGTCCCATCTGGGAACCTGACCTGTGTACAACAGTGATACCAACTCCCTAAACGATTTCGCCCATCCGATCTTCGAATCTGCAACATTGATAACTGTATCTGTTTCATGGAACTCCTCTGCCACCTCCGGTAACTTTTGTATGTACTGTCGTTCAACACTGAAGCCTACGCCTGTGCCACACAGAAGGACGTACATGAGTTCGTCAAACGCCTTAGGGTGATCTATAGGCAGATAGCTACAGTTAAACCCTGCTACGTTGTCACGCTCCAGCGCCTCACCTGCAGTCATCAGTGCCCTCATGCTGGGCATAACATCTAGGTTGTCAATGGCTGTAAGTATTTCATCATAAGACTCTTCGATGTCAAACTTATTTGCAAAGTAATTGACGTACCTTGCTACTGTTTCTTCCCAAGTCTCCCTACGCTTCTCCTCAGGCAAGTACCTAGCGTACCGTGACTTGTGTATGTACTGTTGATATGCGTCCATTAGTCCTCCAGTAGTTCGCGGATTGCAGCAACGAGTGCGTCCATTGTGTCGTAGATCATAATCTTACTCTCATCATCGTACCACTCAAGGATAAATCCGTTGTTTGCGTTTCGGATTGTTACGTCACTGATTCTCATTCTGTTACTCCTAGTGTTTCGTTTATTATTGCCTGTGCCGCTAACTGTAGGAGCATGTACACTCCGTCAGGGTACTGCTCGTTGGACGCTACTTCAAACATCTCACCGTCCTCGTACATGACCACGACTACCTTTGGTTTCCTGCCCTCGTTCTCCTGTAGCGTAGCCTTTGCAGCAAACGCAGCCAGAAACTCAGCCGTGGTTATCTCCTTCTCTTCTGTCTTTGTTCCAAACTTGCCGTCGATGACCTTCATGCGGCAACCTCCTTGATGAGCCAGTCTAGGTACACCCTAGCCTTCCTGAGATCCTCTACTCCGTTCTTGTACTCGTATCTCCAGAGGTACTTTAGGCAGTTACCCTTGAGGTATCCCTTGTACTCTTGAGGGTGCATGGACGCCTTGATTGCTTCGATGGCTTCGATAGCGCCCTTGTTGTAGTGGTCAGGCTGGGTCACAGGATTATGTTTATCACTAGGGTGAAACAGTTTACCTGTGAAAGTCTTACTCTTGTTAACCTTGTCCCACTCCTGTGGCGGTACATCGTCTATGGATTTATAGTCTGTCCACTCGTTCTCACCACTGCTCTTCATATTCTTCCTCCTCTAGTTCTTCGTGAAACTCGTCTAACCTTTTCAGAAGTTTGTCTTCAAATCTGTCTAGTAATTCTTCAGAGGAGATCTGCAGTGCTTCCAGAAGATCGTCAGGGTCGTACAACCGCAACAAACGATCCTTAATTTCTTCTAGTGTCAGAGACATAATCGACTAACTCCTTAAGTGTATCTATATTGTACCACAGAATGTTATGTTTGTCACACCACTCAGCCATAGTAAGTTTGGTACTTTTACTCACTTTCTGATTAGGCTTCATCAGGACAAATATGAGTTCGTGCGTCCACGGTATCGACCCAGCGACCGCTCTATACTTCTGCGTGTCTCCTGCACGAAAGTATCCTTTGCACTCAATGAGGTACGTCCGTCCATCTTTCTCGTACACAAAGTCTGGTGTGTACTTCCGTGGGATGATGTAGTCCACTTGGAACGGCTCGTAGCTAAAGCCAAATGGTTGTAACTGCGTTGCGACATCTCTCTCAAACTCCGACCTGAAGTTACCTAGTTTAGATTTCCGTGACCTTCGGCTCATTGACTACCTCTGTTAAATATCTTGGCCCACTTGAGTACAGGAACGTTCTTACTCCGGGCCAGCAGGTATGCTTGTAGGGACAGTAGGAACAACCGACGGCGAGCTTCATGTTTCCACTTTTGCCATCTGGTACTGCCTCGTGGCAATGCTCTGGTGCGTCTGGCTGCTCCACTAGCTTTTTTATTCGTTCAATATGCTCCTCTATGTCGTAAGAAATCTTATCGTGAACGGGAGCTTGTGTGTCCTCAGAGTCGTACAAGAGGTACGTCAGGTGTCCGTTCTGTTTGTCCATAGCTAACCAACCAAACGATGTTTCACCTTCGGAATGTGCATAGCCTTTAATCTGAGCAACGTATCCAAACGGGTCATCAAAAGCCAGACTTCCGTCCTTGAATTTCTTAAACCCAAAAGAGGACACGCTCTTAACATCAGTGACAACACCATCAATCTTGCAGTCCATAGACCCCGTAATACCCGCAACCTCACATTGTTTTTGTTCATCAGTCACCTCGTGTCCTGAGAGTCTAGTGAGAAACAACAGCATCTCTTCGATCAGATGCCCGTACATAAACTTGACGTAAGTGTTAGGAGTCATCTCCTCCTGTACGTCAGGGTTGTTCACTACGTTCCACAGGTAACGATCATCACGCCCGATGTTGGACATACGCAGCTTACGTCCGTCACGTTTCTCTGTGAACAGGTTAGTCATCAGACGCTTACAGTTTTCACCGAAGCGGTCTATCTCATCGTAGAGATCAACACCGTCAGCAGGAGTTTTCTCAGAGACTACCTTGTAGATATCGTCTACCAGTGAGTAAAGTTTGTTCATTTGTGTTGCTCCATTAGTTCAGAGATAGAGTCTCTGGCTTGCTCTGGTGTGCAGTTGAACCACTCACCCTTGCGGTCATACGTTTTCTCTAGTAAGCTGTGTGCCTCTGACTCAGCAGATCGTCTGTCAGTCACAGACCAGCAGGTGAACAGAGAGTAATCTCTGAAGGGTGACGATGTTTGGTAACCGTTGAGCCTGTCCTCTGAATCTATAGCCATACCCACCTTGACCCACTCAGGGAAGTTAGGATTAGTGATGATGTACACCTGACCCTCAACAACCTCATCAAAAAGGTTTCTTAATGTCGTTTTAATTTTTCTAAGTCTATTGTTTTTAGGTAGAATACCCATAGCAACAAAAGCTGCTTCCATCCCCTCTTCCTTGTAGATTTTATAATAAGGATGCTTGGGATTTCCTAATCTAAAACGACCTTCTGGCGTAGTCATTCGTGATTTATTTTCTAAATAACGATCATAAGGTATTTCTACGTTCATTTTAGTCTCCTTAGTGTGTCTCTGCCCACGTTGATCCAACTTTGTACTCTCCGTCGAGAGGGCATCTGAGTTGAAATGAAATACCAGCCGCCTTGATGCACTCAACTGCGAGCCACCCGAACTTCTCTGCTTGTTCTGTAGCCACCTCCGATTGTATCTCGTCATGTACGTTCCCTATAAACTTGTAGTCTATCTTGTGTTGCGTTGCGTAATCGTCCAGTAACACCAGAGCCTTCTTCATAATGATAGCACCTGCTGCCTGTAGTAACGTGTTCAGTGCACTATGTTCTGATCTGACCCAGAGTTTCCTTCCGTCGAGTCCGATAAGGTGACCCTTCCTAGACGCTTCTCCAACTCGTTCTCGTAGAGTTTCAAGAGCAGGTGTGTTTCGTAAAAAGCGCCGCTTAAGTTTGCTGCCGTCACCTGCAGTTCCTCCGACGATGCTTCCAATCTTTGCGTCTCCTGCTCCGTAGAGAAAAGCATAGATGAAAGTCTTTGCCTGAGGCCTAGTTGCAAGTCCCGCAGCAACTTGATTTCTGGTGTGAATGTCTTCTCTAAGTAGGACATTAGTAAACTCCTCGTCTCCCATGTAGTGAGCCAGCATACGTAGCTCTAGTCCACTAGCGTCAACACCCACTAGCTTACGTCCCTCTGGTACAATCCAGCAGTCACGGCACTCCTTGCCAAACTGTGAGTTAACCGAAGGAACCTGTGCCATGTTTGGGTTCTGGTGCGTCATGCGTCCGGTGACAGCACCGTTTGTTGTAACCCTTCCGTGTACCCGTCCGTCATCCTGTACGTGTTCTATCCACGAGGAGACTTGTGCGTACCGCTTTTGCAAGAGTAAGTACTCCAGTACACAAACAGCCTCCGGTACGTGTTTGTTTTCCTCAAGCGTCCTCTCGTCCACCTGCGGTCTACCGGACGGCGTGAGTTCCGACCATACCGCACCCTTAGCTTCAAGTCGTTCAGCCACCTGTTGACGGCTACCGGGGTTAAATACCGTAACCTTATCCTTAAGGCGCTTGCCTGTCTTCTCAGACCACCTCTCTTCAACAATAGGCGGGAACACCCTCTGGAGTTCTTCCTCAATCTCATACATACGCTCCTTGAATCTAGCGCACAGTGTGTGACACAAACGCTGATCCAACAGCCACCCGTTGCGCTCCTGTCCCTGTATGATCCACTGCACCTGATGCTCTAGGTCAATGGACTCCCTTGAGAAACCGTCTAGCTCCACTCGTAACCGCTTGTACACTGCCTCAGTCAACTCTACGTCACGTATGCAGTAGTCGATCATGGCTGGGGATAACCTAGTCCAATCCTCGTGGTCGCCCTTTGAAAAACCTAGTATGTTTCCCCAGTTACGCAGAGAGTGTCCACCAGACCTACTTGGATCAGCTAACCTAGAGAGGACAAGTGTATCAACGACACTGCTCCTATCAAAAGTAAAGTT
>Ga0208019_1001898_pt1 | contig 10832 bp, 19 predicted proteins | sample CB_VirMetaG_5_FD_184540 | JGI IMG/M metagenome (GOLD analysis project Ga0208019, IMG submission 184540) | Freshwater to marine saline gradient viral communities from Chesapeake Bay - CB_1508_1D Viral MetaG (SPAdes) (version 4) | ecosystem: Environmental > Aquatic > Marine > Coastal | place: USA... | reverse complement strand
TGCATACCGATTTTCAGGGCGGCTCAATCAGTCAAACCATCGACCTGTCGGCCTATCAGGGGCAGCAGGAGTACAACTACCACACGCAGGTATATGCCTGTGAAAATCAGATCGGCGGGCATTGTGGATCTGGAACGCTCGACACATTCACCGTCACACTGACGCTCGATACTGGCGAAACATGGACTGACACCTTTCTTGTCGGGCAGCAATGGCAAGAGATTGACATCACCTATACGCCGACCGCTGATGCGCTGTCCGCAACGCTGGATCTGTACGGCATCGACAACGGCTATTGGGGCGGATGGTATGGCCCTGTGTATTACGCGGGTGAGTTCACGGTCAAATATGATCCGACGCTGATCGCAGTGATCCTGCCTGCTGCCGAAGATCCAACGCTACAAACAACGGCACTCAATGATGTATTCACGCCAACTGTCGAAATTCCAGCGGTTGAAGTCGAGATTCCGACAGTTCAGATCGAAACTCCGACAGTGGAAGTTGCAGCCGAAACCCCGGCAGAAACTCCAGCCGAACAGCCTGCCGAGCAACCAGCCGCAGAAAGCCCTGCAAAAAGCGAACCCAGCGGAGGATCTGAACCTAAGCAGGAAAGCCCAAAAAGCAATGGGCAGACCAAGATGGCCGATCTGGTCGTGACGCTGGATGTGGCGAATGCCTCGATGGACTCGATCTCGGATGCTGCGGGTGATCCTGCATCGCCAGTCACACAGGCTCTCGCGCTCGCTGTCATGGCCTCACAGGGCGTTCAACTGAGCGATGTGAAGCTAGAGCAGCCTGAACTACCGAAAGGGCCGGAGATCCGCGACAATCGCAATATGGCAGATCGGTTCTGGCTCAACAGGCTGGCTGACGATGCCAAGTTCGACAAATACATGGTGGAGGCACAATGGCTGAACTAGAAATTGGTGGCGTGAAGATTGGCGGCGGGAAAGGCATGGCCGTTCTGATGGCCTTGGGTTCTGCCGTCGGCGCGTTGTATGGCGGCTTCGAGGTGTACAAGGACTACATGGACATGAAGGCCAAACTAGCCGATCTCGAACCTGAAGCCATCCAACACCAGATCGATAATGCGATGGTGAAGCTGGATGAAGGTGTCAGCTATGCGCGCGACATCAAAAATGATCTGCGCTCCGATGTGATCGGTGTGGAAAAGGCTCTCGGCGATGTCGAGGCTCGGATGCGTGAAATGGAAACCGCCAATCGTCAGATGGTGCGCGAGGCGCAGGCATATTTCGATGAGCGCACCTACGCGGTCGGACAGTCGCAGACCCAGATGGAAGAACGGCTCAACAAAAAGATCAGGGATGCCCTGACCAATTCACTGGCAGAACAATGACTGAATTTCAAAAAGCCGACCTCAATGGCGATGGTGTAATCGATGAAAAAGAATACGCCAAACTTGAATTTGACAGACGCAAGCGTGAGATCGATGACGAAGATGCAAAGCGTGACCAGCAGCGGAAGATGGTCTGGTTCGCACTGTTCGGAATGTTGCTCTATCCGCTGTTCGTATTCGGTACTGAGGCTCTTGGATACCAGAATGCCAGCGGCGTGATCGGTGACATGGCTCCGACTTATTTCATGGCAGTCAGCCTCGTGGTTGGCGCATTCTTTGGCGCAGATGCCTATGTGAAAGGCAAGAAAAAGGAGAGCGACGATGCTTGATGCACTACCTTTAGAGGCCATCACCATGATGGGTTCTACCGCACTCGGCGGTGTAATGAAAATGTGGGGACAGGCGCAGCAAGACAAAGCTGAACAGTTCAAACAAATGATGGGTCGCAATGAGCAGATCGAGCAAGGCGTTCAGGCTGCCCGCAATATGCAGAATCCAAATGCAGCATGGGTGCGCCGCTTTATTGTGGTGACAGCAATGCTCGGCGGTCTAGGTATTGTTTTCCTCGCGCCATTGCTCGGCCATTCGACTTGGGTTCCGGTCGAAGTGACCGATGGCTTCAAGTTCCTGTTCTTGGACTTCACCAACACCTACACCGAGTATGTGGAAATGAAGGGCTTTGTAACACCAGATTGGCTGCCATTCGCCATCAGCAATGTAGTCGGTTTCTACTTCGGTTCGGCAGCGATGCAGCGTAAATGAACACTAAATCCTTCCTGCAATGGTCGCTGGTCTGCCTGATCTTTTTGTTCCTGATCGGGCTGACCGGCTGCGCGGATATTCGCAAGCTGACCATGACGCAGGATGAGTTGCGCCTGTTCGGAAGCTGGACGGTGAGCAACTGCCTCGATCCAGATGTGGTGTGCATCCATGAGTAAGACTTGCGGGTTCTGGCGTGAAGATCCCGAAGAGGTGATCCTCGACCAGTTGAGCGAAGGTGAATCCTTTTGGCTCAAGGGCGAGGTGTGGCAGGTGCTAGAGCGGCAGGGAAAGTTGGTGCTATGCCAGCGCGCCGGCCATGATGATCGTGCCGCGCTGGACGCATCTGTCGTGGTCACGCCCCGAATCGAGATCGGTTCCACTCCTTCCTGATCGCCTTGCACAGGTAATCGCGGGTCTTTGCGAGCCGCTGATACTCTGGGTGGTCGGTGTCGTAATATTCCATTCCTTTTGCCACACCCGGCTGCTTGGCGATGGCGATCATCTTCTTGCACACATTCGACAACTCACGCCGCAGGGCCATCATGGGCAGGGTTTCAAATGGGTTCATTTGGTCAGCATCCAAAATAGACCGAACACGACAACGCCAAGGATCGCGATGGCGATGGTCAAGGTGAAGCCATCGGTCGCTGCATCGATCTTTTCCATTGGGTCAGCCGGACGCTCAACATCTGCCGGGATTTCAACCTTGAGCGGCTTACTTGCCGGCGGTGTGTTCAACGCTTGTTTCTCAGTCCAGCCGCGTGCAATGCGAGCGCGAACAGTGCTGTATGCGATGCCTTTCTCAAGGCACTTTTCTTTGAGGGTCTTTGCCATGCGATGCTCCTTTAGCAGTTGCGTTTCCAGAACGATTTGAACTCATACGGCCCACCAGAGATCAACACGATCAGGCTGGCAAGGGCAATCAAGGTCAGGTAGAACGGTGTGAGGAAGAGATCCCACAACCAGCGGATGTATTTCATTCAAACTCTCCTTCGGACTTCTTGATGTATTCGTCAAGCAAAACAATCATTTGTAATGCTATCAGCCGGTCATACTCGGCGCGATAATTTTTGCGCTTGTTCTGTCGTGCGATTTCCCGCTGTGCGACGCTGATCCGGCCTTGCAGCGAACGGCGGAAACCTTGCAGGGTTGGTTGGTTCAATGTGACTCCTCAAACATATCTATTTGGCAGCCGAACACTTCGCATGATTCTGTGCATGATCCAGATGCAGACCGCATTCGTGCCTTTATCTGATCGTCACTGAATGGCGCGAATGCCTCAACAATTGCAGGAATCGTCATCCAGTTGCGGTAAATGGCTGCATTGCCTGCCGGTCGATCTCCCAATGTGCGCACCCTATCGCTGGACAATAATTCATGAAATTCAGCGGCCATTTCTGGTTCGGCCCGCTGTGCCAATGCAATTTTGTTCACGCCTTTCTTTAGGCAAAAAACACAATTCCCTAGCCATTCATCAATTTCAAGATCAAAAGGCTGTTCAGACCACCAACCCAAAATGCCTGTTTTGTCCATCAAAGATATTTCAGCAAGATACCTGACATTTTCTCTGTCACGAATCCGTCTTGGCTCATCAATCCTCATTCCCAACCATGTCGTGTAGTTGCCTTTGCCAAATGTGCTATTGCACCATTTATCAAATGGATCTGTTTTCATTCTGCTTGTGCAAAAAGCCCCATGAACATAGGGAGTACCATATTTCGCAGTAAAATCTTTCCAAGGCTGCAAATCAGGTTTGCAGTCATCAAGACCGACAATTTGATAAGTAACGCCAATTCCTTTCTCTGGATTTACTAATGGCCGAAGGCAAGTCAGGTCAATACCAAAATGCTCTACGCAATTGCGGATAAATTCGTATGTCTTTGGGTGTTCCGCGCCAGTATCCAGAAAAACATAATGCACATTCTCGATAGTGCCTTCTTTACGCATCCGCTCAATCAGATGCACCATATATGCGGAAGTTCTGCCGCCGCTGAAACTGACTACATTATTCATAAAAAATGGCTCGTTTTTCCCGCAGGTGAGCCACGCCTGTTGCAAGCAAGGGAGAACTATTTAAACGGTGACTCTTCGCTGGCGTACTTCGCAGCAAGCCAAGCCGGGGCTTCGATCACATTGAAGGTATCGAGACCAGTCTCGCCGGTCTGCTGCGCGCGGTCGTATTTGTCCAACGCTTCGCGCAGGCGGATCTCACCGATGGCAATGGCATCCGGCTCGATCAGGAACATCTGCGCCTCGAACGGCGGCGAGGTTTCGACTGCGAGGATGTAACACTCGCGGATCTCGATGCCTTCGCACAGGGCAGCCATGCGGTACTGCGCGATTTGGAGATCGACATATCTGGCCCAGAAATCCTTGGTGTAGCCGATCAGATTCGAGGTGGTCTTGAGGTCGATCAGCGCAGCCTTGTCGAGGTTGACATGGTCGAGCAGGGATTTCATGCCATGCTGGGTTTCAGGATGCGTGAACAAAATCGGATGCTCGGTCACGCATTGGCCCTGATACATGAACTCAGCAATCTCAGGGTTGCCGGCGATGCTCTGAGCGATGCCATCTATGGTGTTCCACTGTGCGCCGGTCAGGGCGATCTTGCCTTCCTCCTCGATGCTTGCTGCAAGATCCTTGCCGGCTTTCGTGTTGCGCGGCAGGTCGCACAGGGCGTACTGATCGAAGAAGCCCTGATTGGGCAGCACGCGGCTGTGTACAGCGGTTCCAAGCTGCATGGCAGGGGTGGGCTGGAACTCTCGATTGCACCAGTCTGCGTACTTGACCGAATGCGCCAGCACATTCTTGAGGTAGGACGCATTCAGCGCAGGATGCGCGCGGTATTCTTGCTCAGTCATTGTTTGCCTTCCTTCTCGATGGAGTTCAGCAGCGCAGGGGCCGCGTAGTACATGATGACCTTGCCAAGCGCGAGCGGATCATTCTTGATGATGGCCTCCGCGATGGCTGCCTTGGCAGATTCGAGATCGGCCCCGGTGATGTGGTATGGCATATCGATTGCGTTCCAGAGCATATCGCTGACCTTGATCTTGTCTGAAATATCGTCAAACGACTTGAGCCGGTCGAGGAACTTCTCCTCGGCTGACTTGGGAGCCATCCGGTAGGAACGCTCGCCAGTGAACAACTGGAAGATATTGTCGTGAATGTTAGATGCGGACATGGCGGCTCTCCCCGGTTGCGATGCGCTTGGCGGCGTACCAGCTACGGCCAGACAGCCATTCGCTGATTGCGATGAAATAATAGTGGGCTTTTCTCATGTTGGACTCCTTGCTTGCGGTAAGGCCCAGCCCCGAAGGGCTGGGGTTTGGATTATGGCTTGCGTGGGCCATTGTTCCAGTACATAAACTCGCGATTCTTTTCGCGGGAGAATGCGATCTGTTCCGCATTCATGATGCCCATGCTCTCCCACTTGGAGATCATTTCTTCAGTACCGCGAACTTCGCGATAAACCTCAGAATGAGACTTGGGGTAGTTGTAGGAAATTTCCATGGAGAACCTCCGGGGTTTTAGGCGGGCTTGCGGTATTGCTGCCCGATGTGTGTACCGTAAAGCTACCTTGACACATTGTCAAGCTAGGTTGAAAAAAAAATTTCGATGCCTCAGAATACGCCGCATGGACAAGGATCTCATCCTCAGAATCTTCGGCGGCACGACCGGGTTGGCTCGGTCTATCGGGATCTCGCGTCAAGCCGTCGCTCAATGGCCAGAACGCCTCACAGATCGGATGCAGGAGCGCGTCATTGCGGCTGCATGGAAATCTGGCAAACTCAACGAAATACCTCCTCCAAGCCCAGATCCTTTGGTGGATTGATGGTGTTCCCCGCTTCGGCGGGGTTTTTTATGCGCAAGCTACCTTGACAGTCAGATTGACCGCTCGCTAGAATCGGCAGCCCGGTCATCCTCGACCGATCCCATCCGCAGGGGTTTGCGGAATCAGGAGTGAATCAATGGAAATCACTATCGACGGGATCGCTAAGTATCCCAAAATCGACCGTCCCTATAAGTTCGACGCAGAGGCAGTTCGCTCTGTGCCGTGTGACGCTATGGACGAAAATGCCAGTTATGACTTGACTGTGGTTGTCGATGAGCAGCACGCCAATGAAATCCACAAGATGGTCATTCAGGCGTGGAATCAGGCGGTGGCAGACAATGCCGGCGGCAAGCGCAAGTGGCCGGAAAAGCCATCACGGTCGCCGATCAAGCGCAATGATTATGGCGAGATTGAAGTCAAGACAACGCTGAAAGCAGCCTACAATGGGCAGGCAACGAATCCGCCGGCGCAATGGGACGCGCAGAACAATCGTCTGCCGGCTGGCTTTCGTTTGACCAGTCACAGCAAAATCAAAGTCAAGGCGATCCCGGTTCCGTATAACATGAGCGCGCAGAACAACGGCGTGAGCCTGAGACTGAAAGCTGTGCAAGTGGTAGAACTGGCCGAGGAGGTTGGCGCAGCCTCACCGTTTCAACCTACCGAAGGATTCACCATCCAAGAGACCAGCCCATTCGATACAGGTCGGGATTCAGTTGGTCAATCCATCGGCATTGGTCAAGCCACGGCAGCGGGCAAAATCAAGCCGGGTGAAATGACTGCGGTCAAAACTGAAAGTAAGCCATTCGACATGGATGAAGGTGATCCGATTCCGTTCTAGGCAATAAAAAACCCCGGCAGGAGTGGGTCTTGCCGGGGTTGAAAGTCACTGAAGAAAGGAGTGACCCAATGCAACCAAAGGATCGGTGCAAATGATACAACAATTCTTACTAGCGCATGGCACATTCGACACGAAAAAGGATCAACCAGAGGCAAAGTACGCCGGCATAAACTGGAAGCAAATCGCAGAACTGGTCGAGCATCCACAGGCCGTTGAGAAGGCCAAGGCAGATTTCATCATCCCTAGTTTCTATCGTGAGCATGACGGTCGTGTTCATGAGGTTCAGCGTGAGCGTGGGCAGTTTGGAATGCTTGCGCTCGACATCGACTCAGGCAGTCCGACCATCGATCAGGTGATCGAGGCTGTGCAGAAAGTGGCAGGATCAGTCTCGATGCTGGTCTATTCATCCGCCGGCGCATCCGAAGAAAAGCGCAAGTGGCGTGTTCTGATCCCGATCAAAGAGCCGATCTCTGGTCTGGAATACATGGATTCGCAGACAGTGTTGTTCGATATGCTGGACGGGATTCAGGCCGATCACGCGCTTGCTAGGCCGGGACAACCGATCTATCTGCCTAATGTGCCGCCAGAACGCCGCACAGAGGCCGGAGAGCCGATCTTCTATCAAAGCCGGATCGTCAGGGCTGGCGTGCTGGATCTGCTGAATAGCGCGATCTGGGACGGTGTGGAGGTTAAGCGTGAGCGTGAGGCGATCATGCTCGAAGAAATCCGCCAAGAACGCGAGATGCGCAAGCAGGCATTGGCTGCGCGCAAAGCGGAGGGGGAAGTCTCGCCGGTTGAAGAGTTCAACAAGCAGAACACGGTGGCCGATATGCTCGAACGCTATGGCTACCAGAAAGGGCCGCGGGGATCATGGCGGTCGCCATTGCAGAGCAGCGACACATTCGCCACCAAGGACTTCGGGGACTATTGGGTTTCGCAGTCAGGCAGTGATACCGATGCTGGTCTGGGGGCTAAGAAGGACGAGTTCTGCTGGGGCGATGCGTTCGACCTATTCCGCTATTTCGAGCATGGCAATGACCAGACTGCCGCCGTTCGCGCGTATGGCCGGGAGATTCGGCCTGAAATCAATCGCGCTGCTGAGATCAATCGCGAGATCGAGGAAGGCTCACCATTCGCGCCGGTCGAGGTCGATCCTGAAGATCCCGAAGAAATACGCGGTGGCTGGTTCGATTGGACTTACCTGAAATCACGCGGGGTGTTCCGCAACATCCAGACCGGCGAGGAGTGCAAGGCGGATGCCTTCAATCTGGCCTTCGGTCGTGAGGTTCCAGATATGCCGGCAAGCAATGGCCGCACCTATCGCCCAACTGCCTCGAAATACCTGCTGAATGAGTTGCAGGTCAGGCAAGCCTACGATGTGCTGTACTGGCCGAAAGCGGCAAAGTTCGGGATGTTTTTCGAGCATGACCAGATCACCTATGTGAACAGCTACCTCCCGAATCGAGTGCCGAAAGCAGATCCAAACTGGCAGCAGCATTCGGCATGGAAAACCGTTCTGGCGCATCTCCAGCAAATCCTGCCGGACGATTGGGAGATTCTGGTCAAGTGGATGGCCCACAATGTCCAGCATCCGGGCGAGAAGATCCTATGGGCTCCGATCATCAAAGGCGTTCAGGGCGATGGCAAGACCACGATTTACCGCGTGATGATGGCGGTGATGGGCGAGAAGAATGTGCGCGAGATCAGCACACAGGAACTCACATCAGAGTTCAACGCATGGGCTGAAGGAGCCTGCGTCGCGGTGCTGGAAGAGATCCGAATCAAAGGCCACAACCGGCATGACGCGATGAACAAGCTGAAGCCGGTGGTCTCGAACATGACCGTCAGCGTGGTCAGGAAGGGCAGAGACGGTCGGAACATCCCGAATTGCACAAACTACATGGCTCTGACCAATCATGAGGATGCATTGGCTCTCGATGCCGACGATCGTCGCTGGGGTGTGTTCTTCACCAAGTATGAGAATCGGGAGCAGTTACTCGCCGAGACTGACGATGCGTACTGGTCGCGCTTGCACTCGGCTTATCAAGATCATCCGGCTGTCATCCGTGGTTGGCTGGAGTCGATCAGTCTGACCGGATTCAACTGTATGGCTGCGCCGTATATCACCAAGGCGAAGGCCAAGATGATCTTGCTGGCGAAGGGCGAGACCGAGGCTGCCGTCGAGGAGGCAATCGCGATGGGCGGCTATGGGATCACCAAGGAAGTCGTGGCTGCCGATTGTCTGAATGATGCGATCCGCAACGCCGGCAATCACACGCTCCAGACCACCATCCTGTACAAGATCATGACATCCCTCGGATACGAGAAGATGGAGACCGTGTTCAAGTGGAAGGGCAAATCGCGCCGGCTGTATGTCCACAAATCGAAGCCCAACTGGATGGCTCCAGATGAGTTGGCGAGGGCTGAGATGAGAGAACTTTTGGACGGCACTGGCGATGAATTGGCGGTTCCATTTTGAGGTTACAAGATGAGGTTACAAGTTGGGCCGAGTTGGGTTACAAGTTACAAGTTGAGGTCATCTTGTAACCCGACTTGTAACCCACCTAAGTTATTGATTTCTCTTTTCTTTTTACTCTTTAGGTTACAAGTTACAAGAAAAAAGAAAGAAAGAATAAGAGTGTGTGTATAACGAAGAATCAATAGGTTAGAGACAGGAGTAGTTGACAGGAGTCTGGTATGGGAAATCTTGTAACTTGTAACCCGAAGGGGAACCGACAGCGATGGCCTGAACTGGCCGAAACAGTGGATCAGATGAGAACATTCTTCCCAGAGGTGAGCGTGCTGAACATTGTCGAAAATGGGCGATTGGTAGCCGGGAACCGGCTAGAGTTCGCTGCGGACAAACCCGGCGAACCCAAGTGCAACTGCGGCTGCATCCCACCATTCTGTTCCTGCCCGCCGCATGATGGGCAAGTCACGACCGCAGGTGTAAGATAGGTTTACATGAGCATAAACAGCAGAGCCAAGGGAGCCTCCGCCGAGCGCGAGGTTGTCCACATTCTCCGAGACGAACTCGGCATCGACACCCAGCGCAACCTCGACCAGTGGCGATCTGGCGGGCATGACATCACCGGGCTACCGGGCTGGGCCATCGAGGTGAAGCGCGCCAAAGCCCCGCTGATTCATCAGTGGTGGAAGCAGGCTAAGGATCAGGCCGACCGCGTTGGCTCGATCCCGGCCCTGTGGTACAGGCTCGACCGGAAACCGTGGCGGGTGATCGTCCCGCTGTACGCCATCAACCGCAGCCTCACGCTGCATGACGGCTGGGAGTGGACGGCTGAGATCAGCCCGGAAGCGTTCTGTATGATCGTCAGGGAAGGAGTCAGGCCATGAACATTGATGTGCGCAGCAATATCGCTGAAGTCACGAAGAACCTGACCAAGGTTCAAAAGGATCAGCTACCGTTCGCAACCTCACTGGCGATCAACAATGTCGCGACCGAGGTTGCCTATGCTGTGACCAAACAGATGCAGTACGACCTCGACCGGCCCACACCGTTCACGCTCAAGGCGTTCATGAGCGGCAACAGGTTCAACGGTAAGCGCGCGACCAAGCGCAGCCTGTACGCCACAGTCGAGGCCAAGCCAATCCAGAATGACTACCTGATCTATCAGGTCGAAGGTGGGATGCGCCTGCCCAAGAAGCGCACGATTGCTGTGCCGACCAAGAACGCCAGACTCAACCGATATGGCAATGTCAGCAACCGCAAGCGCGGATTGGTTCGCAATTCAAAGCAGTTTGTGGGAGAGGTCAAAGGCATTCAGGGCATCTGGGAGCGCACAGGTGGGAAAAGATCACCGGGGCTGAAGCTGATCCACGGCTTTGAAGAATCAGTGACTTATCGCAAGAGATTCAATCCATACGCTGTCGCAGACAAGGTTGTGCGCCGCAAGTTTGGCAAGATTTTCACACACGCCATGCGATATGCGACCGCATCCGCACGATGAATCCCACCCAGACCCCCATAGACCCCCCCCGGTCAAAGGTACTGTCCCACCGAAAGCCCGCGGGTGATTCGCGAG
>Ga0208019_1001896_pt1 | contig 10838 bp, 19 predicted proteins | sample CB_VirMetaG_5_FD_184540 | JGI IMG/M metagenome (GOLD analysis project Ga0208019, IMG submission 184540) | Freshwater to marine saline gradient viral communities from Chesapeake Bay - CB_1508_1D Viral MetaG (SPAdes) (version 4) | ecosystem: Environmental > Aquatic > Marine > Coastal | place: USA... | reverse complement strand
ATGGTAACGCAGGACTTGAAGAGGTGCTTGAGTTTGCTAAGAGGTTAGACATTCCTGAAGAGATTGAGATTGAAGAACAAGTACCCTGCAAGACACACCCCGATGCACCACATGGGTTTGATCGTAACATGAGTCACACACTGGATCGGTATGTCTGTAGGTGTGAACACTGGGAGCCAGAAGATGAAGATCATTCCAACTGAATTTGAAATCTACGATGATGAGGTACCTGATTTATTAATAGGTAGGATCAAGGGTTTTGATGAGGAGTCTCTGGAGGTTGAGATCAAACAGATTATGACTTCAAAGAACATGCAAGAATTTGCTGTTTTGATGGAGAAGGTTGAGAAACTGTATAAGGATGGTATATGAAAATAGATTTAATTGATGATCAAGTGGAAGCCATCGTCCGTAGTGAAATGAAACACGTGATGCAATCCATGAAAAGTTATCTTGAGGAAGGCAAGGCTGGTCTTATCTTCAGTGATGATCATAAATCAGATATGCATCTAATCTACCAACACTTGGAAGCAGCCGAGTTGATGTATGATTATTATGGTGGAGAGTTAATCCATGAGTAAAGCAACATACATTGATCCACCCCAAGGTTGGAAGTATGGGTTTCCAAAGGTATTACCCAAGGGTCCTGTAGATGTCAAGGCTTGGTTAATTGAAGAAGGTTATCCTAAAGATCTAATTGAATCTTATGGTGAACACTTTAATTGTGGAATGTGGTATTCGGAGACAGAAGATGAGTGAACATTATAAACATGGGATTGAAGCTATTGATGTTATCCATTCATGGGATCTCAACTTCAATCTAGGGAATGTGATTAAGTATATTGCCCGTCACAAACATAAGGGAACTCCAATGGAGGATCTTGAGAAAGCACTGTGGTATCTTGAAGATCACCTTGCATATCTCCGAGCAGCGGCCTCTTGGGATAATACCTTCAAGAATAAGGCTGAACAAATGTATGAGAATACAATCACAGGTACTACACACTTAGGATAAATTATGTCAGATATTCATTACGCTATTCCAGACTTGTATCACTCCTTGCGTGAGAAGTACATTGCTGAAGACGTTGATTTCAATCAAGTGATTGAACAATTCATGGAGGAGTGTGGTGCTGCACTCTACAATCACTACAAGGAGGAGAAGGATAACCGTAAGATTCGTATCTCTGCCATCGGTCAGTGTGAACGTATGCAGTGGTACAAGGCACACGATTATGAACAGGAAGAACCTGCTGATAAGCTATACCTAACCTTCATGCAGGGACACCTCATGGAAGCACTCCTGAAGGCAGTGATTAAGATCAGTGGTCACAAGGTCAAGGACGAACAGGCTAAGTTGTCTGTTGCTGGTGTGCAGGGTTCATGTGATGCCGTGGTGGACAATGAACTGGTGGACTTCAAGACTGCCAGTAACTGGTCCTTTGATAAATTCAAGGACGATCAGATCAAGGATGATTCCTTTGGATACCTTGAACAGATCAGTGCCTATGCCCATGCACTGGGTAAGAAGAAGGCACACTTCATTGTATTAAATAAGAATACTGGGGAGTTGAAACTCACCACAGTCAACACACTAAAGAACATTGAGGATCATGTCATTTATGTTAAGGACATTGTTAGCAAGTCAACACCTCCTGACCATCCAGTATGGTCTGTTAATGCTAACGGGGAACTGGATATGCGTTGCTCCTTCTGTTCCTTCAAGTACGAATGTCACGGAAACCTGCAGGAGAAAAAGTTTGGCAAGATCACAAAGCACTATGTCATTGATGAAGAAGCAGGACACTTCTAATACTCATTGGACTGGCCGTAAACCAAACCCAAGTAAGTACTTCGGTTTTGTCTACGAGATTACCAATAACCTGACAGGTAGAAAGTACATTGGAAGGAAGGTATACTGGACCAAGAATACAACCCGGAAGGTAGTCGTTAAGGACATGACCAATCCCGGCTGGTGCCCGGACCACTGGAAACAATCAGATTGGAAACGTTATATCTCCAGCAGTAGGGAACTTAAGGATGACATTTATGCTAATGGCATGGAGAACTTTACCTTCAAGATCCTAAGCCAATGGAAATCCAGTACTGCCCTAAGATATATGGAATGTAAGACTCAGTGGCAACGCAAGGTACTTGAGACCGATGAGTATTACAATGGATGGATTGAAGAATTTAAGGGACCAGCCCCCGGGGAAGTCCTTGGTAAAGCAAACAATTTTAAGCGTAGACACCATTGGGAGTGTAAAACAAAATGAATTACACCGTTATAAATCAAGTAGATAATTATGCCTTGATGAAAGTGGAATGGGATGGTAAATTCTGGTACCGCTTGATTGCCCTTGAGGAAGAAAAGTTCATGGAGTTACCGGACAATCCCAAGGAATTCCTTCAAACCCTAATTGAAGTTATTACTTATGAAGAAGACAAAGCCGCTGAAGAATCTGATTCTTGAGCATGACATTGAAGATGAAGAATTCTGGGATGAATTCTTTGATAACCTAAAAGAAGAGGTGTTAGAATATGAAGAAGGTGACAGTGATTCAGACTGCACGAATGGATCGGTTTGAAGATATGATTAATAAAAACTTTGCAGACGGTTGGGAGTTACACGGTAGCCCCTTCGTTTCTCAGTCAGGTCAGATAGTACAACTCATGGTGAAGGAGGAGAGCAGTGTCAAGGGATCAACTACTAAAAAGACTGGAGGAAGTGTGTGATGCAGACACCCTTGTTGACCTCCTTGAAATCACAGTGGAAGATCTTCTTGAAAGATTTCCTGAACGGGTTGAAAACTATCGGGACCAGCTTTGTGATTACTGTGACAGCTACTATCCAGAAAGTATGGGAAGCTACTTCACTGAAGATGCAGAAGCTGTGGACGAAATTGAAGAATACTATCTAGAGGACTATGATGAAGATTGAAGTAAGTAACTACAAAGAACATGAGGATGGCTCTGCAAGTATGCAGCTTGACACGGATGATGAAGCCACCAAGTTTCTAGTACAGGAAGGATTCACTTCCCTAATTAAGAAGGCAATTGAAGAACAAGAAGGATATGCAATTAATGAACCAGCTTCCAACTAACTATCAGGAATTCATTTACAAGTCACGGTATAGCCGTTGGCTGCCAGAGGAAGGCCGCCGTGAGAACTGGGATGAGACTGTAGACCGTTACATTTCTTTCTTTAAAAAGCACCTGAAGGATAACCATGGCTTTGACCTAGGTTCAAAGGGTAAGATGCTGAAGGAAGCTATCCTGAACTTGGAAGTAATGCCATCCATGAGAGCACTCATGACTGCAGGTAAGGCACTGGAACGTGACAACGTAGCAGGTTATAATTGTGCCTACACCTCGGTGGATTCCCCTCGTGCCTTTGATGAAGCACTCCAGATTCTAATGAACGGAACTGGTGTAGGTTTCTCCGTGGAAGAAAAGTTTACTAACAAGTTACCTCAGGTTGCAGAATCATTTCATGAATCAGATACCACAATCGTTGTTAGAGATTCTAAGAATGGATGGGCTAAGGCATACAAAGAATTGCTCAGTCTACTCTACTCTGGCAACATTCCTAAGTGGGACGTGTCCGGTGTCCGACCAAAGGGTGCAAGACTTAAAACATTCGGAGGCAGGGCAAGTGGACCGGAACCGTTAGAGGATCTGTTCCGTTTCAGTATTGAGACCTTCAAGAAGGCAGCAGGCCGTAAGCTGAAGCCGATTGAATGCCATGATCTGATGTGTAAGATTGCTGAGATTGTTGTAGTGGGTGGTGTACGTCGTTCTGCTATGATCTCACTGTCTGATCTAGAGGATGGTCAGATGGCTGTTGCTAAGAGTGGTGCTTGGTGGGATGATAATCCTCAGCGGGCACTGGCAAATAACTCTGTATGTTATGTAGGTCCTGTTGAGATGGGTACCTTCATGAAGGAATGGTTGAGTCTCTATGAATCCAAATCGGGAGAGCGTGGAATTTTTAACCGAGATGCAGCTAAGGCAAAGGTTGCATCACTGGGACGAAGAGACACAGAACATGATTTTGGATGCAATCCATGTAGCGAGATTATTCTTCGGCCCAAGCAGTTTTGCAATCTCAGTGAAGTCATCGTCAGACATGACGATACGGTTGAAACCCTTAAGCATAAAGTGGGAATTGCCGCAATACTGGGAACACTTCAGGCAACACTTACAAAATTTTCGTATCTTAGTAAGGGCTGGAGAGATAACACTGCAGAGGAGGCACTCCTAGGTGTATCCCTCACGGGTATTCTTGACAACAAGATGATGAGTACCAATGATGAAACACTTAAGAAAGTACTTAATGATCTTCGGGATCATGCTGTTGCTACTAACAAACAGTGGGCTAATGCTATTGGCATCAATCCTTCTGCCGCTGTCACTTGTGTTAAACCAAGTGGTACCGTCAGTCAGTTGGTGGATGCGGCCAGTGGGATTCATACTCGGCATAGCCAGTATTACCTACGAACAGTCCGAGGAGATAACAAAGACCCTATTACTGCATTCCTGAAGGATTCGGGAGTATATTGGGAAGCCGATGTTATGAAGCCGGACCACACCACTGTGTTCTACTTCCCAATGAAGGCACCGGACAATGCTGTGGTACGTGATGATTTGACTGCACTGGAACATTTAGACTTATGGAAAACCTATCAGGATGAATGGTGTGAACACAAGCCCTCGGTTACTATCTCTGTCAAGGAGCATGAGTGGATGGACGTTGGCTCTTGGATTTGGAATAATTTTAATACCGTTTCTGGTGTTAGTTTCCTTCCTCACTCTGAGCATAGCTATCGTCAGGCCCCATATCAGGAGATTACGGAAGACCAGTATCTACAATGGATGAAGGATCACCCAGAGCCTGCCATTGATTGGAACGATCTGTCCAAGTATGAGCAGGAAGACAACACTGCGGGCAGTCAGACCTATGCATGCTCAGGCGGCTCATGTGAAATCGTGGATCTAGTAGATGACTCTCGTAGTAATTGATTGGGTCGATATTGTTTCGGAACTTGTGTGGAACGCTAAGGAGCCTCCACGCAAGCTTCCGAGATTTAAGACCGTGGGTTTCCTATTGGATATTAAAGAAGATTCAATATGGATTTGTGACACTGAAAAAGAGATTGGAAATCGTTGTGGTTTCCCTCTAGGATGCATTAAGGAGATCATAGATGGCAAAGGGGAAGTCCTCTTCACAGAGCAACAAAGATCATTACAAGAGTTACAATTACGACTTAAACAGGACCAAGCGGCTGCAAAAACTCGCAAAAGAACAACCAAGCAACGAGCAGATTCAAGCAGCTCTAAAAAATATTCACTACCGAAGAAAGGTACCTAAGCTTCGAGCGTGGACGCCGAAGAAACGAGAATTAGCACAGATGGAGAGGATTACTCGAAGTCAGTTGATCAGTACTCAGAAACCAAAGCTTGGTTGGTATGAGCAGGCAGTGAAGAATGGTTGAGATTTTGGTGTGCCTAGGAGTCCTTTGGAACGCTAGTCTTCAAACCTTGTGGTATTTACAATGGAGAAAGACGATATGAATATCAATGACGTGAACAAGAGCTGGAAAGAGAATCACCCTGAGCGTGTCTGGGCTACTGAGGAGTCCTCAGAGGTTACCGTGGCCATGTGCCAACGATTCCAAGAGGAGTTGGACGAGAAGGTTGATTGATTCCCGTTCGGGAAGATTATTGCTCAAATGTGGTAAATTTAGTGGTTTTCTTCCCGTTCGGGATTAAGTTGCTCATATACGGAAATTTGCGGACATTGCACGAAATATGCAACGAATTGTGCAACGAAACGCAACAAAATGAACTATCCGGAACAACCAGTTAGTTCAAAATATGCAACAACTCATGCAACGAAATGATACCCAAAGTGTGTTCATTAGAACCCACAAAAGGTACGGTTTTTGTACAGGATAATGGAGAGTATTATGAATGACTGCCCATGGAGTCGTATCGACATAATCGGACAGAATGGGAACGATGGAGAAGTCTACTCTGAAAATAGTTGTATGCACTGCGGTACTTATTTAAAAGTTCCTGATACTTGGTGGCCTTCTTGGGCTTCAACCAACACAAAGATTTGTATTTCCTGTGGGAGAGAACAAAATAAGAAGAATGATTCTCCAGAAAAATCTAGATCACGAATGTTAAAACGAAAGTATGGTATTACTCTGGAAGAATACAACACTATGCTGGAGAAACAAAATGGAGGTTGTTACTTATGTGGAGATACAGATCCCGGTGGGCCACCAACAACAAAACACTTCTGTGTAGACCATTGTCATTCTTCAGGTGACGTTAGAAAATTATTATGCAATAACTGTAACTCTGGACTTGGTTTTTTTAAAGACAATCCAGATTTAATGAGGCTTGCCGCTAATTATGTGGAGGATCACTATCCAGAAGTGCCCCTGAGAGCCCCTGAGAAGCCCGTAGAGGCCGCTAATGACGAAGAAGGTACTGACCTACCAGACCCTCCATTAGCCGCTTAGAATTGCTCTGGGGAGCATTTGGACCCCTCAAGGATTCCTAGGAGTCCCTGAGGGGTTTTTTTATGGTGCTACGTTCTCTTCCTGTTGATTCTGAAGAAGCATACTACGACCTACGGGGACATTCTGCAGGACGGTACCGACACCACTACGAAGTTGGGGTCTAGAGAGTGCATAGGCACCGCCTAGGAGTCCTAGGCCAACACCAGTAGCTTCAGATCCTAAAATGTTAGAGGCCATACCACCACCCGTCAGAGCACTGGTGGCCAACATTGGGTGTTGTTCAATCTTGCGAAGAACTTTCTCAGCAGTAGTGCCCTCACGAGCCATGTTGTAGCCTAGGTTTTCCTTGGCAACCATGGCGTGATGCTGACGATTCATGGCAGCACGAATGTTTGCATTGGGAGCAATGTCCTGCATGAGTTGATTGATCTCATTACGCACTACTGCCACTACTTCACGACTGACATCATCACCGGCATGAACGTCCTTCTTGAAGAACTTCTCAACTACACGATCAAATTCCTGACGAAGCTTGAGGAGATCCTTAGGATTACCTGAGTATTTCCCAAGGGCAATATCATAGGCACGAATAACCTTATCAAAAGTAGGTTTAAGATCTTTACCTACAAACTCAGGATTATCAGTAACGAATTGCTTTAGACGAGAACCAACACGGGTTGCTACAGTGCCACGGGGTACCTGAGTTTTTACTCCAGCAAGTTCTTTACGAATATCAATGCCAAGACGATTGACTTCTCTGTTCAGAGACTCCATGATTCTATGACGTGAGGAGCTACCACTAATTCCTTTAATTGAAAGGACGGTATTCAGAATTGCATCTTCACGATTCAATACGGCCTGACGTGATTTATCAAGACCCCGTTCAGCAATACGAGCCTGCTTTGCATTAGGTGTCTGACTGAGAACATATTTAGCTAGGGTTTTCTTCTGAGACTCCGTGGCAGAATCTACCAACGCTTTACCAACCTTGCTTTTGCCCGGAACGAGACCAAAGCCAACATTGATTGCGGCTTCAATATCCTTACGAATATTCTTGTCAAGACCACGATATGCTTCATAGAGCTGCTGTGCAGTCTCAGTGCTCATCAGTGATGATGCACCTGAGGCAATCTGTTCCTGTAGCCATTTTTCAGCCTCGTCTGGAGTCAATGAGGACAGAATGGTTAAGGCAGTTTCACCCACGGTATCAAAAAGAGCACCAAAGGAATCACCGGCTACCTGAAGAATTGATTCAGGATAGGAGATACGACCTTCGAGGTAATCCTTTACGGTCTCCTCCATGCTAATCTTACGTTCACCGAGTTGAGACCCAAGGCGTCCTAGGTAGCTATCTGCGGCTACTAGGGGCTCCTCAAGACCCTCAGGCTGTTGCTCTAGCGGAGTAAAGGTAGGAACATCGGATGGTTGTTGTACATCACGAAATTCAGGCTGTACTTCCAGCGGAGTAAAATCAATCTGCGCCATTTGTCACCTCAGTTCCATCCATGTTATAAACTTTATCGTTCAAACGATAGAGTAAGTTACCCTTAGTATCTTGACCAATTTCAGCACCTGCTGGTACGGTGTAAACTTTGTCATTCAAAGTTACTTCCTTCATCTTAGGTGCTTCACCCTGCAGTGCCTTCATTTCATAGATGTCTGGGACATCAACAACGTAGGCTTCACGAGAACCCTCAGGAGTTCTGTTCCAGAATGCACTACTATAACGGCCAAGTCTTTGGTTATACTGCTGCAACTTAGCACGTTCAATCTTAGCATTCAACTCAAGAATCTGCTTCATACCTTGCGGAGTCAGGTTTTCACCAGCACCTGCCATCTCCATTGCGGTCTGCAAGTCACGTTCAGAAATACCAGTACCAGAACCAAACATACCAGAGGCAAGCAACTGACCAGCCAAACGTTTCGTATTGGCCATGAGGGTCTCAGTACGAGCCACTGCTTCTGCCTCACTCTTCACATTGATTCCAACGGAATTCAGAAGTTGAGAATAGAATTTCTCAGCACCCTGACGAGTCTTGGCAAACGAACCAACATTGACCTTACCAGACTCAAGCATTCTCAGGGAGTCATTGGCAACCATGATGTTCTGTCGAGAGGTTTCAGCTGATTTGTATTCTTCGTTTAGTTTTTCATACGACTTTACGGTCATCTGATTTGCTGCAGTATCACCACGCTTGTATTCAATGGCCATCTTCATAGCATCTTGAAGACACTTAGGGTCCGAAGGGTCACAACCAATGACCTTCTCAGCAAAGTATGCAATGTTTTGTTCTGCCGTGCTTACTTTACCATCCATGAGGTTTGCAAGCTCAAGAAGACCAGCAGCTTCTCCAGCATTGCCAGAACGAATCAACTCAGCGGCAGTCTTGCGAAGACCTACAGCATTACCACCACTTTTTGCAACGAGTTGATTAAGTGCTTTAGCTCTACGTTCTTGAGGACTCAAAGCAGCTTCTTTGATTGCTTGTCCTGCTTCAGGATTCACAAGGCCCGCCAAAGAACCCAGACCCATCATGCCGCTACGACCAATTTGACTAAAGCTTGCTGGCATGTTCTGAAGGGCATTGGCAGTCAATCCTTGAATTGCCCCACCAATGGGAGATCCAAGTTTGCTCATCAAAATATTTTGAGCATTCACAGCACCCTGCTTCTGAAGATTTAGAATCTCTTCTGAACGAATTTCTGATGGGGTCTTTAGTAGGTCTGAAATTAAACTATTAGCCATGTCAGTTCCTTAATTAAACCATGTTCTCATCGTCGTAGCTAGAAGAAGATACCCAGTTACCAAGTTCGTTTAACCAAGTACCACCACTACTACTACTACTGCTACTAGACCCACTACCACCGAGGATTACATTGAGCAGGGTATCGACTGGAGACATCGTTTGACTTCCAGCAACGCCAGCAGATTGAGCAAAGAGTCCCTGAAGGGCATCAGCCAATGCACGAGAACGTTGAGCCTCAAGGGTTGCAACAGCACCAGCACCTTCTGCCTCTGCCTGAAGACCAGCAATGCCAGTCTTATAGAGGGCCTCAAGCATACCCTGTTGGCCTGCCTGAGAAATATTAGCAAGCTGAGTAGCCGGAGTGAGTGTAGCAATCTGTTGTGCCTGAGGAGTATATCCTGCAGTCAATGCTGCCTGAATGTTTTGTAGATTCTGACCAGCCAACGCAGGGGCTGTAGTCAATGCTGCAAGAAGATTCTTCGTACTCTGTTCCTGAGCAGCTTTCTCCAACGCAAGTTGCTCTGGAGTGCCACCATAGGCAGCCGTCTGAACACCACCACGACCTTGGGCCTGCAGACGATTCTCAAGTTCTAAACGCTGACGCTGAAGCTCAGGAGCCTGTGCTGCCTGCATTTGAGCGTAGAGATCCTGAGCCGTAGGAGCAGCAGTGCCCATGAGACCAGTGGCTTGAGCAAGCATACCACTTTGGATTGCTTGAGCTTCTGGAGATAACGTTTGAGTAAAACCACCACCAGCACCAACATCGGTAGTACCTGTGGCAGTCTTGACACTGAAGGGTTTGAATTCAGAGACGCCAGTGAGTTCTTGTCCTAAAGCTTGTGCCTGAGGAACAAAACCGGAGACAATATTCTTCAGTGCCTCCATTTCTCCAGTGGTGGCTTGATATGGAAGATAAGCAGCAGCCATGCTGCCACCAGCTCCCAAAAGACCACTAAGGGTTTCCTGAAGAGTAGCCATTAGTAAGTACCTCCATCAACAGTACCGATAGTTGCAGTACCAGTAACGGATAGAGTTGGGACAGTTACGGTGCCCGTGAAAGTCGGGGATGCCGTGTCTGCCTTAGTCGCTACTGCAGTTGCAATGTTGTCATACTCAGTGTTAATTTCTGAGCCCTTAATGATCTTCGCAGGGTTACCTGATGCCAGTGTATCCTTTACTGCGAAGTTAGTCGTCTTCGTATAATTTGACATTAGATAGTCCTTCCTACGATTGCCTGTGCGGTCATACGCTGAATAGAGACTGGAGCTCCATTCACTTCTGCTTCAACACCGAGCTGTACTACTGCACCACCACCACTTGCGTTTACATTGGGGCGGTTCACTAGAACACCTGCGTTAAATTCACCTTCATTGTACTCTGCAATGTTGTACTCAGCAATGATCTGAGTGGTTAGAGTAAATCGTTTCTTTTTGTAAGCATAACTATAATCATAACCCCAGTTGAGAGTTACGTCAGTAGCACTACCACCAATTACGGTAATCTTGAGATTCTTAAGGAGCTTAAGATTGCTTGGGGCTCCAAAGTCAAGATAGTTGGT
>Ga0208019_1001894_pt1 | contig 10857 bp, 6 predicted proteins | sample CB_VirMetaG_5_FD_184540 | JGI IMG/M metagenome (GOLD analysis project Ga0208019, IMG submission 184540) | Freshwater to marine saline gradient viral communities from Chesapeake Bay - CB_1508_1D Viral MetaG (SPAdes) (version 4) | ecosystem: Environmental > Aquatic > Marine > Coastal | place: USA... | reverse complement strand
AAAGTTGTTTGGTCCCGATAGTGAACAAAACTACTTTGGTCAACTCGCTTCGGTAAATGCGGCTATTGAGAAGTTCAACAACGCTGATCCCGAAAGTGATGAGTGGAAAGAGGCTCAAGACTTTCTTGTAAATCAGATTGATATACAGGGCGAGAAGGACTTAGTCTCAACCTGGATAAAAGGAAAAATTCCTCAAGGAGTTAACAACTACGAAAGTTACATAGACCCTACTGTAGTACAGGCTCCTGAAGAAGATTTTGATCTTCTTGAGGAAATAAACAAAATTATCAACCTTCAAGATGGGATAAAATACAAAGAAGATATTGAACAAATTTTTAAGGACAACTCCTCAACGGTTGAATCCGAGTTTACAGCCTATCACAAACTTAATCCCGATATTGACCTTTATGAGGCTATAGAGAATTGGTTTGCCGATACGGGAGTTAGCAAGTACATTGAACCTAACTTACCTCTGTTGCAAGGAGGTTTCGATCCTGTAATTCGTAGTAACCCCCTGTTCCAAGAGTACTTGAACAGAGTTCCTCAAATCAACAGAGCCGATTATGAAAAATTTGTCTATGACCGTATCTTCACCTACATGGCGGAGAACGGCATCACAGACAAGAACCAGGCAATTCGAGAGATGTACGACCTCACTGGCGCACTTTCTCTACGAAGAGCCAGTTCTGACTGGGTTAGCAACTACATAGAGAATACTGAAGTACTTGCCAAGATTCCCAATCTTTGGCAGATGTTCTCGATTGCCGGTGCGAACCTCGATCTTGAAACCGTAACTATCGAAGAAGTGATGGAAGAAGTTAACACTGCTTCTGTCTCTAGGGGTTACGGCCCTATCGTAGTTGCCGACACCGTAGACTACAAACAAGTCGTACTGGAGATGATGCCCGACGGGTTTAACGATTTAGACAGTTTCACAAAGTCACAAATCCTTAGCGACGCAGTAAATTATCTTAACGTCCAGTCCAACTTCTACACCGAGGAAGAAATGTTAAGAAACCTCCCTAGTCTTACACAGGAGGTCTTAGCTAACGTCGTCCGAACTATTAAAAACCTTTACGGTTCAATAGAAGGAGGAAAAGACTTTATTGACGACTTCATCAATCAACGAGGAGGTGATCTAACATCTATCATTGCTGGTGTAGCCGACTTTGGAGTTCCTACCGAAATCTTTGACCAAGCTACCTGGCAAGCTGAGATTGAGGGGAGAGATATTATTCCAGCAAAGGATCCTATCCCCGCACTTGAAATAGCATCTCTCCCCTATTCTCTCAGTGTGATGATTCAAAGAGAGATGAACTCCTACGAACTACAAGCTAAAGCAGAAGCTATTGATAAAGGACTGAACTTTGACGTAGCCGCCTTTAGAAACTCTGCTGCATATAAACAGCGTTACGACTCTATCCTTTCAAGTAGTGCTGACTTGTTCACCTCAAAGAGTCCCTACCTTAGAGCTGCTGTTGAGGCTGCGGGAGGGGCTATCAAATTCTTTGAGAACAACCCCAACTTCATCTCCTTTACCGCAGATCAGATTAACACAACTATCCAGCAAAGCTACCGCACTAATCCTATGGAGTTCTTCCCCGCAGGAACTGATGAATCAATCCTTCGTGCTGTAGGTATTGCGGAGCGACAGGCACAAGCTGATCAAGAAATTATTGATGAGAGGAACCGCAGCCAAGAAGAAGAATGGGTAACTGACTTAATTACAACCCCTGCTGTGGAGGCTTTCCGAGCAGAGGCTCGACGAGTACTTGGGATTAGCGGCGCACAGATAGTTGAGTCGGATTTGCTTGATAACTTAGTCTCTCAACTTGAGAAACGATTCCTGGATGAGATACCTGCTCGTGCTCCTATTGAGCAAGAGGTTGAAACTCGACTAATCCAGCAAGAGAACAAAGCGAAAGAGGATAGAGCTGCTGCGGAAGCTGAGTACGAACAGCGACAAGCTGAAATTAAATCACAGTATGACCAAGCCCTTATTGATTACGAAGCTAGGATCTCATCTTTCCGAGAGGCTAGAGAAACTCCCGTAGGTGAGGGTGAAGTTCCACAAGGTGATCTAACTGATCAGCAGATAGCAGACATTCTAGGCATTAAACCCCCTGAAGCACCTAAGCCGGAAGAGTTTACCTACGAAGAGCCGAAACTTCAATCACGAGGCGAAATCACTGAACAAGTTACAGACTTCTACAACATTAGTCTCCGAAGTGACGTAGAAGCCCTAGTACCGCAAGACCCTCTATCAGAACTCTTTAGAGGACAACTACAAGGTCAGTCAATGAGCCAGTACCTTACTCGCCAGGCCCGTCTTGGTAGAATACAACGTACACAGTTTGACGCACCTTCGCTCACTAGACAGGTATTCCAGCCAATGAGGGCTATAAGTTAATGCCAGTTCCTACGTTTGACCGTGCCGTAGATAACATGATCAGTACTGATGTTTTCGGTGCTGGGCAACTCTCTACAGAGGCTCCTGTATTTCAGCAGCCTAAGAAGTCATTCGCTTCTCAGGCAATGGGCGTAGTCTCCAAACTACTCACTCCTCTTACTTGGACTGGCACGAATATCGGAGATCCTCTCGCTGGTATGGTAGTTGGTAACTTAGCCAAACTACAGAAGGATCGAAGTCGCTACTCCAAACTTGGTAGAATCTCCAGCGACTTTGAGAAGATGCAATCTATGCAAGACGGTTCCTTCTGGGATCGCTGGCAAAACTATGGTGAGTTTCAGAGAGATCGTGAAGGAGTCTTCGCTCTTGAGAAGATTATCACCAGTACAGTAGCTGACCCTCTAAGTTACGTAGGATTTGGAATCACTGGCAAATTGCCTGGAATTGCCGGTAAGGGACTCGGTTTGATGGAAGCGCAGTACATCAAGTACACCAACCTTCCCTTTCAGGCACTTGGTAGGGCTTACAAAAACCTACCCAAACTTGCACGTATTACCACTGAGTCTCGTTCGCAAACAGTACGTAGAGAAGCAGCAAGTTCAATAGCCAAGTTGCGAGACTATGCTGTTAAGGCTTCGGGTAAGAACTCTCCCACTAAAAGTGAAATAACACAAGCTATCTTTGATGTTATAGAGGGTAAAGGTACAGAAACAGCTCGCAGAGTAGTCTTACGTACTAAAGATAAATCTGTAGAAGAGTGGGAAAAACTTAGTGTTCGCTTTTCTGGAGTAGAAGGTCTTGCAGAAGGAACAACTCACACCCTTAACGAGGCGTTTCAAAACGCAGTAGTCGGTGGAACCGAGTCTCGTACATCTTTCCTTCAACTTATGTCTGATGCTCTTGGTGTTGATGCTTCCTCTGTAACTAAGATTCGAGGTAAGGATATCCCTGTCGAAGATCAGATGTGGGAGTGGCTTAATAGTGAAGTAGAACGAGTCAAAGGTCAAGTAAAAAACTTCTGGAAGAGTTCTAACACCTACTACGAGTTTGAGCAAACTATCGCTGCTCGAAACGGTTCTTACGCACTTACTCAGAAGAATATGAAATTCGACGAGTGGGTTACAAGACACGGAGCCTTTGGTAGTTTCGTCAAAACTATGGATAACGCTCAGACTAAGTACTGGCAGAAAGGAGTCAACAAGTACTTTGTTCGTCCTATGTCTAGGGCTATCCTCACTTTCCCCGCCTTCATAGGACAAGAGCTTGTCGAATCTATGGAACGTATTGCTCTCGGACGAGGTGTACGTACCCAGGGGCTTAAGCTCAAGATGTTTGAGAACCCTGATCGAATCCTCTCTTTACTTGCTCCTGTAGATGAAAACGTAGCAACGATACTCAAACGTAACGATACTATCACTACTCGAGGTCTAGGTGAGTCAGGAACCTTCAAAGAAACCTTTGAGAGGTTTGGTATAGACATCTCTGACTTTAATCTAAACCTCTTCTCTAACCCTGATAACACTATTATCAGTCGTGTCGGTACGTACATGAACCCGAACAACTGGCTCAAAATAGCTAACGCCAACTCTGCAAGAGCACAGGCTAACTACTTGGCTAGTCGTACTATGGCGCACGCTGCGGAGGCTGTAGACACTGTTGGATCAACCCAGACTAAAGTTCTCTTCTCCACTATAGATAACATAGACAAGTCCTTTACCTCTGCTACTGGACATACCGCATCCTCTAGCGCACTCGCTGAACTTAAAGATGAGTTCAGAATGGCAGTACTCAGTGGAGAACAAGGTCAAGTAGATCAAGTTGTTGACAGAATGATTCAAGGCAACCTAAGTCAGGATCGTGCCAAAGCTATTATTGATGAGATACGTCCGCAGTTTAGTGATGAATATCCTCGTGCTCTAGCCATCCTGGATGAGTGGGCTGAAAGAGGAGGAGACATAGAAGAACTCCTTCGTCTTTCCACTCCACAGGGTGGCCTATCTGACTTTGATGAAGTTATTCTTGATGGTATAGGTGACTCTGTTGCTGGCGTACAAGCCATGAACAGATTCTTTGACAAGTACTTAGAAGGTGTGGTTACAAAAACCTCAACTAAGGCGGACGCAGATGCCGTCTTTGCAGCAGGGTATCGGCAGGTTGATAACTTTGCTGATCAAATCTCTTCAATGGTGCAATCTTACACAGTTCTCGGGCGTTCAAAGAAACTTACTCGTGCAAGAAAGCAAGCATTGAATGAGAAGCTGAATAAAAAACTCGACGATAACATTAACGCGATGAAGATTGAGTTTGCTAAGTGGCGAAAGAAACTAGAAGGAGTAGAGACTCTTCACACACAGGGAACTATCAACCGAACCGAAGAACTCACTGAGTATGCTAACGCACTTTTTGAAACCTGGCAGAAAGATAGATCTGAAGTAGCCGCACTCTTTAGAAATCGTTCTACTTATGACAGTGATGCAGAGTTCTTTGATGAGCTTAATACTCTTCGTCAGGGTATATGGGATAAATACAACAAAACTAAGAATGAGATAAAGGGGAAATTCAGCTCTACTCCGTTTGAAACTACCAGGCGAGAGTTCTCAATCACTCCTATTAAGTTCAAAGATACTAACGGCTTCAAGAATGGTCGAATCACTAACGCCAATAATGCAATTAACTACGTAGCTAAGAACCTATTCCTCCTTCCAAGTAAGAACGATTTAGTACGCACTATCTTTGAAGGAGCGTTCCGAACTCCCGAAGAGTTCGCTGATTACGGCAAGCGTATTGCATCGACTTTTGGGCACGAGATAGAACGAGACGCTCTTATGGACATCTACAAGAGTGTATTCCGTAACTACCCTATGCCTAACACCAGTAGGTTTGCTCAGGAGCGGGACCGTCTCTACCAAACCATATCTAAGATTACTAACAGTAAGTCAGTTAACCGTAAGTTCACCCCTGACGCAGAAGCGCAACTTCGCAACATTGCCGAGCAAATCAAGAGTCAGATGGATCCCGATGAGTTGCGTAACATCCTTCTTGACGCTGGCAAGAAAGCCTCAGATGATCACAAATTGGCTTTCGTCAACTACAGGGATGAGAACATCTTTGACGACTTTATGAAGTCTGTCTTCCCGTTCTGGACGTACCAGAGTCGTCGTCTTCCCTACTTGGCACGTACCTCAGTCACTAACCCTGTAGTGTGGAACAACTTCGTTAAGCCTGATGCACGTTACTTTGCAGAGACGGATAATGGCTACGTCAGTCCTACATGGATGCCCAAAGGTTTGGACATAAACCCGTTCATGGGTACGATGTTCAACTCGCCACGCCGCTTCTACCAGGAAGTGTATGACAACGAAGGCGGAGTAGATAGTATCACCAGTAACTTGGAGAGGTTTGGTTTCTACCCAGGTTCTCACACCAACATGCTTCTCCACACCTTTAAGCAACCCACTATTGGTAGCTTACTTGGTGAGGAAGCACCTCCTCCAATGACTTTGGGACTATCTGCTATCGCCTCTTTGGGAATTCCAGGACTCTCAGATAGCGCAAATAAGATGCGGACCGCAGTCTTCCCCGACAAGTTCCGTAACTACCTTATTGCTAAGGTGGCGTGGGAATCAGGCATAAATCCCGCAGACATCGACTTCAAGACCTACACACCTACTAAGTCAGCTCTGGAGCGAGGTCGCCTCTCTCAGGAGGAACTGGACGCAGCAATCAGGCTCTCTGCGAGATATGAGCTTGCCTCAGAATCTCTAGGTATCCTGCGCTATCGTGGTGATGCAGAGCAACAGTACCGAGATAACAAAGACAAGATTTACCGTGAGTGGACTGGCCTCTCTCAGAAAGAGTTGATAACTGCTCGTCGGCAGGGTATACGTTTTCACGATCAGATAGCTATGCCTCCCGAAGTTAGGGATGCCCTCAACGCTCTTGATGGCGCAGACGAGTACTTTGCGACTATCGCCACTCTTAATGATGATGATAAGTCTGCAAAACTTTCTACTTACTACAACGCTGTAGAGGAGCAACGCCAGAGTTACTACGACGAGCAGTTGGCGGATGATGATCTTCTTCTGAACGGGATTATTGACCCCAAGACCTGGCGTAACAATAAGAAGAACCGTGCTCAGAATAAAGCAAACATCTCTTACGTACTTACCGGTAAGAGAGAAGTCATGGTCAACGGTGTGCCTATCGTACAAGTAGTTAATGCTGATGCTCCGTTTATGGATGTACCTATCTTCGAGTCAGAGAAGCAACAGGCCATCATCGAGGCGGGGCGACCAATCCCTCTTCGCTCAGAGATGGACGAACTCATCAGCACTTACTACTCCATCAAGCCCGAGGATAAGAACGGTGACGGTGTTGAAGAATGGAGCGACTACTACAGGAACCGTGATGCCTTTGTTGATAACATAGTTCCCCCGCAGATGAAGCAGGAGTTCTTTGACCGGATTGATAGGAACCTCTCGCCTACTGAGAAGATTCTACGCAACCTCAACCGAGGAGTGCTTGGCGAGTACTGGAGTATTGAAGAGAAGATGCAGGAACGCTACAAAACAACCTCCCTCATTACTGCTCTGGAAACGGCGCAACGCTTCAACGACAGGGAAGAGATAGACCGTATCAAGGCTTCCGCTCGTTACAAGGCATATAAGCGAGCAGTTGACTTTGAAAAAGATCGTATGCGCCTACGTAACAAAGAACTTGACTACGCTCTTGTAATCTTTGGATACGTCTCCTCGTTTAAGAATAGAGAGGCTGAACGCTTCTACAACAACCTTAGCGAAATAACTATCGAAGGTATTACTCGTAAGAAACCCAGTTTCGAGTGGTTTGATTTTTAATTTGCTATACTTTAACCACACTATTCAGTTGCCCCTGAGTTGACCGTTTGGAGATTCAGGAGATTGGAGAATTATGGCAGAAGAAGCTACGGATTACCAGTCGGAAATCAACGCTCTAAAAGAGCAGCTCTCACTGAGAGACAAGCAATTTGATGAGTTTCGATCAGCCTATGACAAGAAATTGTCAGAAGCAAACCGACAAGTAGAAATATCCAAAGCAGAGCCTTCTGAGCGTGAGAACGTACAGAAGCGGTTTGAAATAGAGGATCTTACTACCAAGCACTTGAAGGAACTCGAAGAAGCTACAAATTTCGGAGAGAAACGTGCACACGCAAAGTCTTTGGGAGTACCAGAAATCCTCATTACTCGGGCGAAGACTACAGGTGATCTCGATTGGGCAATGGCGATCCACGAGACTTACGGTAGCACTAAGTCTGAAACATCAAAAGTGGCGGGAGTTCCGCCATCACAAACAAGGGTAAGTGTACCCGATGAGACTAGCCTGACGAGTAGGGATAAAGTTTCCAGATGGGTGTCTGCGAATCTTCCCCCTATTCCTGGGGCTAGTGGGAGAAAATAATGGCAAGTTTGACTCTAACAGAGATGCAGCGTCTCTCTACTGAGTCGTTGACTGCCGGTGTTATCGACGAGATCATCAACAGGGATCCGATCACGCCTCGTATTCCGTTTAGGGACTTTCAGGGAACCCAGCTTACGTATGTTCGTGAGTCCACCGTTCCTACTGGTCAGTTCTACGACGTAGACGAGACGATTGTGGAAGGTACGCCAACCACGACTCAGGTCAACGTCTCTGTGAAATCTATTGGTCTTCACGCCGATACTCCTGGTTTCTACGACACGCTAGAGAACGTGAACTCCATTCGTGCGTACTACATTCGTGGTGCTGCGAAGGGTGTGATGGAAACAGTAGCAGACAAAGTAGTGTACGGAAACTCATCAAGCTCTTCTAAGGAGTTTAATGGTGTTCACGCACTTCTTCCTGCTGCACAGGTAGTTGAGGAAGGTACTGCTGGTGCTGGTACTGGCCTGAACATGGCTAACCTTGACGACGCAATTCACCGTGTTCGTAACGGAAACATTGATGTCATCACGATGACTCGTGCATTGCACCGACGTTTCTCAGGGTTTGTGAACTTCTCATCAACGAACACGCCGATCCAGACGGGTCGTAACGAGTTTGGTCAGTTCATCACTACCTACGGCAACTACCAGATCGCTTTCAACGACTTCCAGACACAGACGGAGGCAGTCTCCGGTACTAGCTACTCAGCTAAGACTGGTGGTAACACCTCTTCTCTGTTCCTGCTCCAGTTTGGTGATGAAAGCTCGGACAAACCTGGTATCTTCGGTATTCAGGGTCCTGGAGGTATGGAAGTCATGCCGAAGGGTTGGGTCGAGGACAAGGACAACTACCGAGACTTTATTCGGTGGAGGCTTGCTCTTGGTCTTGGCAGCACGAAGTCCGTAGCTGCTGTAACGGGTGTAACAGACGCAGCAATCGCTGCTTAAAGGAGTACTTAAAAATGGCTGATGAAGTAATTAAGTACGCCGCAAACCGTTTCCACGTTACTTTGGGCGGGACTGTCGCAGCAACTGACCTTCTTAACTTCACTGCTGGTAGTGCTTGGGTACAAGCCGACGCTACTGGTAAGAAAGCCGAAGCAGTTGCTCTTCAGGCAGGGGTATCAGGAGACATCATTGAAGTCGCTACTGAAGTGACTCTCACTGATGCTGATGCGCCTTATACCGTAGGTGACTACTTTATTGGAGAAACAGCAGGTGCGGCTCAGGCTGCTGTCTCCGCTACGGGTGGTGATCTCAAACAGCAGGTTGGGTACGCTCCCACAACGAGCACGCTCTTCTTGTCTGTAGGATTCCCGAAGAATACGTCAGCGGGTACGATCGCAACCGTCTAAATGAGGGGAGGGGCAGAGATGTCCCTCCCCTTAGAGGTTATATAAATGATTATCGCTGGTAAAGAAGTAACCTACGGAAGCGTAGAAGCTATTACAGTCTCTACCTCTGCCATCGGGATCTCAAGTCTTCCTACTACTATTCCTATTGCTCTAGTCACCGTAGATGTCGAAGCGGCAAACATTCGCTATCGAGCAGATGGTAGTGATCCTACCGCATCAATCGGCACTCCCGCATACAACGGAGAGAGGCTTGTGTTTGACGAGTTGGCTGAGATCAACAAACTTAAACTCATCCGCAAAGGCTCAACCGACGCAACCTGCACTGTAACTTACTGGACTAATTCTCCAGGATATCGTTAGGAGTTAGTTAGTTGGATAAGAACTTAGAGCTGATCTCCCGTAGGCTAACTCCGCCTCTGCTGGGTGATGATCTGGCGGATGGGGATGTTATTAAGTATGACTCTGCGTCTGATTCGTGGACAGCAGCCGCTGGCGGGACAGGTACTCTAAGTTTTACTGCTAAGAACGCCTCTGGCGGTACGATGACTGTCGGGCAGACAGTCTACATCAGTGGGAATAGTGGAGAAGTACCAGAGGTAGATCTTGCTCGTGCGGACAGCGAATCAACCATGCCAGCCTCGGGCATCATCTCCGTCGGCGGGAATAACAACGCCTCAGTTACAGTAGTTTCTTATGGAGAGTTGTCTGGGATTGCACTTCCTAACCCTCCTTACATTGTTGGTGAGCCTGTATATGTAAGTTCGACTGTAGCTGGTGGAATACAATCAACTGTACCTGCAACGGAAGCTAACCTTATCCAGAACATAGGTATCGTTGTTCGAGAACACGCCAGTAACGGTAGGATAATGGTTGGTGGTGCTGGGCGTACTAACGCTGTTCCTAACTTGAATAGCGGGAATATCTTTGTAGGTAACGCCAGCAACCAGGCAGATGACGTATCTGTCAGTGGTGATGTTACTCTCAGCAATACGGGTGTTGTAACAGCCGCCGCCACACAAACTAACATCACTTCTATTCCCAACTTGGCTACCGTAGGGACGATTGGTACAGGTACTTGGCAAGGTACGGCAGTAGCTGATGCGTATGTAGCGAACGATCTCACGATTGATGGCGGAACTGTAGATAACTCTATTATTGGAGGTTCTACTCCCGCTGCTGGCACATTCACCGCAGTAAACATAGCAGAGGATGGCAAGCTAGACTTCACAAACACTGCGCCGGGGACTAGCGGCGATGCTACGGGAATTATCTTCTCCTTCACCGCAGGAGCCACTCTAGCAGTAGGTGATGTGGTTTACATGGGTACGGGTGGTAAGGTACTCCTCGCAGACGCTAATGCGACCACATCTATGCCAGCACTAGGTATCTGCACCAGCGCAAGCACCGACACGAATCCTGTTGATGTAATGATTCAGGGAATTATGAAGCTAACCGGCTGGTCATTCACCGTAGGCGCAGACATCTTTATAAGCGGTACGGCGGGAGATGTTACAGCTACAGCCCCATCAGCTTCTGGCGACACGGTTCAGAAGGTTGGCGTGGCAGTAGCCTCAGACACAGTCTACTTCAACTTCAACACCACGGAGTTAGTCCTTGCCTGATATATCCACCATTGATGGGACGGATATTACGC
>Ga0208019_1001887_pt1 | contig 10888 bp, 14 predicted proteins | sample CB_VirMetaG_5_FD_184540 | JGI IMG/M metagenome (GOLD analysis project Ga0208019, IMG submission 184540) | Freshwater to marine saline gradient viral communities from Chesapeake Bay - CB_1508_1D Viral MetaG (SPAdes) (version 4) | ecosystem: Environmental > Aquatic > Marine > Coastal | place: USA... | reverse complement strand
GTACCCGATCTTTATATAGATTGCCAGCGTTAACAATATATCTAATGATTGTTATTACATTTATAGATTAAGGTTGCTCTTTGGTTTAACAATGGCCTTTTCTATATACGCATTTTTAAGGAATTAGTTTAAATCTATTGTAGCACCACGGATATTAACGGTGCTAAGAGTATTACTCACAAAGGTGCTATTAATGTCTTCTCTATAAGAACCTTCGACTTCTACTCTCATATCGCCACCCACTTTTAGGTTGTAATCACCGCCGGCATTTACATTTATCTTTCCATCGCCTAAAGTGTGTAAATTAATGTCGCCGCCATCTACTTGTATATTGACATTGGCGCCGGCACCAACTTGTATATCATAATGGTTATTGAGTGTATTGTTTTTATTAATGTATATCTTATGGCGGCCATCTATGGTAATATCTGAATTCCCAGCAATATAGTGTTTATTACTACTACTTGATAGAATATAATGAATGCCTCGAATAATATCTGTTTTATTGCCGTCTTTGTCTATTTCGTATGAAGTGCCAGATTTATGTCTTTCGTGTATTCTTTCGGCGCCTGGTGTATCATCATATTCTCTGATGTGGCCACTTTCACTTGCATAGACGTGATTATAAGGATAGCTGGCGTTATAAGGGATTTCTGGCTGGCTCCAGGTATCCCCTGAACTACCATCTATAATGGAGTTATCTGCCGCCACTGTAATGTCAAAGTCCGCCGTTGGAATAGAAGTAATCCGATCCGCAGTTCTTGTAGTTAATGAAGTATGAGCAGTTAAATTGATTGCCAGTCTATTGGTATCACTTTCAATGGCTTTTGGATAGATCCCATTTGGATCATAAAACCCTTTATTGGTATTCGCCAGCTCAGATACGTCACCTGGTAAACTTCCAAGCACCACTGGCTCTTGACAATATTCGCCATCTCTAAAGTAGCCAAACACCCACGAACCTTCAACTAAAAACGATGGACTATGCCCTAAACCAGATATACCAGGAGAAGACACAGCATACACACATTGCGCCCACGGAAGGCTGGCGGTCGGTAGTTTTACTTTATCGTCTGTATGAAATCCTAAACATCGCACACGTACTCTTCCCAAGTACAATGGGTCCATTCTATCTTCTACAACGCCATTGAACCACAGAAAGCCGTTTAGTCCTAAAAATTCTTTATCATTCATATTTTTTTTATTCCGATAATGGTTTTCCTTTAATACACACACCTTGCATCATAAGCTACTATTTCTTCCTTTTGTACGCAGGTGAATTGTATATCTATTATATACTATATATTCGTTCTTTTTAGACTTATTAAGGGTCGCAACGGTGCCTTTATCTATGAAAAACCCATCTAATAGACGTTTGGAGCCCTTGGAGCTCTTGGTAAACCCTTGGTGGCTCTTGGAATAGTATATTTCATACATTTTATCTGAGATATAATTTATGAATTGTCTTATGCTGTTTATACATCTTTTCATATTTTTATTTCTACATAGATAAGAGTTTTTCTTTATTGTTTAGAGTTAGTTTCTCATATTTTGTAAGAGCCATTGCTATCAAAGCTAGCGAAGCGACTCAACTCGGAGATTATGAGAAGAAACTCTTTACTTTACTTATAATCTTGTCCTTTTCCTCTTTTAATATGTCTATTGCCGCCTTTTTAATTTTGTTTTTAGCAGTAATTTTAGCGTTGTTAAGTGTATTAACGTAAGTATCGGATACTTCGTTTCCAAACAAACTTGTGATTTTACTTCCAAAACTTCTTACTTTATCCACGTTATCGTATTCTGTTCCAACGTAGGTACTAAAGGATTCAGATGGATACTCATTTTCAACACAATCTCGCACCACTTTTAAATAAGTCGTGTGGCGATCTGTTGAGATATTGACATTGTTTCGTATTTCTGTAATGATGTAATTACCTGATAATTGACGATCTGTTCCCTTTGCATTGCCACCTCGTACACTTGGTATTTCAAAATAGATTTTATCTCCTGCGTCTAACATTGTATTTCCTGGTACTTGTAGAGATAATACTATGTTATTAAAAATTTGATCCTGAGCGATACGCTGACGAGTAATATTGACTACATTTGGGCGACCAAAGTCATTGTATAGATTTTGCGTATAAGAGTTTACATAAACACGAGCATTAGGATATTGTGTAATATAAGCACCTGTATCATCACTTGGTGTCACAGGAGTTAATCGTCCTTCTGATGTTCTTCCACCATCTTTGTTTCCATTGGTATGAAAATAAGCACCATAGTCAATATGATAATTGTAATCATAGGTTGAAAATAGTTTATTAAACGCATCGTGTGTAATTAAACGACTTGCGTATGCGCCTCCTCTTAAATTTTTAAGTGTATCAAATTGATTTAATATTTCATAACTGATCACGCTGGTCATTTCATTTTCAACAATTCTATTTTCATTATGTCTTACGTTTGCAGTATCTACAAAGTAAGTCATTCTAGGCTCTCTTACTGTAGTTCCACCAGTCGCTAAAAGACTTTCCATACTTCTAAACTGGTATCCACTCTTTGTTTCGTAAAATAGAAATCCTGCGTTCTTATAATTCGCAGAAACCGCCTGTTTTGCCACCATATCTATTGCTGTAAACGGTTTTACATTTGGAAATAAATAACGATTAAGTGTTTCTGAGGGTTCTAGGTATATCTTTTTTTTACTATTTAATAAATCTTCGTTTCTAAAGATTTGATATACTATGTCCTCTGATGTACCATCTAATGCGTAATTTATTCTTTTCTTTTCATTGTTTAACATTTCCTTTGAACAGAAATATAATACATAAACTTGTGATGCACCTGTGGTTCTTTTTCTACTATCTACTTTATAAACATATAACGGCGATCCACCTTCTGTTGTAAAATTATAAACATAATCATTAGGTGCACCTGGTGTAGAAAATATAAACTCTAGTCGTTCTAATCCTGTTAATGGAAAATCTTCTATTAATCCTGCGCCATCGGCAACAACAATATTACCAGAAATAGATTTACTGTAAATACTTTCAAAAACATTTAACTCAACAAGTAAACCACGAATATCAACTTTTTGAGGCACACCATAATTGTCCTCTGCTGATCTATACGATATTAGATTGAGTGAGGTTAATTCGTAATCCCCTGCGAATTGTACTTGCGAAAATCTTCCCATAATATTATAATTTAACTAATTTATCAAACTCTCTTACAAATGCTGCTAAATATTTTTTATCTAATAACTTAATTTCTCTTTTTTCGTCTTGTAGTCTTCGTTCATATTCATAATTTGTCACAACTGTAGCACCAGATGTACTACTATCAACTTGTATCAAATGTGAATAATCAGATGATGATGTTTTTCCACTTGATTGTGCTACTTCATAATGATGTGTACCTAAAGGGTTAGTATATTTGTCATTTACATACTTTTCAAATGCAACTTCATCAAGTGGCCATCCATAAAATCTATCTGTAATGTTATTTGTAATCAAAATTACCCAATGATATAATGGTGTTCCAAAGTGTTTAAATGATATTGTCTCAGGTGTATCACCTGATTGTATTTGATATTTCATATATAGAGATACATTATCTAAAATTTTATCTCTAATTTTAATTCTTCTAAAAATATCAGCAACAACTTTATAGTTTTTTGTTTTATCAATATCGTATGCTATTTTAGGAAACTTAGAAAAATACATTAATATCCTTTCGCAATTGTTTCTTTAGTCATAATTTCCATTTCAGTAAATTCTAAATTCATATCAACTATGACTGGTGGCGCACCTCTATCATTTGCGTAAAATGTTTTAAATTGTCCTTCTGGTGCATAATCTACACTCATATTTGTTAAAGCACATCTGGATACTTTAGGTAAATATAAGTTCTCTCTATCTCTGTACATATATCTTATTTCAAACTCTGATGGTACTCTAAAATATCTACCTTGTAATGAAGTATCATTAAACTCTGGCAACATATGATATTTAAACATATTAATTATATCATATACTGAGCTCATTTCTTTTTCGTTTCTAGGCGCAAATCTAAATGGATACGTGAAAGTTCTAAATGGTACTCTTTTAAATACAAATTCTTGTTGAGGATTAATTGCTCTTGCAAGTCCTTTATCTACAGCAGCATTTATATCACCAACACCAGGAATAATTGATAGTGCTCCAGCGATAGCTCTTGTTAATAGAGGTTCAACTGCTCCACCAATACCTTTTTTTAATGCGTCTTTTAAACTACCACCTGATAAAACATCGCCAAATTGTTTACCTAAAAAACCAGCAAGTTCTGTATCAGCATTTTCATAATCTGCACCATATCTTGTTTTTACATCAGTTGGCATATATAATGTAATACTTGAAGCTAAATGACTATGTGTAGGATTTTCTGATGTTAAACCTGAAGTTTGACCTCTGAGTATATCTTGGACTTGTTTACCTCCAGACATAATTTTATTAATGTTTTCTTGTGCTGTAGTATATCCATCTGGAGTGTCAAAATCACCTAATACTTCAGTACTAAATGATGACAATTGACCATTTTGTGAAGTTGCATTTAATTTAGAGTAAGTGTTTCTTACAATATAGAAAATCATATAATGACCTTCACCTAATAACTCACCTGTGTTTAGTGGATAATAATGTGTTGTATAACCTAGAGGATCGTTTTCAGCATTTAAGTGTGCTGTATCTGATCTATCAATAGTTTCCAGTGGTGATTTTCTACCTAATTGCGCAAATATTTCTTTTGCATTACTAACACCACTATCTACTCTACCACCAAATAATGTGCTTGCGACTTTATTTACATTGATACCTAAACTGCTAACAACGTTTGCTACTTTTCTGAATGCCATATAAATACCTTTATTATTAGTAATATTTATAATGATATGAAGAAATCAAATAAAGGAATTTACAGACCATCAAATCCCAAAAAATATGTAGGGGATCCTAATAGAATAATATATCGTTCACACCTTGAGCGTAAGTTTATGCTATATTGTGATAGAAATGAAGATATAGTTAATTGGGCAAGTGAAGAATTATCTATATCATATTTTAATCCTATAGATAAAAAATGGCACAAATATTATCCTGATTTCATATTAAAGACATCAAAGGGTAAAAAATATATGATTGAGGTAAAACCTTATCGTCAATTATCAAAACCAAAAGCACCTAAAAAGAAAACTAAAGCATTTATGCGTGAGAGTTTTGAATATATAAAAAATGTTGCGAAATGGAATGCAGCAAAAAGTTATTGTAGTGATAATAATATAGAATTTAAATTTATGACTGAAAAAGACTTAGGTACTTATTAACGACTATACGCATATCCACGCATTTCACTATCAGATGTATCAGTTGATATTACAACTGCGCCTGATGATTGAGTTTTATTATCAATATTGTTAATTGTCACAACTCCACCACCACCAGCACCAACATTCTCAATGTTTGTTGCGCCTTGATTAATTGTTTTCATTAAATTAGAATATGTTTGTGAACCTGTTTTTTCAACTAAATTATTTGCTAATTCTTTTTGTATTACAGGAGTATCTGTTCGTACTTCATTCATTGGTGTTTGACGTATAGAATCTGTTGTTTGTTGTATAGTATTATCAGGATATATACTTTCAGTAGCTATTCCTCCTGTATCTGTTGCCAAAACTTCAGGTGTAGCATTTACTGCATAATCAGTACCCTCATTAAATACATCATAAGTACCTTCATCTAAAGATTGATATTTTCCTGTACCTGATATTTTATCTTGTGCTTCTTTTTCTGGATCATCAATTAATCCTAATTTTTGTCCTAGTTTATATAATCCATAACCCAATGTAATTATTGCCGCACCTATAAGTAAAAATGGTATTGATGTAGCTAAGAAACTAGCAGTTGCCGCAACTAAACTTGCAACTGTTTTTACTAATTGTGTTGCCATAGTTGCAAATAGTTTTATAAGTTTAATTGCACCTTTACCTAAATCTATGAATATTTGACCCACAGCTTTTATAGCTGTGACAGGTGCCATTAATGATTCCGTAAATAATCTACCCATCTCTTTTAAAGTATCTGGTGTATTTTCACTTACTTTTTCTAAAAATCCTTTTTCACCTTCTACATTTAATTCTTCTTTACGAATATTAATATCTTCTCGTCTTTGTATTAACTGTTGTTTTCTCTCTGCTAGTTTATTTGCTGTACGACTATCAGCTCTATATCTTTTTTGATATTCTTTTAAATCTTTTTGATATTGTTTATCATCGGCTTGTAATTGTTTTTCTTCAGATATTATTTCTCTTTGTTTTTCAAGTATCTGTCTTTGTGTTAATACTATTGCACCATATTTAAATTGTTCTTGTGTTTTTATTATCTTCGTTTCAGCAATTACATTTTCTTTTCTTAATTTTTCAACTTCTTTATTTGCATCTTCTCTGGATTGTGTAAAATCTTTTAATGATTGTACTAACTTTTGATCAATCACATCTGAAAATGTACCAAAATCAGCACGCATATTACCAATAATTTTAGACAATTTATTAATTGCCGTTTCAACATTATCAACAATTCCACTATCAAATGCGGTTTGTAGTTCTTGTAAAAAATCAACTCTATTAGGAACAATAACAGCATCTGCACTTGATTGAATAGATTTACCTATACTATCAACAATAGATACAGCTAATGACTTTAATTGGTCTTTTGATATTTTTACTTCCATTTATTATTTCTTATTGTCTGATTTTGCTCTACTACCTGTGTATAAACCGAACCAAGCAGCGCCAGCACCAACTACGATACTAACTAATCCACTTTGTTCCATTGTAGGATTAGGTAAGTTCATATACCATACTACAACTTTATATAACAAGTAAATATATGTTGTGATGAATATTCTTGGAAATATTCTCCAGCTATCCACAGCTCTTGCTAAATGTATTAATTTAGCATATGGATTAGGTCCTAAATCTTTTACAGATGTGTCAACCTCTAACTCTACATTGACCTTTTTTTTAACAGTGTCTTCCATTTCTTCTCTCCCTTATGTCTTTAACTTAGACTCTTGTTGTCTTCTTTTCTCATTTTCTGTTTTTATCCAATTAGCAAGTAAAGATACGTATATATCCCTCTCCCACGGCATCATATTCTCTAACTCTGTTAAAGAATATTTATGATGTTGCATCAACGCAAAATTAATCTCAAAGTATGATTCTAGGTTGTTATGGGAGAGGCAAATCCGAAAAAATCACGTAATCCAGTAAATGTGACTTTTGATTTTACTTTTGTTTTAGGATTTTCAACTTCTGCCTCGTGTTTCAATTTAGGCATTTCATCAAAGAATTTTTTTACTTTTTCAAAAGATTTTTGATCCAATTGTTCTAAAAACTGTGCCAATTCTTCTTTTGTGTTATCTTTTGATGAATATATCTTTTCACCTTCATAAACGTGATCTATACAATCAACTAATACATCATAGATAGCATCAAGTTTACCTTCTTGTAATAAACTTGTACTATTGAAACTTTTAAGTGTAGGATATTTTAACACAATTCCTAACTTTCTATTTTCATCAATTAATATATTATTTGTATGATTGTCGCCTACTTGAACATCAACTTTTGTTAAGTCTATCTCTACATCACCGTAAGTTTTTTTGTCGTCTGGACATAAAACTCTGAACTTTGTCACCTCTCCAACTGACTTTGCTCTGATTTGTAAAAAGATATACTCTAAATCAAATATTGGTAATTCATCAGCAACTACACTACCAAACGTACAGTTTTCTATAACTTGTTTGATAGAGTTAATTATTTGCTTTTCTTCGTTATTCTCACTAGCCAATAATAATAATTTTTCTTCCTTAACAGTAAAAGGTCTATACTGGACTTTCATATCTGTAGAAGGCAGTAATAATTCGTATCTTGGCACATCAATTTTTGGTAAAGCCATATTATCTCCTTAGTTAATTATATAAATGGTGGAAATACTCTTCCGTTTGTAATTCTACCAGTTGGTAAATTTCTTTTTATTTCATCTAAGACTTGTTTTCCTGCTCGTCTTAACTCTGGTGGTAATTTACCAAATAATCCACCATCTTGTTGTTTGATTGTGTAATCTTCTAATTCAGATTTACCTAAATCAATTTGTCCATTTTTATCCAAATAGTAATTTAACCAATATCTAAATTGAAATGTCACAGTAAATTGAACAATACTATTTGTTTCATAACTATAATTTATAGGTCCAATTACAGATGGAAAAGCATCTATAATTTGACAAGCATATGTTTTACTATCTCTTTCGTTTCTTAATTGAAAAGAACCTAATTGATATATTTGCATATTAGAAACATAATTGTCATAATAATTTAAATTAAATGACTCATTATTAAATGCTGCTCTTTGCCATAATTCAAAAAATTGTCTCTCTCTTAAATATTTGTCAGAATAAAATGTTGCATCTATGGTAGCATATTTAACATTATGTACTATGTTTCTTGCTGGTCCATTATGAATAACTGAAACTGTCTCTAATTCTTTTTGTGGTAAAGTAATTGCATTACAAAATGCTTGCACTCGTCTTTTACCATTGACCTCAAATAAAAAATCTCTTTGTCTTGTAAATCCTCTTAATTCATCAAAATCACTTGATAGTTCAGTTGCCAGAGGATCATCAAAATCACCTAATGCAATATTTTGACCTATTTGAGCAATTCCTTTTGGTATTCCAAACTCTACATAAAATCTAGCATTTCTAGCAAATCCTTCAGCCTCATTTACTGAAGCTAAAAATCTACCCATAATTGTTTCGGGATTAGTTCCTGGTTTTTGTCTAAATCTTGGATCACTTTCAACATTTTCTAAAGACCTATCACGTGGTATTCCTACTCTAACATCAATACCACCAATTCGCTTTCCTCCCCTAAGAATCGCCATCTATTTTACCTTTTTACCACATTGACATCTTTTACCAAAAAGTTTGTCAATGATTTTATTAAACCATTTTTTCATTAATATGGGCTCCCTTTCTTAAATTGTTGTACTGGTAGATAAACTGCTATTGCAGCCTCATCAAAATCAACTCTTAAAAAATTACTTCTTACGTGACTAAAAAGATATTTTTTAATTGTACCTTTAACTAATCCTATATTTTTTACTCTATCATAACTAACATCAAAGGTTGTTCTTTTGTCTAATTTATTACCAGTAGAAAATCTTTGTAATCTTTCTAACAAAGTAAATCTAGGTACATAATTTAAGTAATGAAAGTTTATACCTGAAAAACCTCCAGGTATTCTTTCTAATGGTAATACAAGTGGAAATGTATCATAATAAGGTAATTTCTGTTTTGTTTTAGGATCGTAAAAAAACATATTTAATCTACCAATACTAGGTCTTATATTCAATTTACCACTATTCATTAACTTACGTGCAGTAATCTTGTCTGCAATAGACGATACTGCATTTTTATACCAGTTTGCTGATTTTCTAGTATTTCCTTGTTTATCTCGTAAACTATCTAATACACTAATTGCCATTGTAATATTTATATGAGAAATAAAAAAGGAGTGACTATTTCTAGCCACTCCTTAAAGACTAAAGTTAGAGAGAGATTTTACTCATCTTCTGCCAATTTACTAAAATATGATAACGTATCGTCATCATCATCACTAGCAGATAATTGAGTATTAACCTTAGGACTTTTCACACTACCATTTGTTTGAGGTGGGAGGTCTACTTTATCAACGGTAGTTGTGCTTCTTACACCCGTAATAGTCCTATTCAGTTTCTCTTTGAGTTCATCATAGGTTTTAAAATTACTAGGGTCTAGGAAAGGTTTAAGAGGATGCTGTTGTTTCCAAACTGATTTGATTTTTTCATCACTTTCAGCAACTGGTGAAACAGCCTCAAATTCAGATTTATCATAGTTCCAATAACCATCAACTTTTCTAATCTTCAATTTGAAGTTAGCGCCTTTCCAAAAGTCAAAAGGATTGACTGGTTTCTCATCTTCAAACGCAGGTTGCATTGCTTCTGTAATCTTATCAAATATTTTTTTACCAAATTTGAATAAAAATACTTTACCTTCGTTTTGTGGATTTTTTGGATCTGATACTATTAACACATTTGAATAGTATGATAATTTTCTTTTTCTCTTACGAGCAATTTCTTTATCACTATCTAATCCTGTGTTCCATAATCTTGTATTTTCTTCTGACACAGGGTCTTTCTGACCAAGTGTTGTTAAAGAGTTTTCAATATACCAACCACCAACATCTTGGAATGCGTGTGACCATACTCTTTGCCAAGGTAAGTCTTCGCCTTCTACTGCTGGTAAAAATCTAATGACAGCATAACCATTACCAGTTTTATCTAGTTCTGGTTTCCAAAATCTGTCGTCTTGGTATTTTGATTTGTTTTGTTCTTTATTCTCTGAACCGAGATTAGCCTCGATGGCTTTTGTTAATTTGTCAAAATTACTTGACGATTGTTTTAACGCTTCGAAATCCATATTTTATCTCCTTTGTATTTTCGTATTCGTTGTATTTGTGTAGGCTGTTTAATCGCCTTCATTTTTATTTATACGACTTTTCCACTTACGATAGCCTTTTAACCAATCTTTTTGTGGTGTTGTCTTAATTCTACCTTTGATTGACTCGCAGATAGAAACTATCTTATCACAAATTCTATATACTATTTTATCAAACATATTAACGTCTAATATATCACAAATTACTTAAAATGTCAATGTTCATTTGATTATAGTAAATAAGCTGAAATATGAGTATATCCATATTTCTTAGCAAATTGACATCTTTGTTTACCTTGTAATACCTCACCATCACT
>Ga0208019_1001885_pt1 | contig 10889 bp, 11 predicted proteins | sample CB_VirMetaG_5_FD_184540 | JGI IMG/M metagenome (GOLD analysis project Ga0208019, IMG submission 184540) | Freshwater to marine saline gradient viral communities from Chesapeake Bay - CB_1508_1D Viral MetaG (SPAdes) (version 4) | ecosystem: Environmental > Aquatic > Marine > Coastal | place: USA... | reverse complement strand
GTTCAGCAACTCGCTCTAGATCCAAACCCAGGTCTTCAGCAAGATTAGCACAGTACCAAAGTACATCACCAATCTCTTTGGCAATTTCATCGCATTGGTCTGCGGTCAAAATTTTCGCGTCGGTGTCTCGCATTAGCTTCTTGATCTTTTCAGCTACTTCCCCTGCCTCACCTGCTAGGCCAAGGGCTGGGTATAGCGGAAGATCCCACTCTTTGCTTTTTGGGTAGATAGCGAAGCTGATCGCTTCCTCTTGATAGTCGTTGAAGTTCATGGTCTATTATAGCCAATCGGAGCAGACTCCCCAAAGCTTTCCTTGAAAATATACTTCGGGGTATTTCCATACATAGCCTTTCGATGTCAGGGTTACCAAATCATCCTCATGCCAAAAGCAGTGAATGTCTGGCTCTTCTAACATTCTATGTAAAGCTTCTATGTTTTTTGCATGACAAAAGAGCTTGTCGTTTTTTAAGAAATCTATCGAGCGTTCGTATGTAGGGGCATCATGGCCTAAAAATATCTTATTATCGACATACCAAACATCTACCTCGCAGTGGTATCCCTCTTCTAGTGCTTCTAGTAAGTAAACTGGGTCGTTCTCTCGTTCGGCTCTTTTGCCCTTTCGATTACCCCGATGTGCTATTTTGAATATTTCCATAATTCCTCGTTTAGGAAACAACATTTGTCAGAACTCCAGTAACCCATATTCATGAAATGCCATTTGTAAAGGCAGTGATTATTTAATTGCCACCAAGATGCTCTTTTTTGTGGCACTGTGCTTCGCTCATGTTCTGGTTTGAGAACCTCATTTGTGAACTCAGATAGTGCATCACTTAACGGCCAGCCAGTGTAGGAGGCTTTTACATAATCAGACCAGGGCTGAAGGTAATCAATAATATGATTATAAAAAGATCCAACTTGGTCCATTAACTCACTAGAACCATAGAACCAATGATCAGATGGTCCTGCGTTTGTCTGATCCCAAAACGCTTGATAGATCTTATCCATATCTCCCTCTGGAATAAACTTTAGTTTACTAGTTTTATTCCGACCACCGTTATGATGTCCAACGTCAAATCTAGAGATTAAAACACAGTCATACTTGAAATCATGTTGTCTCTCGTAATCTCTCTTTAATTCCACGCTTCTCATCCTAGAGTAAGAGAAGCTAAGTGTTTTAAACAGATCGCCATTATTGTTGTTAGCATAACGGTGTGGATCAACTAAATGAAGCATCTCATCATGAAAACTGATCTGTGGTTCAAACACTGCGGACTTTGGATTAAAGAGTGAATTCAACTCCTGTTGAATATCTACATCCCAAGAATGAATGAAATAATCAACACTATAACCCTCTAGCTTGTTTCGTAAATAAGCAAACTTTTCAGCGTAGGCACCACCAGCTTCGACTGCACTACCACGCGCCAAACCATGCAAGCATACTGCGATTCTCATACCGTCAGACACGCAGATCTAGCGTCTTCACCAAATCCTCTGGAGGTTTCTACAGAGAAATCAAAAAGATCTTTACTAAGTCTATTAAGTTTTTTCAGTGGGCTATCAGGCACAGTGATGATATGGCAGCCACATTTGTCAGACCTAACAACATCGTACACACACTGACAACCAGCCCATAGAATCTCTACTGAGGGATTGTCTTTAAATGCTTCAACAGCATGACGAATATACTCTTCTGGGTCATACCCTGCGTCTGAAATCCTTCCAGCGAAAACAGACACGATGGCCTTTTGTCCTTCCTTAATGCTATTTGCCAAAGAATCAATTTGTTCTTTAGTAAAGACTGTGGTCACATTTACTTGAACACCTTCATTTAGCAGAGAAGAGATAACTGAAATATGAGACTCCCCCTCCTCACTGACTACAGGAATCTTAACCCAAACATTACTACCCCAAGAAGAGATTGTTTTTGCTTGACGAATTAGCTCCTGCGTATCCGTTGCAAATGCTTGAAAAGATATGGGTCTACCGTCTGCCAATTCTAATGCTCTATCAGCAAACTTTTTATAGTCGTTTATACCTGCTTGTTTCATGAAGCCTGTATTAGTGGTGAAGCCCACAACACTTGGGGTGTCTGCGAACTGCTCTATGCTTACGCCATCGTAAAAGATTTTAGTGTTCATTATCAATATCTCCTTGGTGTACCTTTGACAACCATATTATAGCCATTACCAGAGCAAAAATGCCATGGTTTCTACTGATATTTAATCTAAAGGGCACAAAGCGAATGAAGTAGGTTGCCATGTAGAACATGCCCTTCATCAACACGCCCTCAGTGTCCTCATTCAATATGTCTCGCCACTTGTCGAGCATCTTTGTGACATGTTTTTTATCGAATGAAAAATAAGTATCTACACATTCAATGGAATTCATTGAATCATTTATGTTAAATATCAAATCATCATCATCTAAACTACGCCAGCACTTGTAATCAGCCATAACGGACTGACACATCTTGCCGAGATCTAGTTCAGGAGCATCTAGGTAGTCACCACCATCCATGTCAATTAGTTTTACATCGAGATCATCAGTGGATTGATTGTAATTGATCATTACGTTTTCAAACGTAAAATCTCCATGCACGGGACATAAGAATTTTGGCTTAACATACCTGTGATCCACAGATTCGAGCAAGGATCTAAGACCCTTATACTTTTTACCGTTGATGGAAACTGACTCAGCGTTGACTAACCAATCAAGAGTTTCGTCTACCTCGTACATGTTGAACTTTGCATAGAGCTTTTTCCTCATGAACTCTGTCAACCAGTCCATGCCCTCCACATCCTTCTTGATGCAGTAAAGCTCGTCCTCCATTTTACTTAATGTGATTCTAACATTTGTGTAATTAGCAATCTCATCTAGCCTAATATGGTTTTGTAGATATTCCATATCATAGTAGATTTCAAATTCATTCTCTACTATTTGAGAAACTTTGGGCGTTATCTCTGGGCTGTAGAACGATAGTCTCTCTAAATCTTCAGCCTGTCTTCTTAGCTTTTTGCAGTGAACCTCATTATCCTCATCTTTTGTGATATGCTTTCGGACGAACACCATGTTGTTATCTTTGAGCAGATATGTCTTAGCAAATGAGTTACCTTCAAACTCTTTTACTATTTCAATATCATTACTTTTTATGATGTCTTCTAATGATGCTCTAGAAATGCCCTTGTTCCTGGGAATCTCAAAAGATACCGCTTGCTTAGTAAAGGGTTTTGCTGGCTTACGATCGTTGATCAGTACTCTAGGACCAGCGGGAAGGCTCATGACCAGTTGATCGTAAGGAATACCTAGTTCTTTTAGATAGAGCTCGACATCTTTTCTGTATTTCTCACTCCTTGCAGTGGTCAAAATGATATGATGCCCTTGGTTTCTATACTGCTCAATTTTCTGAAACCCTCTGCACATGACCGCCTTATCCACTTCACAATCAGAGTGGTTCTTGTGTTCAACCAAGGTTCCATCAATATCACAAAAAATCGTTAGTTGTTTTCTAAATTGGTCTATGCAAGTTTCATACATCTTAGGAGTTCCAAAAAAGAATGCCTTCTTTATGGGAACAATGCCTACAGATTTTTTATGTTCAACATATCTTTTGAGAGCGTCAGAGATATAATCTCCATCAATGTCCAGAAGATCAACGAGATCTTTGAACCACACACATCCAATAATCCCATCAACTGTATAAGTGTTACTAGCTAAATGTTCCTTCTCACAGATTAGTCTAATCTTGCCATCATCGTGCATGACCTTAGACCAGTTAGCATACTCACTCTCGTCAATTGACCATGTTGGAATTAACGCATCCTGCGATAGGCTAATCTGTTCCATGAGTGGATCAACATCTAGGCTGTGATCACAATCACAAATTATTGCTGGGCCAGATAACTTAGCTTTCTTTATCGCACTTTGTACAGTCTTTAGTGGGCCAGATGTTGGCTCGTCTATGACAATCACACGAACATTTTTATTTGGTAAACAGGTGCTTAACCTTTCCACCGCATTATATCGCTTTTCCTGGTCCTTGGTGCAAATGAAAAGAACCTCCTGAATACGGTCTTCATGCTTTTGAAAAGGCTCATATACCTTTTCAATAAAAGTGATATCGCCTATCGGTAACAGTGGCTTGAATGTTCCACCGAAACGAGAACCCTCTCCAGCTACAGGAAAAATTAAAGTAAACATCGTATTATGAGTTCTTAGTGACCAATATATTATAGTCGGTGAAGTATAGGTAGTCAATGTTTGTTTTTAAGAAGCAATCCACTGCATTTTTAGGCGTCTCCACAATGGGCTCACGATCATTGAAGCTAGTGTTCAATATCATGGGCACACCAGTAGCTTCATAAAATTTCTTGATAAACTCATAATACCATCCATTAGATTTCTTGGATACTGTCTGTAGTCTACCCGTGCCATCGTGATGAACCACGGCAGGAACCTTTTGCGCGCATTCAGTTTTAAACTTTGAAACAAAAGACATGTAGGGACTTTGAATCTCAGTTTCAAACCAATCTTTAACACATTCCTCTAAGACAGATGGAGCAAAAGGTCTAAACCACTGCCTATGCTTGACCCGCTCATTGACGATATCTTTCATATCGGAGTGTCTGGGATCAGCAATGATGCTGCGATTTCCTAAAGCTCGACGGCCCGATTCTGATCTTCCCCCAAAAAGAGATACAACATTCTTTTCAGTCAGAAGCTTAACAACCTCCTCATCAGAAGAGACTCTCCAGGATAGATCTTTTACGGCTGCTGTAACTTCATCTTTACCGTAGATACCTCCTAGATATGCAGGGAACGGTCCAGCAAAATCAACACGAGGAAAGTTCAACTCATGGTGATACAGATACTGAGCAGTTCCAATTGCTAGTCCTGCATCGTAAGGTACAGGGGGAATGTAAATGTTTTTTAGAAAAGGAAACCACTCTGGAATCTTTCCTGTCATTACAGAGTTTAGTACGACACCTCCTGCCAAGCACAGGTTCTCTGGTTGCCCGAACTCCGTGAATAGGAATTCAAAGAACTCCTTTATCTTTTTCTCGGTTGCGTATTGAAGACCCGCTGCTACATTGAAAGCCTGTTGCTCCGACTCTTGCGCGATGCCTGAATACATCTCGTAGGGAAAAGGACCAACTCCAGCAAAGAATCCTGGATCATTCAGAATGGCCTCTCCATACATCTCTGGATCACCTAAAGCTGCCATACCCATCACAGTTCCACATTGATTACCTTTTGGGGGTCCTGTCGATAGGCCAAAAACTTTCTTGGTAAAGTTGCTCCAGAAAACACCTGGGTTAAAGTTGTACGCTATTGTCATCAAGTGCTCAACTTTATTACGGTCGCCTCTCCACGCTGTAGCACAGGTCTCCTGAACAGTTCCTGTGCCATCATCATCACCGCCCCCGTCAATCGTCACGATCATGGAATCATCCAAGTCACTAGAGAAAAAGGCGTTGGCAGCGTGCGCTTTATGGTGTCCAACTTCAATATACTCTCCCCCCACCTTTTCAAGGGTGGATTGCAGTCTTTTCCAAGACTCTGGATATCGTTGTGGAATGCCGCCTCTCCAGCGCCCAATAAAGTTTGTGACATAAGAAACATCAGATAGATCTTCGTTATCTAACAAAAACTGAACTGCGTCACCAGAACACTCCTTCTCTCTGGTATGCCTTTCAAGCTCTGCGTGGTAGGTAACTTTACCATCCTCTAGAATCGCGTAGGAGACATCATGTGCCCCTGTAGAAAGTCCGATAATTTTCATAATATTACTTTTCTTGTTCAGTATTTGGATCAAGGATATATTTATCTCCTATGACGCTAGGAACTTTTACACATATAATGTGACAATCTGTTTCGAACACTGGGCTTACAACCTCTCCCTTGCTTATAATAAAGATTGTTCCTGATAACAGTGTTTCGTTACATATTCTCATTCTGCCTTGGACCAGTAGGTTATACTCTGTGGCTTCTTTATGAAAATGAGTATCCCAGATCTCACCCTTTGGGTGAACTTTATAACCCACCTCAAAAGCGTCTGTTCTTAGAATGGAGGGTTCAAAGTCCCCAATGAACCAACCTCCCACCATGTCGTTGATGCTATAAGTTTTCATAGACTTACCTTACCAAATCCTTCGTCTGTAATTAGATTTACAGCAATAGCTCTGTCTTTTGAATCTTCAGTAAGCTTATCATTTATGAGGTATCTACAGCCGCCACCAATACCCAGAATTAATTGATCATAAGGAACTTTGTTTCTTCTAAGAATCTCTTCTGTCTGTGCTCTACATGACTCCTTCCTTGCACTAACAAGAATTATCTTATAATTTAACGAGTCCCACTCATCTAGTTTTTCTCTGACATGAGAGTTTAGCAGTTGTTCTTCACTTATATTTGAATAACTATGGGCATGTTTAAGTACAGTCCCGTCTAAATCAATAAATAAAGTGTGAGGTTTCCCTGACTCAAACTCATTTCTTTTTGCTAAAAACACTTTGATATCATCGAGAGTTCCTAAGGAGTTGTAGCCATTGTCTTTTATTTTGAAAGCACCTACTTTTAGTCCATCATTGATTAGATAGTTGTAGGTTTCAGACACAAAGCACTCTGGTCTATTTTTAGATTCAAAATCTGACAATAGCCTCTCAGCAGCATCAAAAAACAAAGAAGCTTTTTTGTAGTAATGTACCCCCACTAAAGCGTTACTGCTAATAACCTCTTTTTCTTTAATCGCATAAACATTACCCTTGTTGTCAATACTACAAAAGCTATTCTTAGGGTCTTGACTGTCGTAAGTTAGAACAACGCCGTCGTAATCCTCACAATGCCTTAGAAACATTTCAGGACTCCAATTTAGATATTGATCACAATTAGTAATTATCAAAGGCTCATCGAGATTGATGCTACTCTTTGCTTGAAGACATGTTTCTACTGCACCCCTTGTTGGCGTATTTAGTTTTACTTGTTTAGCCAGAGGCAGTTGCTGAATAATAGATTCAATTTGTTTGTTGTACTTATCTTCTGCATACTCTCTAGTGACAAATACAAAATTACCTCTAATTTTTAGAGTTTCTATAGAGTGTTCTAGGATAGTAGATCCAGCTACATTTACCAAAGGTTTGGGCACACCGAAAGACTTTAATCTTGTACCTTCACCAGCCATGGGGATTAAAATATTCATACTTTCACGCATCACTAATTCCTATCTGTTTTAGCTCACTCGCATATTCCATAAAGTTCCATTGTCCTTTGACCACGGCAGTTGCAACATATGGATAAATATTACTATCCCAATGATGCATACCTCTTTGTGGCGCAGCATCTGCAATAAACAAGTTGACCAATCCCCACTGGGAGACTAGGTGCTGTGCGTTAGTCTCAAATTCCCAGATGGTATCGCCAGGAGTGCCTCTGTAAATACGCATAAGTGTTTTTACTTTGAGCATAGTGGGTTGAACAGCAAAGCCGTACTCTGGGGGATTTTTATACAAGCCTATTTTTGGTAAGTGTGGAATTAGCGTATTTCCATTTCTTAGAAGCTTAATTAGATCTGCTTGGTCTTCAGACACTAATGACTCATATTCAGCAAGCCGATCATAATCAGGATCATCATACAAAAACATGTCCTCATGGTGAAAGATTACAACATCTTCAGCATCAAGCTGCTCTAAGCAAGAGGTCATCCGATTCGTATACTTTTGATTATCATCGTATGTTACGCTAGTGTACCCAGCTTTTTCAAAAACATCTCCTTCATAGTCACTATTGACAAAAACTATTTTTTTGTGATCAGGAAAGTATTTTTGAGTTTGCTTTATCCAAAACGGCCAAACCCAGGAAACATCACTATGTGTGTAAACTAAAATATTCATTTTAATATTCGTTTTATGATATGGGAGGAGTCGCCTTGCCCGTAAGGACAAGGGTCTTTTATGATCGGATCGTTGACTACACTATCAAACACTTCTTCTAGATCTTTTGGAGAGGGACAAAGCTTCAAATGATTAACAGCCTCTGGCCTCTCTGTGACGCTTCTGCATACAATGCTCTTCTTACTCAAGAAGGTCGCTTCCTCTTGAATACCTCCGCTGTCCGTGATGGTACACAGACAGGTGGATAGGAACTGAATAAGATCCGAGTGGCTCATAGGATCTACAACCTCCACAAACTTTAATAAACCCCTGTGCTTCTGCACGTTAGGATTAGGGTGTATGGGAAGCACAAATTGAATATCAGGATTCTTCTGTGCCAGCGCATCAACAGCTTTAAACCATTCAGCGATCATCTCATGGTTCTCTCTACGATGCAGCGTTATCAGAACCTTGTTCTCGTAAGAGATCTTATCCTTAAACTCTACGATATTGTCTAGAACTGTGTTACCCACAACAAAGATATCGCCCAAACAGTTTTCTTTTAGTAGATTTGTTTTAGATAGTTCCGTGGGGCATAGGTGAATGTCGGTGATTCTAGAAATCATCTGCCTATATCCTTCTTCTGGGTATGGGTTCTTCAGGTCGTTCGACCGAAGGCCAGCCTCCAAGTGAATCACTTTTAGGCCACGATTGAACGCAGCAAGAGCGCAGCCAAAAGCAGATGCCGTGTCCCCTTGTACTAGAACGCTAGTTATCTCAGGATCATCAGGAAATGATCTCATACAACTACCGATAACATCGTCCAAGCGATTGCCACCCATTGTATTCCACCAGGAAACATAGTCAAAATCAAGATGTTTTAGCAGATCCTCGTGCTGTCCTGTGAAAAAAGTCTTACAATCTAAGTGTGGCAGAATAGGCTTGATCTTCAACCACTCAGGTCTTGTTCCAAAGCAAATTAGTATCATATCACCAGATGCAGGTTTTTGTTGAGTCTGCAAATCCTTGTAAGTAGGCTCTGTTTGGTTCTGTAAGATACCCATTTAGAGTAGATCCAATATCTAGATAAATATTGTTTTTGTTCTTCTCCCAAAACTTGGCCGCAAGCATATTACCTAGAGGACCAGCGCAGAACAAGAACAGCTTGTCTGAATAATCTTCAATATTGAAGTTCTCAACTAGATCTATGTTGTCTACGAATGCTGTCCTGGTGATGGGAACATGCTCCTCAACCTCAAAGGGTAAATTCTCTAGAGTTGAGTCCTCTCTGCTGAAAAGGATAACATCATGGTTAGAGTATTCAGGTAAGAAGTTCTCGACATAGTATGGATAATTTGAGTTTACAAATATATTTGCCCAAGTCAGATTCCCTCCTGCGTTCTGTCTCATCCACATGATATGATCAGTGGGTTGACAGCAAGGGCAGCTAATACCAATATAGTAACCATCGTCCTTGAAGTTAAAACTCTCTAGTAGTTGATTATAAACTTGGCTGTGCTTGGAACTATCGAATGTCCAGTTATCACAGTTGGTAATACTCTGGTTTCTTAGAATCGCATACTCCCCGTCAGCGTACTTGCTGAACGAGAACTTCTCTTTGTTCTTTAGCTTGTTAAAGATGAACTCTAGATCTCCTCTAAAGGATGTTGTCAACATATCTTGTTTACGGTCTCCCAACCATTGTCTATGCTATAAGAGATGCATTGATCTCGTTCTGAGTAGAATTGTGGTATAGATTTTAATGATCCATTGGAGGATGCCTTGTTATCGTTACCGTATTCTATTGGCTTCAAAGAGCTATGCAGTCTCGGATTATCTTCTGGGTGGGGAGGACAGTATGTTTTAACGTTTCCGTGCTTCTTAGCCAAGTATGATAGCTGAATATCCTCGCCATTCTCATAGGTGAAAGGAACCTCATACCACATATAGTTCAGGTGCTCACGCTTCATGAACCATGCGTGACCAACTAAATCAACCTCCATAGTTACGGGATTCTTCACAGGCCATCCCATGCGCTGATGTTGAACATAATATCTACTTTGGAGAATACATCCCGCTCCTCCTAGAATCCCAGGAGTCTCTTTCATCGTGTTCATGCAGTTTTCTAGCCACATATCCCCTGGGATCGTGTCATCATCAAAGAAAGCCACATAGTTTGTCTGAGCTAGAAGCCCTACAGCAAAGCGCCCATGATACTTGCAGTTTGTATCCGACTTGAACACCTTATCCAGCCCAAGCGTATAAGGATTGAATTTCTTATTTTCAGGAGAAGCATTTACCCACAGCCAGATGTACTTAGGCTTTATAGTCTGTGATCGTAAAGCTCGAACTTGCTCCCGCAAATATTCGGGTCTCTTATAGCAATTTAGGATTACTGTAATACCGTCTTCCATCTCTCTAATATCTCCTCATCGGTTAGGATCTCGGGGCTGTTCTCCACGCCCCTGTAAGGCACTCCAGCGGCCTTGCACTCGGCTTCGACAAGCCCATAGGTCTCTCGCTTCGAGGCGTGGTAGACTGCCTCTACAGAGCCGTACATGGCCTCCTTGTCGTCTACATGGTTACGAACCTCAACGCGCCCCATGAGGGGTTGAACGTACTTTTCAAAGTATGGAAGATCAGTAATCTGACCGTATAGTAGCACACGATCAAAACCATCGTCAAATGCTTGCTGGATAGCTTTATGAGTTTGCTTGTGCTCATCAATACTACCAATCACTCCAGCGCATTGTGATGGAGTAAACTTCCACTTGATCTTCTCCACGCGAGGAGGGATAATCTTGAATGGGTGATTGATTCCATGCCATTCCCTTTGCGAATTACTTACATATTGAATAACATCATACCCCGCCGTGGGAATCTGTTGGAGGGGGAAAAGGTTTGTCTCATGGCAGCTAAGAATGTGCTTTTTTATGTTTGTGGTTGGCACCTGAATGAAGTGGCTGATAAGTGTGTCATGCACAGTGAGCTTACAATCACTAATATGTGCAGACTTACACTTAT
>Ga0208019_1001881_pt1 | contig 10891 bp, 8 predicted proteins | sample CB_VirMetaG_5_FD_184540 | JGI IMG/M metagenome (GOLD analysis project Ga0208019, IMG submission 184540) | Freshwater to marine saline gradient viral communities from Chesapeake Bay - CB_1508_1D Viral MetaG (SPAdes) (version 4) | ecosystem: Environmental > Aquatic > Marine > Coastal | place: USA... | reverse complement strand
AGCCCCAGGCCAACGGTCTGGACCACCTTGTAGGTGGGGTCGTCGGGGCGGAAACCAGCAGACCACGCGATCTCGGTCAGGCCCTCGGTGGCTCCAGGTGCTCCGACATCCAGGTTGGCGATCACCCGGGACCAGTAGGACGTGTCGAAGTTTCGGATCGGGGTGTAGTGCTCAACCCCCATGGCCTCGCGGGCCATCTGAAACGCCGGGGCCTCTGAGGACATCATGTAGTCCAGGCCAGCGGTGGTCGGCAGTTTGAGGTCCCGGAGCATGGTTGCCCACCCTGCTGCTCCCTCGGCGACCAGGGAAGCGTCGGGGTCTGCGGCCTGGCGGGTGGCCTCGGCGGCGAACCGCTCCAGGGCTGAACCAAACACCGGGATGTCGGCGGGGCCTACGTTGGCCTCCATGATCGCTTCGGTGGATAGGCTCGCCGGGACGTTCATCATCCAGCCGGGGAGGGACTCCAGGTTCTTGAGGACCAGTCGCTCTCGCTCCGGGTTCGTCGTCATCTGGAGCATGACGGTGCCCAGGGCGTCGGCGGCGGCTCCACCGGTCAGTCTGTCCGCCCGCTGCCGGTAGGCCACACCGCTCTTGAGGCTGTCGATGTCCACCAGCTTGTTGCGGATGCTGGCGGGCAGATCCCTCAGTGGAGCTGCCCGGACCTCTGCCACGGTGTAGCCCCCAAACATGCCCTCGGCATTGGCGGGGATCTCATGGCGGACCTGGGGCGGCAGGGCGTTGTAGGACAGCTGCCCCACGGTGGCGTCGATGTCGGACCACCGCTCGGCGGCCTCGATCTGCGGGGCATAGGCATCAAAGATCAGGCTGCGCGATCCTGCGGATCGGAGGCTCTTGGCCTCCGCGATCTCCTCGCGGGTCGGGATAACCCCGCTCCAGTCCTCGATGGCGTCGGCCAGCCCGGGGGATCTGCGCTTGCGATCCTCCACCAGTTCGCGGGCGACCTCGGCTCCCAGGATGGGGAGGTGTCCGATGGCGGTTCCCTGCTCGATGAGGTCGTAGCTCTCGGCGAGGGCGCGGGGGATCGGGATGGCGGACAGCAGGGGATGGTCGGCGCTGGCATCTCCGACCACACCAACAGAGGAGAGAGACACCGGGGCGAACAGGTCGGCGAGTTCCTGTAGGGCGTCGTCGCCACGATTGGCGAGGGCCTCGCGGATCGTCGGCTCGTTGTCCGCGTAGGCTGACCGGGCCAGATCGACAATGGCGGATCGGTTGGGGCTGTGGAGCCGCTGCTCCTCGTAGTGCAGCTCGGCCAGCCGGTGCTCGATGGCCTCGATGGCCTCCTGGTCCTCCACCGAGGTCCTGGCCTTCTGCTCGGCCAGCCGCTCCCGCTCCTCGTCGATGGCGAGGAGTCGCTCTGCGTAGGGCAGGTCGGACAGGTCGGTGTCTGGGCCGGTGCGGGAGGATCCACCATACTGGCTGGGGAGTGCGGCCTTGGCGGCGGCGCTGACGGTGCCGGTGATCCCGGTGCCGGTGATCAGCTCGGCCTTGCGCCGGCGCTCCTCGCTGGGTGTCTCGTCCGAGGTGATGTCCCGGGGGGAACGTCCCAGCGCCCGGGTCATGATGGCGTCGGGCGTGTCGTGGAGCGGGTGATCCATCTTCGCTGCGGTGAGCATCTCGCTGCCCAGCCCGTCCGCTCCCAGGATGCGGTGCCGGTAGACCTCGTCTGCTGCCAGGATGTCTGCATCCTCCTGGCTGATCCGTCCGTCGCCCCGGGAGTAATACTGCTCGGCCAGCAGGTCGCGGAGTTCGTCGAGCTGGGCGGATGTCTGCTCCGGGGAGGGCCGGGTGTTCGGGACAATCGGACGGTCACCGTAGATATAATCGCGCTCGCGCTCATACCCGGGCTTGAAGGTCACCCGCATATCCGAGTCGGCGTCGGCGTCGGTGTCCGTGTCGGTGTCCGTGTCGGTGTCCAGGTCGGTGTCCGAGTCGTTGTCGGCGTCGGTGTCCAGGTCGGCGTCGATGTCCAGGTCGGCGTCTGACTCGGCCTCCAGGTCGGCGTCAATGCCGAGTCGGCGTCGCTCCTCGGCTTCCTCCTCCTCTTTCTTCTTGCGGAGGTACTCGACAATGTAGGCTTCGGACGGATCGCGTGGCGCTGGCATGGGCGGATTCTATCGCCCCAAAACCTGCCTGAATAGTAGACTATGAAGACAACACCGCTGTAATCCTGCGATACAGCGGCATTGTTAGCCGACTATCCCAACAAAAAGTTGTTGCCGGATTTCACCATCTGGCGTTGTCGCGAATGATCTGGTCGATGTCTGCGTCGGGGGTGTTGAGGATGGCCTGGACTCCAGGGCCGTCAGGCTGATCTGCCGGGGCCATGAGGCTCTGATCGGCGGTGAGTCCTGCCCTGCGGTCGGCCTCGATCTGCTGGATGGTCGGCTGTAGCCGCTTGAGCTGGAGGTCCAGTGCATCGCGCTGGGCTACGATGGCGACCCGGGCCGCGTTGCTGTCGTCGTCGTTGGTGCTGCCCAGGGCATCGAAGTTGGCATCCAGCTGGGCGATCTGCTGCTGGAGTGCGGCAGCTTTGGCGAGCAGGTCGGTGCCGACGTTGGCACCGTCCGGGGCCGTGACCTCCTCCATGGAAAGTGGGCGACCATGAAGGGTGGCGTCGTCCATCTCGACCAGCTGGGTGTAGTCCTTGGGCTTGCTGTCGATCTCGATGGTGGGGTTGTTGAGGTAGAGTTCTCCCAGGGCGGTGCGGCTCTCCTCCTGCTGCGGGTTCCGCTTGAGGGCCTCCAGGTAGTAGCGGCGGGCCTCGGCGGGGTTGCCGATCTCCTCGTAGACCTTGGCGATGTTGTGGGCCGTCGCTGCCCGGGGAAAGAGCTGATCGACCGTCAGGAAGTGCCCCAGGGCCTCCCGCTGTCTGCCGGCTGCTGCGGCCTCCAGTCCCTTGAGGTAGTGGTGCTTGGCGCGCTCCTTGTCGGTGTCGCCGGTCGTGTTGCCCATGGTGGATGGCCGCTGCGCGGGGATGTTGCCGCCTGCTCCGCTGCCGGTGTCAAGGCCAGCGGCGGTGGCAACGGTGTCTCGGTGGACGAGGGCCTCGTCGGTCGGGGTGATCCTCCGTGCGAGGGCCGGGTGGTCGGCCACACCGTACAGGCCGTCGCGGGCCTTGCCCATTGAGGCAACCAGCCCGGCACCGTCGCGGTTCTGGATGTACTGCTCTGCGGCCTTCTCGATGCTGCGGGGGAGGGAGCCGGTCAGATCCGTGGGGAGGGTCTGGCTCCATTCGATGACGGCCTGGATGGCGGCGACCTTCTGGTAGGGGTCGCGGACCTCCAGGGCGCTGTCGAGCTGGTCGGCGATCATCTCTGCGGCGTGGATGTCGCCGGCCTCTGAGATGGCGCGGGCCTGCTGCGCCAGTGCGGCGTAGTCCGGGGCATCGTTGAAGCCCTGCCAGAAGGTGCTGTTGGCGTAGTGGCGCGGGTCGTCGGGGAGGGCGGCGGTCAGGGCAAGGATCTGGTCGCGGATGGTCTGCTGCTTGACGGGGTCTGTCTCGCCAGCGGCTCGCTCCAGCTGGGCGGCGATGTAGGCGTAGAGGCCCTGGCCTCGATGGCTGGGGGAGAGGTCGTCGTAGTTGACCGATCCCGGTGGCTGGGCGGCTCCACCGTGGGACTGCAGCCAGCCTGACGCTCCGCTGATCCCGGCGATCCCGACTGCGTCCCTGGCCTCGTTGGCGGTGTCCCTCGGGGTGCGGGCGATGGCGTCGATGATCCGCTGGTCACGGTGTCCGCTGTTGGCAAACGGGGACTGCGCCAGCCAGTTGACGGCGAGGGGCGGCGCTGCCCTGCCCCACTGGACCTCGGCCTGCTTGGCGTCAAGGGCCTGGAGTTCGGCGAGTTCGGCGCGGGCCTGGGCGAGCATCCGGTCGATGTCCTGGCCGGTCGCGTTGGCGAGTTGGTCGAGGGCGGACAGGGAGAAGGGATCGCCCTGGTTGACCTGGCGGGGCTGTTCTCCCTCGGGGGTGGCCTGCGCCGGCGCGCCGGCCTGGGGGACTCCTGCTCCGGTGGCTGGGGCCAGCCATTCGGGGAGCGTGCTTTGTGGTCCAGGTGCTCCGGTGCCGGTGGCTCCTGCTCCGGTGGCTCCTGCTCCGGTGGCCGGTGCCGGCGAGGGCGGGGCGGACATACCACCGATGGCTTGGAAGATGCTGTCGAAGTCTGGCCGGGGCACATGGGAAGTGGTCGCGGCTTTTCGCCGCTCGGCGCGGGCCTCGTCTGAGATGAGCCCGTAGTTGTTCTCGAAGTCAGCGCGGGCCTCTCCGATGGGGTCGCTGCTGTGTGGGCTCACCCCGATCTTGCCCCCCATCGCGCGGATGGCGTCAAGATACTGATCCTTCATCGCCGGGTCGCTGGTGGCCTCCATATCTCGCGCGGCCTGCTGCATGGCCTCGATGACGATCCACTGCCGCTGGGCGGGGGACCTGGCGGTGGCGAGGGCGGCGTTGAGGCCCTCCAGGTACTCCTGGTCGGGGGTGGTGAGCTGGCGCTTGGAGTCTCGGCTGGCCTCCATGATGGCACCGCGCTGATCGCTGTCGAGCGTCTGGGCCTCGATGACCCTGGCGCGGTCGCGCTCCTCGATCCCCAGGATGTCTCCAAGCAGCCCCTTGCCGGCGACGGCCTCAGATCCTACTGCCTGGATGTAGGCGGACTGTGTGTTGCCCATGGCGGACACCAGATTCACGGAGATGTCGCCCTTCGTGGCGAGGAGTTCTCGGGCGTTGCGGGCCTTCTCCTTCTGGAGCTCCATGATGTTCTCGCGGAGGATCTCCATCTGCTTCATCCGAAGGACGGGATCCATCCGCGCAAAATGCTGCTCCAACACCTTGGCGTTGACCTTCGACCGTGTCCCCAGGAATGCCTCCAGGGTCGCGGTGAATGGGTTGTCGCTGGTGTAGTTGGGCGGCTCGTAGAAGGGCTGGATGCGGGCCATGGCGGCGTGCTCCGGTGCAGGGTCAGGCGGTCAATCAGGCGGTGTCGTTGCGGGGCGTGTTGCCCCGATAGAGGTCGTAGAGTTCCTCGCGGGACTTCTTCGTCCGGGCCTTCTTCATCTGGTCCAGGTAGCTGGAGATGTCCTCGGGGCTGTAGCCCGCGTCGATCATCGGCTGGACGTTGAGGCGGTCGGGGGTCTGGGCTGCGAGGTACTCTCCTCCCATCCCTCCCAGCTTCGTGAGGAAGGATGCGAAAGCGTCCCTGCGCTGGGCCTGGCGCTTCGCCTTGTAGGCTGTCCGCTCCTCAAGTTCCTGGATCTGCTGGGCCTTCCGCTGGAGGTGGGCAGTCGAGATGTTCATGCCGGCCTGCTGGGCGGATGTCTGGAGCTGGCGCTGTTCGCGGTCGGCGGCGCGGTTCATATCGGCAGCAGATCGAGATCCTCCGACCGTGGCGTGGAGGGCCTCATGCTCGTTGCGGGCCTGGGTGGCGAGGGTGCGCACCGGGTTCATCTGGTTTTGCCAGAGCAGGTTGGACTCGTCACCACTGAGCCCCAGGGTGTTCGTTGCCTCGGCGTGCTCCAGGGCGGCGAGCTGCTCGTTGTTCCGGTGATCCTGCGCGGTCGGGGCCATGCGCATGGCGGTGGCTGGCAGACCGACCGCGCCGGCGGTGCCCAGGAGTCTGAGCATCTCGGTGTTGTGGGCCATCTGGTCGGCCTGCTTCTGCACCCCGGAGTAGTCGGGGCCGGTCGCCTTGTAGTTGCCCAGGTCGTAGCCGGTCAGCGCCAGATCGGTCTGGTCCAGGCCGGGCAGGCTGTAGCGGCTGCTCTTGAACGGGGGCGGCTTGTAGGTGGGGTCGGACATCAGATCATCCTCCGTAGTTGTTGGTGAACCAGCTATCGAACGTCGAACCACCACCACCAGACAGGGAGATGATCTGCTGGTCGAGGGATGAGGGGCGACCTCCGCGCTGGTTCGCGGCCAGCTGGTTGAGGGCGTTCTGGTGCCGGGCGTTCTGCGATTCGCTGATCGCTCCCTCGCGGGAGACCTGGCGGGCGCGGCGGGCTGCGGCCTGGGCGTCCTTCGCGTTCTTGTTGCCCTCCAGGGCTCCCATGAGCACGCCGGTCAGTCCACCGACAATGGCACCGGCAGCAGTGCCCAGGACGGGCACCGCCGATCCGACTGCCGCGCCAGCCAGGGCGTACTGCGCTCCTCGGCTCGCTGCTCCTCCGAGGGTGGCCTGGGTTGTTGCCTTCATCGGCATGACGATCTCCTACCTTGCGACTGGACGATATCCGGTTCACACCCCGGTCTGAAATAGACTTGACAGGCGGGAGTAGGGTACAACCACGCTGTAAACCCGGAGAGTGTAGGGTGCTTCAAAGTCTTCGATGGGCGCTGGTCGCGGTGGCGCTGTGCGGTTGTGTCGATGAGGACGGGGACGGTGTCCGTGATCGCCGGTTTGAAAACTGCGCGGCGGATCCGACTGAGGGGTGTTGTCGCCGGATCGCTGAGGACCAGCTGGAGGGGCTGTGCGATGAGGCGGACACGGGCAGCTTCATCGAAGTGTTGATGGCGGTGCCGGAGGATTCCGGGGAGTGCCTCAATGCCTACTGCGAGGTCTGGATGTCCCAGGGGTGTAACTACTACAGCCCGTCCATCGGGTGCTGAATGATGCGGTGGCTGGCTGGGTTCTGTTGTGGGGTGCTCGCTGCTGGCGGGGTGGCTGGAGCTGGTGAGGGGGATCTCACTGCGGCGCTCCTCCTGGTGCGGGCGGGTCAGGTGGAGGGCTACGCTGCCGGGCTGCGCGGGGAACACTTCGGGGAGCACCTGGCGGCGGCGGGATCGCCCCGGCTCGACGAGCAGCTTGGGGCGATTGGCTGGGCGGCGGGCTTCGCCAGCGCGGTCTGTCCTGCCGTGCTGGCTGCGGATGATCCCTGGTGTGCGGACAACCCGCCACCAGTCTGCCGGTAGGGCAACCATCACAGGTAGTTGACCTCTGCTGAGAAGGACCGGTTGCCCGTCCAGATAAACCGCCAGTCCCGATGGTTACCATCGGGACTGCCGGGGGTGCCGGGGCTGGATGTGTCGGTGGCGGGGTTGGGCCTGACGGCCAGACAGACGGTGTGAGGTCCAGGTGTGAGCCCTCCGATGGACACTGCGATGCTGTGGTTCTTGCGTAGGTACTGGCTGGTGAGCAGCAGGGACGGGAAGATCCGGCGCGCGGTTCCATCGACGGGGACACCGTCGATGAGGATCTGGTAGCGGCCTGCCTCGTTGGCGTCGGCCTCCTCGTTGGCGGCGTTGTTCTGGATGTCGCCCAGGCCCTCGTAGCTGAAGAAGTCGCATGTGATCTCCAGGTGTCCGGTGGATACCTGGGGCGGCGGCGAGCAGAGGACATTGACCGCGGCGTGTGGGATCGGCACCCATGCGTCCGGTGCAAAGTCATCGAAGGCGAGGAAGAAGTCGGCGCTCCTCCTCCACCAGACATCACCTGAGATCGCCAGCATGTGCTGGTCGGGGCTCCCGAAAAAGCGGGGGGCGACGAGGTGATCAGACTTCGCCCAGGCGGTCTGCTTGAGGTCCACGCCCAGGATGCCGCCGTTGAGCCAGTCCTCGATGGCACCCCATCGGTCGGTGTAGGCGGCGGCGTTGAGGAAGTCGGTCCCTGCAAAGTTCGCCAGGATGGCGGGGTCGATGGGCATGGTCTACCGGTGCCTCCGGTTGGCGTAGAAGGACAGGTCGAGCAGGTCCATGGTCGCTCCCGATCCTCCATCCTCCCAGCCAAACAACCCAAACCATAGGTCGCTGGTGGTCATCGGGTTGCCGTGGAGGAACAGGTGGTCGATGGTCAGCGATCCACGAAAGCGGACGCTGGTGTTGCCGTCGATGCCGAGTCGGCGGCGTGTCACCGGGATGAAGGTCCAGTTGCCGGTGGTGCCGTTCCAGTCGGTCGAGTAGGCGAGCTGGACGTTCCAGCGGTGCGGGTTGACGTTGCTGGACTGCTCCCCCTTGTAGGCGATGGAGCAGACGACCTCCAGGTACTCGCCGTCCGTGGAGTCGTAGGCAAAAGCTCCGATGGCTGCACGCGCGCCGTTGAAGTCCAGCGGCGGGTCGGTCGTCGCTGGCGCGGCGGTGGCGGTGATCGTTGCCTTGTCGGCCTCGGCCTTCCGAAGTTCGCGGCCTCCAACGGGTCGATCAAGGATGGATTCGGTGGCGAGGTTGCAGCGGTCGATCCCCTGGCTGGGGACGTTCGCTCCATCGACACCACCAGCTGTGCCGACTGATCGCAGTGCGGTCTGGTCGGCGTTGAGGTCGGCGATGTTGACGGGGTCGCCTGGCTGGATGTCTGAGGTGGTGATCCTGGGCATGGCTGGTCCTTCACCGCTTCCTGGGGCGGACGGTTAGTTCTCGCTCGTAGAGGTCCACGTTGACTTCGGTGGCGTTCTCCTGGTCGCTCCTCCACTGCTTGACCTCGATCCATGCCTTGTGCTTGCCCGCTCCCAGCACCCGGGAGCCGTGGCAGTAGCCGGAGTCCCAGCGGCGGAAGTTGCTGGACTTGTGGATGCGTCCGATCTCGTAGCCGTCCAGCATGATGCGGACGGCGAACAGGCGGACCTCGGCGTCCGCTCGGACGATCAGGTTGGTCAAGGTCCAGGTGCCGCTCCAGCAGACCCGGACCAGTGCGTCCGCGTTGAGGGTGAACGTCACGGCGTCGAGTTCGGCTCCAGCGTTGTCGTGCTTCGTCCAGGCGGTGCTCTTGCCCTCGACGGTCTGGACGGAACCGGAGTCGTTCTGGTCGGTGAAGATGACCCCGCTGGCGTAGTTCAGGAGCATGTCGGTGGTGACCGCTCCCTCGGGGAGGTTGTCCCGATCCAGGTTGCCGTTGGCCTCGCCGGCGAACATGGCGATGGTTTCCCGCCAGTCGGCGGGGTCGGCAAGGTCGCCGTCCTGGGGGGTGTGTGCGCGTACTCGGTGGGCCATCAGGGTGTCCCCATGAATTCGGACAGGGGCAGCAGGGCGGTCTTGGTGCCGTGGAGGACTTCCAGGCTGTAGCCGATGATCAGGGTGCGCTGCCCGACTGGCTGGAGGTCTACCTGAGCTTCCATGACCGGGGGTTGGTCGATGGTGGAAAGGTCGTACCGGAGCACGACGGGGCGGTGCTCTGCCCAGATCGTCACGTCGTCGAACGTGTGCTGCCCGTAGACGGGCAGGACGGGGGCGTCTTCGTCCAGGGATTCGGTGTCGGTGAGGTAGAGCTGCTGGATGCTGTTGTTGTCGTCGGCGTCGTCGTAGACCGATGTGGGGCTGCGGTTGAGGTAGAGGTCGGCGGTCAGCCGGTTGGTGCCGTAGGACCTGGCGGTCACGGTGAGCCCGACGATCTGGACTCCACGGTACTGCCGCCCGAAGTCGATGGGCACCGACAGGAAGCGGGGGGCGTTGGGGGTGGCGGCGGCTCCCTGCTTGCCCTTCTTGTCGGGAAAGCCGGTCGAGATGATGTGCAGGCCCGGGGCGTTGGTGGTGTCCCAGCTGCCGAAGTAGAGTTCGCCGCGATGGTCTGCGGTCTCGAGGATGGCACCGACCGGCCAGTTGGTGTCGGTGCTCCAGGCTCCGACCTCGTAGAAGAACCACCAGACCTCGTCGGGCCGGTCATCCCCCAGGGTGGGCACCGACAACCAGTAGCAGCGGTGTCGATGCCAGACTGCTGCCCTGGCATTGGCGAGGGCGGCGGTGTTCAGCCGCTTGATCTGCTTGTGGATCGGGGTGGAAAGGGGGATAACCTCGGTGGCTGCTCCGACATTCTCCAGGGCTCCCTTGAGCAGGTAGACTCCATCCTCGGCGAGGAAAGCGAGTCCGAGCTGGGGGATGGCGCGGATGGTGTTGGCGGCGGCACAGCCATAGTCCCGGGTGAGGGTCTGGCTGTAGAAGCCCTGGGACGGGTCGCCCTTGATCAGGTAGATGCCCCGGCGCTTGAAGATCACCAGGGCGTTGTCGGTGGCGTACATCCCGGTGACACCACCACCGACGTTGTCGGACAGGTCAAAGGTGTTGTCGGCGGGGTAGACCTCGGGTTGCCGGGGCCGGGAGTAGTGGACGGTGGCGTGGTTGTGGCTGGCGGCAAACATGGTCCCCTTGAATGCCGCCAGCATGGAAATGGCCTCGGGCCATGGTCCCAGGTAGCTCTCGTCCAGCACGCCTCCCAGGTTGGCGTCGGGGTTGATGTCGGTCCAGTTGATGGTGACGTTGTCGGGGATCTCGGCGAGCAGGTAGTAGACCTCTCCCATGCCTCGGGACACTGGCTCGCCGTCCGCTCCGATGATGTCGGCGGTGCGGTAGATGCGGCGGGCCACCACGCTTGCATCTCCCAGGGGGAGGGCGAGGACGGGGACTCGGCGGGCGTTGCCCGGGTTGGTGGCGGTGATCAGGTCGGACGGTGGGGAGGTGGGGGATTCCTGCCCTCGTCGGTTGATGAAGCTGACCTTGTACCGGTAGCCAAATTCCTTGCTGCGGTAGCCTACTCCCCGGTCGTTGCCGGTGACGTTGGGGGGGATGTTGCCGCCCGTCTTGTCGGACAGGACAACGTCGGGGGGGCCGGGGCTGGTGGAAAAACCGGCCCGGTCTACCCGCCGTCCATCGAACACGATGGGCTCGTCGGTGCCGTTGACAATGTAGAGGTTTGCGCCCCATGCCTGGCTCTGACTGCCGATCCAGGGGCCGTTGTGGACGGCGCGGGAACGTCCACCACTGCCGTTGAATTCGACCTCGTTGATGTCCTTGAGGTTCTGTCCTGGGGCGTTGGCGTTGGTGCCGTAGAAGAACCGGAGCTGGCCGGTGTCGGTTTCCCAGATGACCCACTGGACCCGGTGGTTGTTGGTCGAGAGGTAGTGCAGGCTGTGGATCGCGGCCTCGGTGGAAAAGGGCGATGATCCCTCGACGTGG
>Ga0208019_1001880_pt1 | contig 10897 bp, 10 predicted proteins | sample CB_VirMetaG_5_FD_184540 | JGI IMG/M metagenome (GOLD analysis project Ga0208019, IMG submission 184540) | Freshwater to marine saline gradient viral communities from Chesapeake Bay - CB_1508_1D Viral MetaG (SPAdes) (version 4) | ecosystem: Environmental > Aquatic > Marine > Coastal | place: USA... | reverse complement strand
AAACGCATACGGCGGCAACTCAGATCTCACACAAGAAAAAATTGCAAACCTATATGTTGCACCAGCTGGTGACAAGGATGACTTTTCATCCACAGCAGATCAAACAGAAGCCAACAGAACATTTGCGTTCTTGGCATCAAACTGGACCCCTGTTGAAAACACACCAGACACAGGTACATCATTCACAGCAATTCAAAGTGTGAATGAGCCAACCAAAGATCCAGCAAACAACCAGAAATGGTACAACACTACAGTTGGCGAAGTTGACATTCTTATCCACGATGGCTCAGCCTGGACTGGATATCAAAATGTGGCTTCAGATGCAAGAGGATTCAATCTTGGCAACACAGATCCAAATGGTCCAATCATTTCAGCAACTGAGCCTACAACACAGACAGATGGCACAGCTTTGGTCAACGGTGATCTATGGTTAGACACATCAGATCTAGAAAACTATCCTGTGATTTACAGATACGATTCATCACAATCATCAGGTCAAGAATGGGTGCTGATTGACAACACAGACCAAACATCACAAGATGGTATTCTGTTTGCAGACTTTAGATATCACAACAACGGCACCAAAGATGTTGTGTCAGAAGAAACAATCATCACAGACTTGTTGACTTCAACATACACAGACATAGACAAGCCAGATCCAGCATTATATCCAAAAGGTATGCTTGGATTCAACTTGAGAAGATCGGGTTACAACGTCAAAGAGTTCAGAAAGAAATGGTTCACAAGAACCAACTTCCCAAGCACAGTGACATATCCAACACTGCCATCAGAAACAGATGCATGGGTGACTGTGTCAGGACTCAAAGCAGATGGTTCACCTTACATGGGCAGAAAAGCACAGAGAAATGTGATTGTTGAAGCACTTAAATCAACTGTTGAAGCAACAACAGAACTGAGAGAAGAGCAGAGAGAATTCAATCTACTGGCAGCTCCAGGATATCCAGAACTGATTGCAAACCTTGAAACACTCAATGCAGACAGAAAAGAAACTGCATTTGTGGTTGGTGATGCTCCGTTCAGATTGGCACCAACATCAACTGATGTCACAAACTGGGCAAACAACACAGCAGGCGCAGCTGACAATGGTGAAGATGGCTTAGTGTCATCCAACTCATTCACAGGTGTGTACTATCCATCAGGATTCACAACATCACTGGCAGGCGAATCAGTGGCAGTACCAGCATCACACATGATGTTGAGAACCATTGCCTACAACGATCAGGTTGCGTTTCCATGGTTTGCACCAGCAGGTGTGAGACGTGGTGTGATTGACAATGCATCATCTGTGGGTTACATCAACTCAGAAGGTGAATTTGAAACCACAGCAGTTGCAGAAGGTTTGAGAGATTCATTGTATTCTGTTAACGTCAACCCAATATCATTTGTGACAGGTGCAGGTTTGGTGTGTTTTGGACAAAAAACAAGACAACTCACAGCATCAGCACTTGACAGAGTGAATGTTGCAAGACTAGTGGCTTATGTGAGATTAAACTTGGATAAGATTGCTAGACCGTTCATCTTTGAACCCAACGATGCACTGACAAGAAACGAAATCAAACAAGCAGTTGAGTCATTCATGCTTGAACTCACAGCACAGAGAGCTCTAAACGACTTTGCTGTGGTGTGTGATGAATCCAACAACACAGCCGCAAGAATTGACAGAAACGAACTGTATGTTGATATCGCAATTGAACCAGTCAAAGCAGTTGAGTTCATCTACATACCAGTGAGACTTAAGAACACAGGAGAAATTGCAACTTCAGGTGTATAACCTTTAAAGGTGCAACAGCAAAAAGGAAAACGTGAATAGTAAATATTCATACTAGGAGACAAAACAAATGGCAGTATCAACACTATCAAAATTTACAGTACCACTAGCGAGTGATCAATCATCAGCATCACAAGGCTTGCTGATGCCAAAACTACAGTATCGCTTCAGAGTGATACTTGAAAACTTTGGTATTTCAACTCCTAGATCAGAACTAACCAAACAGGTTGTTGACGTGACAAGACCAAACATCACATTTGATCAAATCACACTTGAAGCATACAACTCAAGAGTGTACATGGCAGGCAAACACACATGGGATCCTATCACACTCAATGTGAGAGATGATGTCAACAATGAAGTTTCCAAACTAACTGGCGAACAGTTACAGAAACAGTTTGATTTCTTCGAGCAGTCTTCTGCGGCATCAGGTTCAGACTACAAGTTCACAGCAAGAATTGAAATTCTCGATGGTGGTAATGGTGCTAACACACCAAACACCCTAGATACTTTTGAACTGTATGGTGCTTACTTAGACAACGTTCAGTATGGCACACTGGCTTATGCAACTTCTGACCCTGTTCAGATCACAATGTCAATCAGATATGACAATGCGATCCAAACACCAAGAGGCACAGGCATAGGTTCAGCAGTGGCAAGAACAGTGTCAACAGCAGCTACAGGCGGCGGTATTTAATTTTAACACACCTGTTTTTTGATGCCATAAATATTACAAATGGCAAACTGGCGTTCTAATTTTCTAAATCAATTATTAGGCGGAGATCATCTCAAAGACTATCAGCATGCCGCCAGACTGTACACAGACGATCTGTTTAGACTGGCACCAAAAAATCAATTTCTCTATCACACTGTGTTCGAAATCAATCCAGAAGCTGTGGGTTCATCACTGTCATCCACAGAAAAAATAGAACTGGGCATGATTGTCAAGCGATGTGACCTACCACAGTATTCTTTCAATGTGGAACAAAAAAATCAATACAATTTTAAAAACTATATCCAAACAGGCATCACATATCAACCAGTCACCATTGAACTGCATGATGACATGGGCGATGTGGCCACAGCATTTTGGAAATCATACTATCAACACTACATTGTGGACACCAACAGACAAGACATCACATACGCCAATCAATCATATGGACAGCAGTTTGCCCTGCGATGGGGTAGAGATGTTGCCAAGCACAACACATTCTTCAAATCCATATCCATATTCCAATTGGCAAGAAAAAGATTCACAGAGTACCGCATGATGAATCCCATCATCAATGATTGGTCAAATGGTTCCATGGCACAGGATGCTGGCACTGGAGTGAACTCACACACATTTTCAATTTCATACTCTGGTGTGTTGATGCGTAATGGTGCTGTGGGAGTTGATCCGCAAGGCTTTGCCACATTCCACTACGATAAATCACCATCACCCAACCGTGGCGGAGGCGATTCTATATTTGGTTTGCTGTCAGGTGCAACATCAACTGTGAGTCTGTTGCAGTCAGGCAACATCCTTGGTGCTATACTGTCAGGAGCACAGACATATGAAAAGATTAAATCAGGCTCTGCTGTCAAAGGATCCAAAGAAGAAATCATTGGTGTTATCAAAGATGCTGTGAAAGGTGGAACCAACAATTTGGGTGCAACATCCAAACCTGGCATTGCTTTCCCCCAAAACCTCAACAAAAAAAGTCAGCACACTGTGATAAAATCTCAACAAGCGACTGCTGTGAACAACAACAAACCCAAAAAGTTTGGAGTGCAAGACAACAAGTTTGTGTTGTCACCCAGCCAAGTTGAAAATTACATCACCATAGACAGCACAGCAAAAACCAAAGTGGCCAAATTCATCACATTCAAAAACGACAAAAAAATTGATGTCAACGCCATTGAAACCGAATGGGCCAAACTCACTGCAACACAACAACAAGCATACCTTGATGGTGCAGCCGCCACAGCCAAGAGCCTTTCAGAACAAGGCATCATTGCCTATGAAGTTGATCAGCAGACCTATCAAAGAGTATTGGAGACACAGTAATGGCCATCAAACAAACCAACAACACAACCACATACACCAATCTTGAAATCAAAGATGCACAAGGAGCCAAAGAGACTGTGCAGTTTCTTGCAGGACTCACTGAAGACAGGCTTGAATTCAATGCATCAGAATATGATGCTGTGGTTGGATTTTTTGAAGGCAAAGACTATGACAAAGAATCTGCCAAATCATTGGCCTACGTACTGTTGCGTCAGGCACGCATTGATGCTGTGCCAGTGTTTGAAGTGTTGGACAGTTTGAGTGGCACCACTGCTGTGCAACTTTCACAATTGGTCACTGAAATTTTGAATTCCAACAGATACAAAACATCTGTGTTGGGTTATAGAAACGAAAGAACCACACAGGATTACATCAGCAGAAACATAAAGGCCTAACATGAGTCGTTGGAGTCAAGGACTTTACCAACCAACAAATCCTAACAAGTATGTGGGCAAACGCACACCAAGATATCGTTCATCGTGGGAATGGGCATTCATGCGATTCTGCGACAACAACCCGTCTGTCACACAGTGGGCATCTGAATCGATCCAAATTCCATATCGCAATCCACTCACAGGCAAGAACACCATATATGTGCCAGACTTTTTCATTGTGTACAATGACAAAAAGAAACAGAGAGTTGCAGAACTGATCGAAGTCAAACCCAACAACCAAGCCAAGTTTGAATCTGTAGGCAAGAATGCACAGAATCAAGCTGCCCTGGTGGTCAACAGAGCCAAATGGGAAGCTGCCAACAAATGGTGCAAACTCAAAGGCATTCGTTTTAGGGTATTGACAGAGTCAGATATCTTTAAATAGTTGCGATGACAAAAAAACTGGAAGAAATCTTTGATCTTGAAACTGAAGACACTCAAGACTCCATGCGAGAAAAACTTGAATTGGAACAGGATTCCAAAGATGACAAAGAAGCCAATGCATTGATCCAACAAAAACTTGGATTGGACAAGATTGATGCCGCACTGCCACAGGTGGATGGATTGGCAGAAGATGAAGAAATTGACACATATGCACAGGAATCTTTCCAAGCCTACAAAGATCTCATGGATTTGGGCATGAACATTGAACCTCGTTTGGCAGGTAGAATCATGGAAGTTGCATCATCCATGATGGGCAATGCCATAAATGCCAAGAATCTAAAAGTTGACAAGAAGTTAAAAATGATTGAATTGCAGTTAAAAAAGATGAAATTAGACCAAAATGCACCAGAAGAAGAAGCCGTGACGGGCACAGGCACTGTGATAGCAGACCGCAATGAACTGATCAAGCAGATACTTGCAAATGCCAACAAAGATAAATAACAGCACATGAAAACTTTCAAAGAATACCTCACAGAAGCACAGAAAACATATAGTGTGCGTATCAAAGTGGCAGGCGAATTGCCTGAAGGTTTTGAGAAGTCACTCAAAGATCATATGACCAAATATGAGACTGTGAATTTCAAAAAGGTTGCATCAACACCAATTCAAGAACATCCACATGAATTTCCAAGATTAAAGAACATGGAAGTCACCATATTTGATGCAGAAGCAGAATATCCAATTTCATTTCAACAGTTAGAAGAAGTGCTCACAGCACAGTTTGGCATTGCACCAGATCACTTGAGAGTGAAACATCCAGAGGATCAAACAGAATTGACCATGGATGATGATGCAGAATATGAGCCAAAACTGCAGGATGCAGAATACAAAGATGACACAGCAACTGGTGAACCACTGTATGGCGATGAATACAACATGAGCCTGTTCAAAGAATTGATGAAGCAACGCAAAGAAGAAGAAACTCATCAAGGCGAAGGCAAATTGGTTGACATGGGTCAAGAAGAAACTGCAACCCCAGTTCCAACAGCCAAGTCATAAAATCCTTTAAATACGAGCATGGCACAGAGCTTACAAGGCAATCTCACCAAACGAGCACATCAAAAGAGCAAATTCACAGAACAACACATTCTTGAACTCAACAAGTGCATGGACCCAAAGTCGGGTCCACTGTATTTTTGTAAAAACTACTGCATGATTCAACATCCTACCAAAGGATCCATGAAGTTTGAGATGTACAAGTATCAAGAAGGACTGGTCAAAACATATCATGACAACAGATTTGCCATTGCCATGTTGCCCAGACAAACAGGCAAGACCACATGTGCCGCCGCATATCTTGTGTGGTATGCAATGTTCGTGCCAGACTCTCAAATACTGATAGCCGCTCACAAGTTCACAGGTGCTCAAGACATCATGAACAGAGTGAGGTTTGTGTATGAAAATTTACCAGACTTTTTGCGAGCAGGTGCTTATTCCTACAACAGGAACACACTGGAATTTGACAATGGGTCAAGGATCAAAGCAACCACCACAACAGAAAACACAGGTAGAGGTATGTCACTGAGTGTGATCTACTGTGATGAGTTTGCTTTTGTGAACCCACCCTCCAAAGCATCAGAGTTTTGGACATCACTGGCGCCCACATTGGCCACAGGTGGTAAGTGCATCATCACATCCACACCCAACTCAGACGAAGATCAGTTTGCCCTGATATGGAAAGAAGCCAACAAGAAGTTAGACGAATATGGCAACGAACAGCCTGTGGGCAAGAACGGTTTCGCTGCCTACAAGGCATCATGGCGTGAACACCCTGAACGCACAGAACAATGGGCCAAAGAAGAGCGAGCAAGGATTGGTGAAGAAAGATTTAGGCGTGAACATGACTGTGAATTCATCATATATGACGAAACACTGATTGCTCCTATCAAGCTGGCAGACATGCAAGGTGTTGACCCCACAGAAAGACACGGACATGTAAGATGGTATGATCAACCCAAAAAAGGTCGTGCATATCTTGTTGCCCTGGACCCATCATTGGGCACAGGAGGAGACAATGCCGCCATTGAAGTTTTTGAAATGCCTGACATGAAGCAGGTGGCAGAGTGGCAACACAACGCGACCCCAATCCAAGGACAGATCAGAATACTGCGTTCCATACTGGATCAAATCAAAGACAAAATTGGCGACACAGCAGAAATATACTATTCCATAGAAAACAACACCATTGGCGAAGCAGGTCTTGTGGCCATTGCAGACATTGGTGAAGAAAACATGCCAGGACAACTGCTGTCTGAAACCATTAGAAAAGGACATGTGAGAAGATTTAGAAAAGGCTACAACACCACCCACAATGCCAAGATAGCTGCCTGCGCCAAACTCAAACAGATGGTTGAATCAGACAAGATTGACATCCGTTCCAAAAACTTGATATCAGAACTCAAAAACTTTGTGGCAGCTGGCACATCATTTGCGGCCAAACCAGGCGAACACGACGACCTTGTGATGTCAACACTTTTAATATTACGTATGGCCACAACCATTGCATCATGGGATCAAAAGGTGTTTGAAAGACTGCGTGATTCAGAGTCTGAAATCACCATGCCAATGCCCATATTCATTTCGTCTACATAATGAAAATTGCCTGTGATCATTTCAACAGTAAATTACTTGCACAATCTAAAATTACACCCAGTGTTGTTTATAATTTCAAAAATACCACAGAAATTTTTGATATAGTAGTTGCTGGCTGGCAACCTATCCATACCTATATACGAAAACACGAAAATAACTTAAAAAATTCTTTGTTCATTGTAAGTCAGTATTCCGATGCTTCTCACAATCGTGGAATCGCAGGCATTATCGCAACATACAATAAAACAAATGATGCAAATAATAAATTAATTACAATAGGCGACGGAGTATCGCATTATGCTAACCATATTATTTCGCCATGGAGTAGATTCTTTTGGATGCACAACAATGGGTATATATCCCCATGGGAAGAAAAAACACATTGGACTTGTTTGATGAGCAGACAGGATGTTCACAGAGATCAAGTTGAAGACTTTTTCAAATCCCACATAGAAATGTTTGACCTTCCCAATGATTATGTGTATGATGGAACAGAGTCTTTAGATACCATGCAAAAATATATGTTTAGAAAAGTGCTAGACAAACGGTATTATCATAAAAATTCTTCAACATGGGAAACTGCAACACATTTGAGTTGGACTGATGGAGATTTAATTACCCCTTATCATAGGAGCAAGATCGAACTGGTCACAGAAACACTCACTGATTTTTTCTTTGTGACCGAAAAAACAGTCAAACCAATCAGAGCAGGTATTCCGTTTGTGATAGTGGGAGGACATCACTTTTTGAAAAGATTGCAACAAATGGGATTCAAAACATTTTCGCCATGGATAGACGAATCATATGACAAAGAGCAGGACACAGACACAAGAGTACGAAAGGCTTGTGAATCATTCAAGGACTTTGTGTACAGCAAAGACATTGATCATGATGAAATTGCACGCATTTGTTACCACAATCAGCAAAGATTGAAAAAAATTGTATCATTGTTTCCAAAATGGCAACGCAGACAAGTGAAAAAGATTGAATATTTTGTAAACCAATACGCAAATAATCAATGATAGACTTGCAATAAATACACTGATGGATCTTAACCTAGTTGCACAGGACTTGTTTGATGAATTAAAATCACGATATGCTCACCTTATTCTTGGTGACGATCAAGCACAAACCACCACAGATCCAGAAACAGCAAGATTTTTCAAGTTTGAATGGAACAACAATCCAGTCAGTGTGGCCATCGATGAAGACAATCTAAGGCTAGTGTACAACAAAAACATCACAGATTCTGCAGAATTAGAGCAGGATTGGTATGATTTTGCTCGTGCAATGAAAGAGTTTGCTGTGAGTCACAACCTTGGCTTCAAACCACAGGACATTGAAAAAGTTGATCTAGAGCAGGGAGATTTTGAGTTCCTTTCTCAAGTAAATACAGTGAAGGAAAACAGAATGCACGGCACAAGCAAGACATCATACAACAAATTAGACAAAACCAAGATGATCATTCGTCACTCCAAGGCAGTGGACGAGTCCATACCTGGTGCAAGATCAAGAAACATTGACTGCATATTCATTGAAAATGCACAGGGTGAACGCTTCCGTTTTCCATACAACTATCTCAAAGGCGCTCGTGCAATGATGATGCATGTGGCCCAAGGCGGTAATCCATACGATGAAGTGGGCGAGTCAATTGTGAATGTGGTGGAAGAAATTCGTGATCTGAGAAACTTTTCATCCTACACAGTGAGAAAAGGTTTGTTGGACGAAACCACACTGCCATACATTGAAGCTGCCAAAGACCGTATTAAAGAAAATTTACGCACACTGCAAAAACTATCCAACAGAACCACATATGAATCTGCATTGGACAATCTCACAACAGAACATCAAGAACTGTCAGAACAAGACATCGAAGACATGAAGAAAAAATTCACCAAAGAAACATTTGACGATTCAATTGTGTCAGCATTCAAACTGTTGCCTGTGACCGAACTCAAAGGCGAAGATGATGTGGACACCATTGACAGACGTGACATCATGAAGCAGGCTTCATCAGCGGCAAGATACAAATCATATGTTGATCAGTTTGTGAATGCACCAGAGTCAAAACTGATTCTCAAAAAAGATGATTCATATGATGAATTTCAAAACAATTTAAGAGCACAACAAAAAGACACCAATGCCAAGTTAGGCACCATCATGAGAGACATTGCAGGTAGATTCCTTTCTGCTAATCCAGAAGATGATGCCATTTCAAACTTTGCATCAGACATGGAACAGCAGTTGAGCATGAGTGGTGAACTGTTTGCTCAACCAAATCCAGAAATGAAAGCACTCAAAGGCACTGCTATCAAGTTGGCCAACAAGTATCTCACAGACATGAAACGCATCAAATCAGATGATGCCTACAAGGACGAAGTGAGAAAATCACCAGAAGACATCAAGGCCTACAAAGATATCAAAGGTCAAGAGATAGGCAAGGGCAAATTGGCCAAAGCATACAAGAGAAAATACAAAGACGAATCAGAACAATTTGAAGCATGGGCAAGAGCACAAACAGAAGCCATTGAAATCATGCTGGAAAGTGAAACCATTGAAGCATCAACATATCAAGATGCATTCAATCCTAAACAATCAACTGATGTTGACAGCATCAAAAGATTGGCAGGCGTATAATGAAACTGAACGAATTTTTCGAATACATGGGTCAAGAGCCTGTATCAAAAAGTCCAGCCGCAGATAAAATTGCTCAAACAGCTGCTTCATATGGCAAAGATGACATGGACTACAATGATCTCATGCAAGCCGCAGAACTGTTGAGAGCAGGCAAATTACAAGCACTTGGAAAATTTGTTTATGGTTTAGACACAGACCCAAGAGAATTGATCATGTCGATAATACAAGACAATGAACCACACACATTCAAAAAAATGTATGGCGACCAAGATGGTTACATGAGCCTGATGAAACCCATGGGCATGGAAGAAGATGACATGAGCACAGGCACTGTAGCATATGGCAAAAAAGGCAAAACCAGAAGAGCCACAGGCATCAACGACAACCCTTATGATCACAACGAAGGTGAAGATCATCCAGCATTGGTGAATGCCGCACTGTGGAACATGAAAGACATTTATCAACAGATAATGGCTGGTGAAGAAATTGAAGAGGACGATATGTTCTCATATGGTGATGTGATTCAATATTTGGATATGTCCGGTATTCCAGGTTACGAATTTTATGAGGACTTTATTGACACTGTGTCCACAGCAGTCAGCCAAGCACAACCAGGTGGGTTTGCAGGACAAGGTGATGCTGTGCTAGTGGATAAAAAGTTTGCACCAAAGATCAAAACACTGTATCAACAATTCAAGGCCGCCACAGCGAAAATCAAAGGCGTCAAAGAAGTAGAAGATGATCATGACGAAGACATCAACGATATCCTAAGATTATCAGGCATAAAATAAATTCTTGACAGAATGCACAGTTTTGTGTAATATACACATTACAGTGATACACACTAGGCAAAACAAAGGAGGCTTACATTATGGCAACACTGGCAGAAATAAGAGCAAAACTCCAAGCTCAAAACTCTAAACCATCAGGTGAAGGGCAAATTGGAGA
>Ga0208019_1001879_pt1 | contig 10898 bp, 26 predicted proteins | sample CB_VirMetaG_5_FD_184540 | JGI IMG/M metagenome (GOLD analysis project Ga0208019, IMG submission 184540) | Freshwater to marine saline gradient viral communities from Chesapeake Bay - CB_1508_1D Viral MetaG (SPAdes) (version 4) | ecosystem: Environmental > Aquatic > Marine > Coastal | place: USA... | reverse complement strand
TCACGAGTGCGTTGCGCTTTTACACTTTTCGAATGAGCACCGCTTTTGCGCTTTACAAGATGCTGCACAAAAGGATTGCGAGGTTTCGGTGTTTTACGTTTCATTCTGGCACCTCTTTTATGCTAAGGATTTCCAGCGCTTCGCCATTTTCATCTTCCCACAGATCACCATGCATTGCGGTAAACGCGCTGACAGCATCCACGAGCGTTTCGCCGTAGATTGTTTGCTCAAACATGCCCGTGGTCGAGGCTGTTTCAGTTTCAAACGATTTCCAGACAAAGTGAAAGTTCATGGCGTGTGCTCCTTGCTTCGGTGAGTCCTTTATCGCATCTTCGTGCGAGCCTGTCAAGCAAAAAATAATCGTTTAAAATCAATGCCTTGCCCGCGCGGGGCCCCGCCCCCTAAGTCATTGAAAGTAAATGAGAATTTGGATCGTAAGAATTGCAATTGGAACAGTTGTTCTAATAATTTCCATTAATAGGCGAAAAGTTTCACGCTGATTCTTTTTTAGCTTTTTAATTTCTGATGTATTAACGTCAACAGTAATAGTGTTCATGCGGAAAGCCTCCGATTGATTTTGTGAGAGTTAAGACAAACAATTCCCATTTCACGCATTGCGGAAATAACAGGTTTTGCATCATCAAACATGAATTTAGGCAAATTCTGAAACTGTTTTAAAGAAAACAATTTCCGCAATCCGCGCTTTTTCAATTCAGGATCACGCATTTGTTTTTGCGCTTCAGTAAACCGAGCAATAATTTTGTGAGCGCGCAGCCCGTGCATGTCTAAAAATTCTTGGTCGAAATCGGCCCATGTCCGAGCCGTGCAAACGACAACGTAGGTTTCGGATAGGTCAAGCGACCGCCAAAAATCAGCTAAGGGCAGAAGCCCATCACGCAAGGTATTTTCCCGAGTTTTCAGCGTCAGATAAAGCGGCAGGTTCAGCGTCCCGTCAGGATGGTTCGGCGTCCGATGCGCGCTATCGACAACTGTTTCGTCGAGGTCAAAAATCACAATGCGTTTCATGGGGTGTCTCCCTTAGCTGATGATTAGTTATCGCATATTTCAAAGGGCATTGCAACAGAAAAGTTTCGTTTGTTTTCAATGGGTTAGCCGCGGGGGCGCCCTGCCTGCTAAGTGTTTGATATTACTGCCTTTTTTGGGTAGGTGGGGGAACCCGCAGGTTCCCCCGTAGGGTCAAGCGACCTTTTGAGCAAAGGCAATGAGGCTCATCAAGCCTTCCTTCGTCGAACCTTGCAGAGGGGTCACGTCGAAACCGACGATTTCCTCAAGCTGGTTCAACAGCTCTTTTTTGGTCGGACCCATGTCCTTTTTAGCAGCAGTCTTTTTAGGTGCTGCCTGATAGATGCCTTCCCGCACGAGCTTAGAGCGGATCGACCGCACCGATTTATTCAGTGCCGTAGCGATATCTTCCAGACCTTCGTTGCCGAGTTCGGCATACATCTCGGTCATCTGCGCAATTTGCGCGTCAGTATAGTTGACAGTGGTTTTCTTTTCAGCAGCCATGATAATCTCCTTTTGCTGGCTTCCGTTTCCGATAAGTATGTATCGCATATTTTAAAGCAGCGTGCAACAGAAAAGTTTCGTTTGTTTTCAAGGACTTAGCGCGCGGGGCGGGCTTCCCCCTAAGTTATTGATATTGCTCTGCTATTGCTTGCGCTACAACACAATCTATGCGAGATTGCAGATCTATCTCAGGCTGTGCTTGTGCTACGCCATAAAGATAGGCAAAGGTAGAAATAATTGCGACGTTGACTAGGGTAAGAGCTGCTTTGAGCATTTTATGCCTCCTTCTGCTTCGATAACTAGACTTTAACTTAAAAACCTATTTGCTGTCAATACAGAAAAAACTCTGCAATATCAATGACTTACGCGGGCGGCGCGTCCAAGCGTAACCTATTGATTACGCTTGGTTTTTTCTAGTGGACTACATACAGGTTAGGACCTGGCTCGTCTGGTTCTTCGATTAGTGTAATAAGTTCCTCCGTATTATCGGCACAGTCAATTATCTCTCCAAGTTCATGGCAAAAGACTGAAATAATTAGCGCTTGAGGCATAAAACCTTTAGCAAGTTCTAATCTTTCTTCAGGGTCTTTTTCGTAGTCAGCAGCATATTCATACATTACAGGGAGCATAAGTGCTTCATAATTTTGATAGTCTTGAATTGCTCTATCAATTCTATTATCCATTACAACAGTGTCATGCATAATAGTAGAACTGTCTTCCATTTTCCAAACGACAGTATAAGTAGCCATATTAGTAATCCTCCATTACAGGAATTTCAACAGTATAGGCGCGACCATTTTCCGCCTCTTTATATTCTTCATAAGGCGCTGCAATCTTGCGATAGAGTTCTAGTTTGCAACATTCAAGAGCGCCAATCATTTCATTAAGGTAAGAATAGCGCACGCCATTCGCCTGAATAAAATTATTGATAAAGGTTGAAACAAGCCAGTTCAATTCACCAGCATTATTCGGAACCCATTCAGAGCCAAAGTCTAGCAGCGCTTCATCAATAGCACCGCGGTCTTGTGTAGGAATATAAGGCATTATGCAACCCCTTTCAGGTTAGAGCGTTTAGAGCGAATTGAGGCTTCATAGCTTAGAGCCATCATTGCGCCGATGTGAAGTTTATCTGTGTGCAACCAAGTCCACTTTTTGTAGTGAGTAAAGGCAACATCTGAAATCGCATTAGGCGAAATAGATTTGCATTTACCAATCGCATATACACGCTTATTCATACCATAAGCCATACCAATCTCAACAAGCGCGCCGCGCTGTTCTTCTTCAAAATCTTCGCAATAGAGAAGAACGAAATCGCTATCACGCACATCTTCAAAGCACAGATTCCAAAGATCACCTTTGCGATTCTGCACAATATCGCTATCATCTTCTAGGTCAATCCAGCGAGCCCGAACAGGCATCTTCAGTTCGTCGCGTAGAGCCCGAAACTTGGGAGCGTGCCAGATTTTTCCTGCGGTGTAGAAGCTGATCATTTTGGGAACCTCCATTTCTTGTCCCGATAAGTATGTATCGCATATGTCAGAACACAATGCAACAGGAAAGTTTTGCTGCAATATCAATGACTTACGCGCGGGGCGGCGCAGCCCCTAACCTATTGAAGTTAGGGGCTTTTTTTAGAAGTAGTATTCAACCTTACCTTTAATTACTGCTAGCAATTCAAAACTTTCTAGAGCAACTTTAAGTTCCTCATTAAGTTCTTCTTCAGTATAGCCATTCAATCGGGCTTCTTCACGAATAGCCATTTCTACCCACATTGCAGCAGAAATATCAAAACCATCATCACCTTCATCACCTTCAATAAATGTCACCTCAGTGATGATAAAATCATCATGATCAATACGCCAAAAAACAGTTGCATGGTTCATTTTTCAACCTCCTTATACGGCTGTAATTTCAATAATGGTAGCGTCATAGAACTGACTTAGCACAGTTACAACTTCTTCCCAAGAAGAAAAAGTATAATCTTCTTCGTTATCGGGATTACCCTCTAACCAAACATCATCATCTTCTTCATTTTCACATACAACGTGAAAGTTGCTATCGTCTTGCAACTCACCATAACATTCCACTCCATTGACTACGATCATCTTCATCTCCTTATCTTGTGTTACAATCTTAGCAGCGTCTGAACCTTTTAGCAAGCATAAAATAACATTACATATCAACTAGTTACAGGCTATCGCGCCCCGTCGGTTAAGTATTTGATTTTGCTAATCGAATCTCAACCTATAGACTCTCTAAAGAGTTTTCCAATCGACTTTCGTGACGAAATGATCTGCGTCACATTGCGAGCGGCGGCTTCTGCACGTTGCTGCATTTGGTGTTTTATTTGTTCTGCTTTTTTACGTTTTGCATCTTCAATACTGCGCAGAATGTTGATACGATCTTCAGTCATTTTTTCACCTCGGTTTATAACTTCGCTTTGTAACTAGGTGGAGGCTTATACCCCCACCCGCTCCATCCACGCGGCGTCAACCTCGATTTCGACCGGATAGGCAAGGCGGCGAATACGCTCGCCTTCAAGTTGCACGCTCTTAGAAAAATCGTCACGTTCGGTCAAACGCGAAATTTTCTTGCGCGGAATCCAGAGCGGCTTGCCGGGATTTTTCATTGAGATGAAAGCAACGGCGGCTTCCGTTTCACGGGCAACGAATCCAGAGAGAGTGGTCATAGCGGCGTCCTTTCTTGTCTGCCTATAAATAGAATATAGGCGCGGTCGCACCAGACTTCAAGTCTTTTTTTGCTTTTTTCAAAACTTTTTTTGCGTTCGAGATGTTCACGTTTTGTTCCAGGCGGCGCGTCAAGCCGAAAAAGTGTTTAGTTTCAAGGCCTTAGGGCGGCTCGCGCCGCCCTGGCTAACCTATTGTTTTTATTCGATTTCTTCGACTGTGATACGATAGAGTTTGCCATTGGCGTCCGCAACCTCAATAGTTTTTTTCGTGGTCAGCAGATATTTTCCGACGGGGTGCAGATCGTATGCGACGCGACCGACCGATGTGAGCCAGCCACCGCGCAAGGCGTTCTGAATGTCGTGGGCGATGCGATCACAATAAGCAAGCATGACATTTTCCTTTTTCGTTGTCCTAAGTTATATATAGGCGCGGTCGTGCTAAGTTTCAATCCCTGCCTAATATATTATTTAAGAAAAATTCGAATCGGTTCAGGTTGGGGCACAATGCGCGTGCCATCTTCCCCTATGCCCCATGCCGCGCGGTCCTTAGCGGTCAGTCTATTTGCAGGGGCATCAAGTGGCTGGACCACAAAAATTGCCGTAACGGCGATGGCAATAACAGCGATGGCGAAGATGTATCGCATGGCCTATGCCCGCGCCTTGATCAGCGCCTTTGCCAGCCCCGACAGGGCGCGGCGAAGATCTTCCGGCATGTCCGCGATCGGACCCAACGGGCGGCCAATGCGCGCCTCGATGATTTCGCGGGCGGTGGCGGTGGCGGTGATCTTGTCCATCTGGACCTCCTAGGTGGTGGGCTTGGCGTTCTTGCCTTCCCATGTCTTAGATATAGGCGCTGCCGACACATATTGCAAGCCCTAATCGCAATTTTTTTATTGCGTTGTTTATAGTATTTGCGCAATAAAATTTCGTTCACGTTTTGTTCCGCATTCGTTCTCGGGCCGCGAACAAACCGTGAACAAACCGTGAACAAACCGTGAACGCGGAACAAACCGTGAACAAACCGTGAACGCGGAACAAACCGTGAACAAACCGTGAACGCGGAACAAAACGTGAACAAAGGGTGAACAGAAAAAAAAATGAAAAAAAGTGTTTTTTTCGCTTGCATTGCCGCGCGGGGTGCCGTAAGGTCTATGTATAGCAAGGAAGGAAAGCCAATGTCCAACAAAGCCCGCATCCCCGCCAAGATCCGCAACGCAGTTTTCGCCCGCTTCGACTGCTGCGCCGCTTGCGGTGATCGTCAGGCTGACGAGTGTGGTCACCTGATCGCTGAAGCCAAGGGTGGCGCAATGGTCGTCGAAAATTTTGTCCGTCTCTGCGGTCGCTGCAATCGCTTGCAAGGTGTCGCAACTGTCGCTTTCCGCGCCTATGCGAAAGCCCCTGCTCTAGATCTTAGCTATGGGGAAGCCCTTGCGTTGATCGAAAGCCGCCGCGCATATTGGGCGCGCTATTGCAAAGCCGCCGCCGCCGGAATCGCCAAGCCCTATCGCCCCCTCTGACGGGGGCGGGGGCATCGCCTGCCGCGCGCACAAAATGCGCGCGCATCTCTTTTTTGCGCTTTTGTCTTTTTTTGCAGATAGGGGGGTTTTCGGACTTTACAACCCCCGCGTGCGCTGCGCACACCCACACGCACCCCCCACAGTATTTTTTCAAAATTAGTTAAAAGCGTTTGCCATTGCTATAAATAGCATGGTATAGTGTAAGCATAATAATAAAGGAACCACCTATGAAATCTTCGTTTCAAACTATATATAAACTTACAGTCTATATGCCTTTTGACGTAGCGCCACAGTCATATACAGTTTCACGCGTGAAGCGGTTGCGACCACTGCATATTGTGGCTCTTGACCTGGCAGGCAAGACGATTGAGATTAAAACAACTAAGCCAATGGACTATATGTTAATTAGGCTAAAATAAAGATTGGAGATACTCATGCGATACCCCCTCCTCGTCGCTGTATTACTACTAGGAATCGATTCGGCAGCGGCTCAAGAAGCATCTTGCCCTGAAGGCTATGTTTGCACTCGCTCAGATACAGACAGCACTGTACGCACTGAAGGATCGATGAACACTACAATTGTTCAACCTCCTCCAAGTGCAGTTTCCCCACAATTTAGCGCAGGATCTAATAGCGACCTCTGTACTATCGGAGTTGCTGGTGCTGTGCAAACTCAAATCCTTGGTATTAGTGCAGGCGGCACTTTTACCGAGGAAAACTGTATGCGCCTTAAAAATGCAAAAACTCTTTATGATATGGGCATGAAGGTTGCGGCAGTGAGCGTGATGTGTCAAGACCCACTAGTTTTTGACGCTATGATGAATGCCGGAACTCCATGTCCTTATGATGGCATGATTGGCGAAGAGGCAAAGATCGGTTGGGAAACAGAAAACCGTCGCAGCATAGAAAGTGAGAACAACAGTGTCCTTAAGAACAACACTACTACTTGGGGCCTTGGTGGCCTTCTTGCCCTCTTACTCTTACTCTGATAACATCTTACCTTACTATGGAGTAACTGATAATGCTGCTGCAGGCGGATTAGGTTGGGATATGACCACAATATTACCTACCCCACCAGGCTTAGATATTCAAGGAGTAATCTATTCATACCGCATTCGTAAAGAGACTGGAGACTGGGTTACAGTATATGTTCAAAATGAACTAAGTGGTGGCGGAGGATACATTTTTAGAGAACGTGATGAGTGGAAGCCTGGATCTCTAGATAACACTGGCATAAATCGCGTAGTTCCTGTAATTCCTGGAATTCCTCGTGATGCTTGGGGTAGAGGCTCAGTTGATGTGCAAGGCCCTGGAAGCGTGGAGGGTGCAAGCGTTCGCTATCAGTATCGAGTAGATCCTTGCTTTGACCCGCAAAGTTCACCCTCTTGTCCTGGGTACAAGGCTCCAATGCCTAACATCTATGAACCACAGTATGCAGCATATGATCCTCTAGAGCACTCACGCATTGCTCAATTTGAGTCACGCTATAGTGATGATGAAGGTGAGAGTGAAGAAGACCGTGAAGCACGTGAAGAAGAGGAGAATCGTGATAGTCGTGAGCGTTTAGAAAAGGCACTCGCTGCAGCAGACACTACTGCGCTTTTTGCGCAGGCACTCGCCCTTTCAGCAGCTCTTTCTAGCGTAGGTCCTCGTGTAGATTCCTATTATGCGGTTAGTATTGCAGGAGGTGTCTATCCTGAAAGCGTCGCCCTTGTAGATACACAACTTCCAGATTCAAAGAGTGGATTACGTAACAATTTAGCACAACAACTTCTGCACGAAGAAATGATTTCGATGCAGTATGATTAAAGGAGACAGAAATGTTTAAACATTTCATTATTTTTAGCGCAGCACTACTAACAAGCTCCGCAGCATTAGCCGAGAATACACCAATTAATGGTACAGTACAGTCTCGTTGCATTATTCAAACTGATACCCCAGGTACTTATGGCAACCCAAATGCCTATACTCTAACTACCTCTACTGCAGATGGTGGAGAACCTGCTGTAATTCGTTTTGACGTTACTCTTGCCGACGCCTACTATGCAAGTATTACAGCACCTACCTCTTTTTCTACAAGCCCAAGCTTACCTGACGTAGTTACTTGGACTGGCGATACAACAGTAAAGGCAGTTAGCGATGCAACTAATATGGGAACCTATGAGGCTAACAAGGTTGAACTAAACATGACTGATCGTTATGATTTAACTGCAACTGGCTCAGTCTGGTTTGAGACTTCATCTACCGCTACTCTAGGTGGCAATAGAGCATTTCCTGGTGGTAACTATACAGCATTGGTAGTAGCGGAATGTATCGCGCAATAATAGTAGCAATGATGTTATGGGCATGCGTTCCTGCGTATGCCCATGAAATGACTCCTACCTATCCTCGTTTTGAAATTTCATATGTAGAAGGTGTTGTACGTACTAAGCTACGATTATTTAATAAGAGAAGTGACGTGCAATTCTATGAGATTAGTGTGTATGATAAGGATTTTAATCCAGTAGCTTTTGCAACTCCTCGTCGAGTACTACAGTTACCTCACCTTTCTTCTACACAGTTTGAGGTTTTTGTTCGTAAAGAAGATTTAGACCGAATTGTTTATATTTGCACAGAATCTAAACTTCAAAAAGCTGAAACTGTAAGAACTGTTATAACTTCCCGTATTTGTTCAAAAATACAGAATGGATAAACTAATGAAAAGAGCACTTTTCTGTGCACTACTATTCGCATCTCCCGCATTTGCTGATAATAGTGCAATCGGGTTACAACTGCCAAACGCAGGTACTACTTATGGAGAAGATAGTATTAGAGCTGGAGATCTTGATTGTAAAAATGCAATTGGAGGTGCCACTCAACTTGAGTTTGGAATAACAGGAGTAATTGATAACTACGAATCACCTTTTGGATCTCGTAATCTTGATTCTTCTAGAGATATTGGTGTATATGCTCGTATTGTTATACCTCTTGATAAACCTCGTGAACGTATTAATTGTAACTCACTATACGAACTAGAGCTTCGTAAAAAAAGACTAGAAGTGCTTCAACTGCAAGAAGAACTTGAACAACTTCGTAGACTAAATGCGGTTGATAACTTTGAGAATTAATGGACCTTTTTTATGGAATACTTCTTAGTGTTCACCTAGGGTTTGAGCGCAACTATAATAGCTTTAACCCTTACATAGGTGCAGCTCTTACTGATTCGCTGTCAGTTGGAGCATACTATAACAGTGAAGAGCGGTTAAGTACTTTTATCGCTACTGAGGTTAGTCTCAGTAGCGATTTTGACATTGAGTTAGGACTTGTAACTGGTTATAGTTCAATACCGATTCAACCTATGGCTAAACTAAACTATAAGCGCATATTTATTACCCCTGCAGTAGAAACTAGAGATTCAAAGATAGATAACTTTGGGCTAGTGGTAGGAGTAGATTGGAGATTAGAATGACAAAAGATTTAGGCGAAGGCATTGAGGCTTTTGAAGAAGAAGTAGAAGCACTCAAAAATACAAAACTAAAGATCTTTGGAATTACAGTAACACCAACTACTCTTGGAGCTGCATTTGCTATTCTCAGCTCTATTGTAGGGGGTCTCTATGCTTCTTTCCAAGTTTATGATGACTATATGGGCATGAAAGAAATTGTCGAGAACATTGATGTTGATGCTATCGCAGCTGAAAACGCACTAGTGCTTCAAAAGATGGAAGAAAATATGCTTCGCATAGAAGAAGCTATTGACTATACTCGCGACATTAAATCTGGGCTACGTGATGATATACTTGGAATTGAAAGACAGGTAGATCGTGTAGAAGATAAGCTACGCCAGCAAGAGGCTGATGTGAGAGAGATTATTCAAAACGCAGAAGAGCGTTTTGAGAATAAACGTGACGCCCTACAGAATGACTATGATCAAAAAGCAAATGCACTACGTGATAGTAACGATAGTCGTATGAATGATTTAGAGGCAAAAGTAGAACGTGACTTAAGAACACTAGAGGCAGATATCACTTCAAAACTTCAACGAGCACTGGATAATCCTTTAGCTAACTAATGAGACTACTAATACTCGCACTGCTGTTGGGAGGATGCATCAACACTGCCTCTGTTGATACTGAACCATTTATAACTGCTGAAACCTATGTAGGGCTACATGAACGTAGACATCGTGAATACCTTAAAAGACTTGTAGGAGTTGATCCTGTACATACTGAGTGGTGTGCTGCGTTTGTAAATGCAATACTTGAAATAGATGGAATTCCCGGTAGCGAATCTGTAAGTGACTATCCTCTGACTGCCCGTTCTTTTTTAAGCTGGGGAGAGCCTGTAATTCGTGAAGAAATTCAGCGCGGAGACGTTGTAATTTTTCCTCGTGGCAGAGAAAGTTGGCAAGGCCACGTTGGATTTTATATTGAAACTACATATGAAAATGAAAAAGAGCAATGGGTTATACTAGGTGGAAACCAAGATAACACTGTTAGTTATGCTACATTTGACCCTAAGCGTGCACTAGGAATTAGGCGCTATAAGGTGAAACTTTATGGAATGGACACTCAGTGAAAGGATAGCCGAAATTAAAGCAAGAATTGATGCACTACGAGCACAAATAGAACAAGCAGAATCTCAAACTATAGAAACACCAAGCCTAGAGCCTCAGCCAGAGCCTCAGCCTGAGCCAAAACCAGAGGTTAAAAAATCAGAAGCGCAAGCACTAAAAGAGGCACTTCTGAAAAGGAAAACATAAATATGTATGAATATCGTTGTACAATAATTAAAGTAGTTGATGGGGATACTGTTGATTTAGATATAGACTTAGGATTTGATATTATACTTCGTAATCAGCGAATTAGAGTTAATGGGATTGACACTCCTGAGTCTCGTACTTCTGACAAAATAGAAAAGAAATTCGGACTAGCCTCTAAGGCTAAAGTTTTAGAGTTACTACCTGAAGGTTCTCAACAAATTTTACGCACTTTTAAAGATCGCGATGGCGGAGACACTCGTGAGAAGTTTGGAAGAATCTTAGGAGACTTTTTAGTACATTATCAGGGCGAAGACAAACTTCTTACAGATATTATGATTGACGAGTGTTATGCAGTACGTTATTATGGACAAAATAAGGCTGATGTAGAAGTAGCACATCTTGCTAATCGTAATGAGCTAATGCAC
>Ga0208019_1001877_pt1 | contig 10902 bp, 13 predicted proteins | sample CB_VirMetaG_5_FD_184540 | JGI IMG/M metagenome (GOLD analysis project Ga0208019, IMG submission 184540) | Freshwater to marine saline gradient viral communities from Chesapeake Bay - CB_1508_1D Viral MetaG (SPAdes) (version 4) | ecosystem: Environmental > Aquatic > Marine > Coastal | place: USA... | reverse complement strand
CTCCAACAAGAGATAGCCCTGGTCCATGGATCACGGACCGTGGTTACGAGAACATGGCCCTTGGATAGTGCATCTTCTATTTGAGGTGTATTGGGAGGTTCGTAAAGAAATCGTTGGTTAAAGGTAACCTTAAAGTCTGTACCAATCCAAGCGTTCATGGTACTCGAAGCCGTCTTGGCCGTTCGAACGTACAGTAAGGACATTACTGTTGTTGTTTAATTTCTAAAAGTGAGGTTGATAAAACTAATTGTGAATTAGCGTTAGCGTTAGCATAAAGAATATCTCCTGCTTCAAAGACATAGAGTCCTTGAGCTAAAACGTTAAATACTTCGGTAGTTTTACTTTCTCCTGCTAAAGTGATTGTTTGATTTTCGCTTGCATCATAATGAGATAATTGAAAAGCAGTCTTTGAAGGAGAAAAAGTACTATGCACTACATAAATAGTTTTAGCAATAAAGGTGGATACAGGAATGTTATTCGCCACATCTGCTTCAGGTACAGTAAATACTGTTGTATTTGCCGTAGTCATCTCTAAAGTAAAATTTTTATATACGTCTGCCATTATGGTTTACTGAAGAACCAAGCTCTTCTTGTTGCTTCCTCTAAACTATCTTGTGTATAAGAACTATTCAACTGTTGAATTAATGCTTCTAGTTGTCTGATCAATTCATTAAAGTTACGAGCATCATACTCTTGAGGTGGATCAGGGAATCTTTGTAAAGTTAATTTTGCCATATCTTTTTCCTGTTAAAAATCCAAGAATAAATGCTACTCCTAGAAAACCAATAATTAAAAGTGTGTGCCATAATAAAAACATTATTTAATTTTATCGACTAATAGATAATTAATCAACTTACTATTAACTCTAAATTTCCAGAAAGGGTTATAGCATTACTTGTTTTCTTAACAAAATGTTCAAGATAGCTTGGAAATATGATTATTTGATTTTCACGACATTGTGGAGTAAAGGATATTTCACTCAAAATTTCTTTTTTTCTTGGGTTTCTAACAAAAAAAGATGAAATTAAATTACTAGCGGGGTTAAGAAAAACTGTATTAGACTCAATCACCTTTTCATAAATAATAAAAGAAAGGTCTGAACCACAATGTATATGAGTTTCTTGAAAATCTTTATCCTCATAGACATTTTTCCAAATATTTAAAAGACGTAATTGAAAAGGAATTTTAATTGTTTCTTTTAAAAGACGAATTGATACATCATAAAAATAATTTAAAGAATCAGAATCAATATTATTTGGATGGCTATTTTCATAAGTAGTTTTTATATTTGACTCAAAAGTTTCTTTTAATTCTTTATTCTGTAATTTAATTTTATTTGATTGAATATTACCAATCCAAATAGGAATACTAAACAAATCTAATTTCATTACTTAAAACTTTTCTTTCTCCAATTTTTATTTTTATAGTTATTAGCTAAATTACTAAAATAATTTACCATTTTTTTATCTTCTGTTTTTCGATCATATAAACTATAGTTTGTTTTCATTTTCCAAGATTCTCTTTTAAAAGGAATAACTAAAGCCATGGGAGATCCTTTTTGTAGAATAACATTTTTAGTATTATCAGATGTCCAATAAAAAGGAAATTTTATATAATCTTCATATTGATCAGTATCCACAATTCCAGTAACTAATTCAAAAGGAAGTGTATGATTAAAAGGTGTAACGAAAATACAACTATATCCTGGAGGTGTTTTTATTACCCAAGGATTAGAAAATTTAAAAGCAGTGTCAATGGTTCTGTTAGATGGTCTAAGTTCAGGAGCAGTTTGATGGTTGTGATGTTCGCTTATAGTAAAATATCCCACAAACTCTGATGGAATATTTCTAGGTATTGTGAATAGTCTTTCATTTGTATCTTTATCATAAACAAATTCATACTCTATGGAAAAAGGCAAAATATACCCTGTCATAAAAGCATCCAAAAAAGGTATACATTTTTTTACAGTGGGATATTGCAAAGAGTCTGTTATATAGGGTTTCATAGCTTTATATTCTTTAGGAATAAAAAAAGAAGCAGGTTTGGGATCAGGTATATACCCTTTTAAAGGTGAAAAAAATTCTATTGTTTTTTCTAACACTATCTTCGACCGTCTGGCTGAATATCAAAACGCATTGTACCTAATCTCCAAGCTGTGCCTGTTGTGTTGGATACAATATTCGCTGTGAACTGTCTTCCTCTTCCTCGTAAATCTACTTTTTCTGTCCCTGATGTAAAGCTTGTTGATTTTGTGACTGCATTCGCATCATTAGGGTATCGTAAAAATTCAAAGTCTAAGTTTAAAACACCACTTTGATTTTGTATATCGGGAATTAATTTAGAGACAAAAGAGAAATCATCCCCTTGTCCTATTTGAACAGCACCTGATTTTAAGTAAGCATCCATTGCTTCACCGTCTGCATCATTTCCTTGTTCGTGTAAATAGATTTGTGTGGCACCTGAAGTTAAGCCTAAAATTGTTTCATTGTTTGCAGTAGTGTTAGCTAGGTATTGTGTGGCAATAGGATTGTCATAAGTCTCTCGATCAATCCAAGATGTACGAGCCAAGGTTCCTGTCCACCAAGTCCCTTCCATATAATTATAAACCACTGTTGCATTGATTTGGTCTGAACCTGTTCTGGCATAAAACCAAATGATTTCATTAAATTCACCGTTGTGCCCGGCAAAAGCATTCTCGGAGGCTGTTTGATTGATATTATTAAAGACAAATTGTTCTACAGTACACGGTAGTTTTTTTACCGAACCATCAAACAAATAGAAAGAATCTTGTGACATCCAATAGCTAATACCATTTAAATCAATACCTGCGTGTTGTCCGATAATTCCACAGTTTTGACCTAACTGTCGTAAACCAAAGGTAAAAGGTGGTCCAATATATTGTAAGGAATGTAGAGAAGTATCTGTCCATAAAAGTATTTGACCTCTTGAGCGTTCAGCGGCCACGATCCGTGATCCGTCGGCAATCCTTAGTGAACCTGCTGTATTTTCTGCGGTTGGCTGATAGTCATTAATATTTTCTTGATCGGAAAATCGAATGAGTAAATCATCTTGTGAACTAGGTGTTCCAATCGTATTTTCTGTACCTAATAAAACTAAATGTCGATCAGGTGTCGAAACTAAACTGAGTCGTGAAGTTGTTGGAGCATTGGCTACGATCGCAGCTCTTGTTGAAGTACCACTCGAGGTATCCCAACGATACGTACCACCGTTCAATTGAGTGGCAATTAAGTCTTCACCGAAGTTATCCAGTGACCATTGTCTTGCTTCGAGGGTGACATTAGAAACTGTGGAAGGTTCACCCCAACCTCCTAAGCCATAGCCATCGGTTCCCCAACCATAAGCAGGAGTCGAGAAGCTCGGACCTGGATTAATTTGATATTCTGCATTACCTGCACCCCCACCGCCTGCGGTTGAACCTGTTGCAGTCGAAGTATGAGTCACTGTATAAGCAGAAGTATTAACGACGGAAGTTACTTCAAATTCTTGATTCATATCAAGTCCATCAATTGTGGAGAAAGAATCAAAGGTAACAAAACTGCCTTGTTGACAGCCATGACCTGCATCTGTCACTAAAACAGTCGCTGTACCATTTGTGGTAAAAGGATCCGTTAAAGCTTCGGTATTTCGAATCGGAGTGATATCAAAAACTGCCCCTTCTTCGTAAACATATAATTTTCGATCGGTGCCAAAGGCATCATATCTCGTGCCATCTAAAGCAATCCAACCATGCTGATCTCGTACTACACCGACAATGGTGGTATCAACAAACTTGTCCCAGCCTTTTATTTTTTGTGGAAGGCCATTAAAAAAGCGTACATTATCGGAGTCAACCCATTGTCCTTGACCCGTATAATCGGTAACTTCTTTATTAATGCCTGGTTTTATTGTAAAATTAGTTAGTGGCATAAAGCCTACTTTACATCATCTTTTTTAGCAAATAAAGAGCCAACATGACCTTTAAATGCTCGATTGCCAAAGTGTGTTAAAGGCATGGCTATATCAGCCCAGATATCACCACCACATTCTAGCCATAATCGAGAGAAGTAATAATCTTCCGATAAGTATCTTTTCTTTCCTGGACTTGTTTCGTAGATACCTGCACAGAATAAGTCATAACAATTATCCGATTTAAAAGACTTACCATTAATAATTTGATCGGATTCATATTTACGTTCAGGAAACTTTTTCATCATGGTACGAAAGACTTCTCTTTTAACCAACATCATCCCTGTTGCTGCTTCTTGTACCTTACAAAAACCACTATCTACAGTAACATTCTGAGGATCATCAAAATTTAGATTATAGCCCAGTGTCTTTACCTCTATTTCATCGGGAGTCGCATTAGGATTATCTTTTAATATTTGAGGTATTTTTTCAAAGTGGATATGTTTCCTTGGATAAATACCACAAACTACATCTTTATCAAAGCAAAGCATGCGTTCTATATTTTGAGCAGTGAATCCAATGTCTGCATCTATAAACAACAAGTGAGTCGCCACATAGTCTGTTTGATCCATCATCATGGAAACAACAGTGTTACGAGCACGAGTGATTAAACTTTCATTCCCCATAGTTTGAACTCTCATTCCAACACCACGAGCCATGGACCATTGTTGGAGTTGTAATAAACCATGCATTGTATTTTCTGTAAGCATTCCACCGTACATTGGCATGCCTAAAAATATTTTAAAATTCTTATCTTTTAGTTCTTCTGGTTTAATCATTTATTCTCCTTAAATTTTTTTATAACCAATGTTAGGTCTTTTATCATAAGCGTATTCTGGATAATGAGGGCCATCTACATCAATATAGTGTAGAAAAGCTTGAGCACAATGATCTCCTGTAAACTTGTTTCTCCAATGAACTAATTTTTCACCCATATAAACAATACCCTCACCAGGATTTAATATAATCTCATTTTTTAATTGATAACCATTAGCTAAATCATTGTCTTTGTTTAAATCACCAAAATAAATAGGCCAAGGATCTCCACCAAAATTTATGGTTATAGAGTATTCACAAGATTCTCTGTCTGTGTGAGGTTTTAATATTTCACCTTTAGTATAAACACGACAATAAGAATAGGTTGGACATAGTTTTTTTTGAGTAACTTGAGAGATACTATCTAAAAGTATTGAAGATAGCGTTTCAATAGCTGTATCTGCATAAGAATATCTTATATAGTCATCACTTTGTTCTCCTCCAAATTCAACATTTGTACAAGCTTTTATAATTAAGTAATTATATATAAAATTATTTATCTCAGGACTAACCAGACTTTTAAGGTGTACATAACTGTTTTCTTTAAAATAATTTATTGGGTCCATATTACTAAAACTTTCCTTTTACCTTTTGTCACCTTTGATACTTTATGGGGGTACATAAAATTAGAGGGAAAAGCTACTACATCGCCAATATCTAACTTAATACCTTTTTCTTGATTTTGAACAAATAACTCTCCTCCTTCATATTCATTTACTGAATTTAAACCAACCAAAATTGTTAAAACTCTAGGGTACTCTAATACGTAATCAGTATGGTAATCATAATGATCCATCATTTTTGAATCATAATATAGAAATTGAAAATAATTATTTTTTGAAAAATAAAAGTTAGATATATTTTTTTGATATTCTGTATTTATTAAATTTGCAAATTTCTTTAATTCATTAAAAATGATTCTTCTAGATACTGAAGCACCTATGTCTTTTTCTTCTAACCCTGCAAGTTTCACTGATCGCACATCGGGAACTTCGCCAATTGCAATTTGTCCTCTTTCCCATTGATCAACATCAGCATATATTTCTTCGTTGATTAAATTAATAAGAGGTTTTTTCATCACATTTTTCATAGTGATGGAATACTCTAAAACTTCTTTTTTTAGATTAAGCACCTAAAATATTATTTTTTGCAGTAGTGGCTGATGTTTGTGCAGAAGTTTGAGCGTTAGCTAAGTCAGTTTCATAGCTAGCGGATTCAGAATTAAGGTTAGCAACAAGATTATTATATGTGGTAGTATAAGTTTCCCAATAAACTTTTTCACCATTCCATCTTGTAATCATTGTATTTGCCCAAGTTGGAATTTCTGCCTCTGTTATTTCTTGATTGGGTGCTGTTCCATCAAATTCTATCCAACCCGAAGATGTGGCTGGTCTAAATTGTAAAGCGTGTACGTTAGCTGGAACAACATCATTACCTTGTAAATTTAAATAAGCTAATCCATCAATGTTTACGTCTACTTCAGTATTACCAGAATAGAACTTAGGTCCATTGTTTGGATTTTCAGGATTGACACCAGCATCATTAATAATGGTTAGCTGATTATTTATTGTTACGTTGTTTATTGTTAAGGGCATCTTTTTTTACCTTTGTTTTTCCTTTCTTATTATTAACAGTTTTTTTACCTTGAAGCAATTGTAAATCTTCGGAAAGTTCCTTTCCATTTGCAAGAGCATCTTGTCCTTGACTTATATTACCCCAAATACTACCTACTTCTTTTAAAGGATCTTGTTTTTGTTTTTTATTATTTTCATTAACTAAAGCTAAAGTGACCATATTTGCTTTAACCATTTCATTTCTAAAAGACTCAACAGCAGCGTTTGTTTGTACTTGTTTCCCTGTATTTTCAACTAAAAGCAAAGGAATCCAAGCTATGGAACATCCCCATTCTTGTACATTTTGCCCAGTTTGAGGATTTTTGCCTTGAAGCATGTTATACCAAACACATTGATGTTTGATACACTTTTTGTTTAAAAGTGGGCATTTACCGTCTGGATCGAATATTGGCATTTCTTAGGATATATTACTATTAATCTTTACTACACGCAATAACATTTGCAAATTTTAAATCCATGGAAGGTACAGAAAGACTTGTTGTAGTTGAACCATTTCCACTTAAAGTTAGGCCTCCTGAAATTGGATGAGTGTGACCACCACTACCTCCTTGTGCATTTAAAGTAACACCACCAGGAGTCGCTACCGTACTATCTCTATTTCCATAAGGAATACCCACTGCACCAGTTGGGTGATTATGTGAAGGTATTTCTGGTGTAGAAAGAGTTGTACTACCTACGGCAAGAGTTCCTGTGCCAACTGAAGCACTAGCTAAATCATCAAATAAAATTGTACCGGGTGCAGTGTTTTTCGAAGCTGAGAAAACAGTTCCAAAAGCGTCGCTACCTCCCGTTCCTCCCCCTGTTCCTGTGACAACTTGTAAAGTGGTTGTATTGATCGATGCGTCAGTGTTTTGAGTCCAACCACTTGGTGCAGTAGATTGAAAAAATAGAGCTTGTGATCCAGAAGGAATACTAGAAACTCCTGTCAAAGAAGAGCCATTTCCAGAGTAGGCCGTTGCGTTCACTGTTCCACTTGATGCTGTAAAAACAGAGTTGTTCACTGTTAAAGTATTTTTAATACTTAAATTTCCTAAAGAGTTAGCAAAAAGATCAACCATGCTATCTCCATTCTTACAATACATAATTGTGTGAGAACCTTGTGTTATTACAACACCATTACTACCATGTCCTGTAGGAGCAACTGTTAAAGTGAAAGCACCTGAGGTATTATTGTAAAAAATATAATTTGACTCAACGGCTGGAATAAAAACTGTAATATCACCTGTCAAAGTACCTGTAAATTCTATAACTTTGTTAGAAGCTTCTGCAGTGGGATCAGCATTGTTTGTTGTTAAAGTAACATTAGCTGAGCCTGCAACAGATTTAGATAAATAACCTGCTGTAAAAGCATCAACTGTTTCTAAATTTGTATTCGTATTATTTCCCCAAGTGTTAGCATTTGCTCCAGTTTCTTGAAGTTCGAGTTTATAACTATCTGAATATGTACTTGCCATTTTTAATCCTTTGTTGCCACTATACTATCCGCATACTTTAAGTCCATACTTGGAATACTACATGAAATAGGAGAACTTAAAGTTCCACTTATTCCAACACCTGATATTGTATGTGAGTGTGATCCATCTCCACCCGCTCCACCTGAACTAACAGTTTGTGGTCCTTGAAAACCTCCTAACGGACCTCCATCTTGAGCATTTCCTCTTGTACCACCGAATCCTGTTGAGGAGTGTGTATGACTTGGAATTTCTGGTGTTGATAAAGTGTGAGTTCCCGCAGTCAAAGTGCTAGACGTAGAAAGATTATCAATATTAATAGGAGCATCCGTAGCAGAAGCCGTCTTTGACCCAGTGAAAACTGAACTAAAAGCATCACTACCTCCCGTTCCTGCTCCTGTCCCCGAAACTACTTGTAAGCAACACTCTGACAAAGTTGCACTTGTGTTTGTGGTGAAGCCTGTTGGAGCAGAAGTTTGAACGAACAACGCTTCTGTTCCTTGTGCAAATTCTTCAACGCCTGATAATCCTGCACCATTACCGAGAAGAGTTGTTGCTGCTATAACACCGTTAGCATTTAATGTTATATTGTCGCCAATCTTTATTTGATTTTTTACCGATAGATTACCAAAAGAGTTTGCAAATAAATCAACAATTTTATCTCCTGTACAGTATTGAATAGTGTGTGCTCCTTGAACAATCGCAACACCATTTGATCCATGCCCTGTTGGAGCGACAGTTAAAGAAAAAGCTCCTGAGGTGTTATTAAAAAATATGTAATTACTTTCAACAGCAGGTACAAAGACTGTAATATCTCCTGTTAAAGTTCCTGTAAATTCAATTACCTTATTCGACGCTTCAGCAGTGGGATCTGCGTCATTAGTAGTTAAAGTGACATTTGCAGAACCTGCGACTGATTTTGAAAGATATCCTGCATTAAAAGCGTCAATGGTTTCTAAATTAGTGTTGGTATTATTTCCCCATGTATTAGCATTAGCTCCAGTGGCCATTAATTCTAATTTTAATCGATCTGAATAAGTTGATGCCATATTAATCCTTACTGCAAACTATAACGTTTGCGTGTTTTAAATTCATATTAGGTACAGATAATGCGACAGAGGGAGCATCAATATTTCCAGAAGCAGTTCCTGATCCTGAAATAGGATGGCTATGACCCCCGCTTCCTCCTGTTGAATTTGAACTTGAACCTGCAGATTGTAAAGCACTACTATTTCCACCTGAAGCTACATTTCTAGGAGAACCTCCTCTATTATAAGGATGAGTATGACTTGGGATTTCGGGAGTTGATAAAGTATGACTAGAACAACTTCCTCCACCGACAGTTAGAGGTGCTATACCAGCAGAGGCTGAACCAGAGGTTGATTTAGAAGGTCCAAAAACAGTATCAAAAGAATTTGTACCTCCTGTTCCCGCTGAACCCGATGTTATAACTCTTAATGTTGCATTGCTTAAAGTTGAAGCCGTGTTTTGAGTCCAACCTGTAGGAGCGGAACTCTGTAAAAAAACCATTTGTGTTCCTGGGTCTAGAGTTGTCACTCCATCAAGTCCTGCTCCATTACCTGTAAAAGATGTTGCGGTGACTTGACCATTAGCAGCTAGAGAAATATTTGCAGTCACGTTAGCTGTTCCTTTAACACTGACAGTGCCTAAGGAATTTGCAAAAAGATCAACAACTGTATCTCCCGTGCAATATTGAATTGTATGAGAACCTTGAAAAATTTCAACACCATTAGCAGAATGACCTGTTGGGGCAACAGTAAGAGAAAAAGATCCTGAGGTGTTATTAAAAAAGATATAATTGTTTTCTACAGCAGGTATGAAAACATAAATGTTGCCTGTTAAAGTTCCTGTGAACTCAATCACTTTATTAGAAGACTCGGCTGTTGGATCAGCATCGTTTGTTGTCAAAGTGACGTTTGAAGATCCTGCGACTGATTTCGAAAGATAGCCCGCTCCAAAAGCATCAATGGTTTGTAGATTTGTATTAGTGTTGTTTCCCCAGGTATTGGCGTTAGCCCCTGTTTCCATTAACTCTAATTTAAGTCTATCTGAGTAAGTTGATGCCATTTATGCTGCTACCTCTGTCCATGTATTATTTGCTCCTGTGACTACATTTGCCCAAGGAGTTGACCTCATATTACCTAAAATTACAGACATTTCAACTCCTGTTGGAGTTACTATTGCACTTCCTGAAACTGTTTCTGTTCCTTCGGAGAACTGAATAGATACACCTGTTGTTGGAACAATAACACCTGTACCTTCAATAATTGTTACTGTACCTACACTTGTATTTGCCTGATCGCCTGTTAAGGAGAAGTTCGCATCTCCTGTCATTGTCAGTGTGCCTGTTTCAAATGTCGAAGTGACTGCTGTTGGATCTACTTGAGTAAAAATTTCAATATTGACTGCACCAATAGCAAAATCCATTTGGTCGCCAGGAGCAGAAGTAGTGACATTACCATCAGCAATAATAGTTGGATTTTGTAAAACTACATTAGAGAGTAACCCTGTAGCTGCAATGTTTTGATCTGTAATTAAAGAAACAGATCCTATATTGAAGGTCGATAAGACCCCTGTAACAGGTGCATCAACACCTGTACCTGTTTGTGTGGTGACTGTACCAAGATCGGTGGCCATCGACTCACCGACCAAGTTTGCATAAATAGTGATATTCTCACCCCATGCAAATGATCCCCAAGTATTTCTTCCCCAACCAGCATCGACTGTTGTAATGACTTCTTCTGTACCATCAGCAAAAGTCATCTCAAGGCCTGTGACTATTGCACCATGCCCTTCTTGAACTGTAACAGTTCCTGTAGCTGTATTAGATTGAACTCCTGTTAAAGGATAAATAGATTCAGCTTCACCTGTTGCTTGACCTAAGTCAGCACTTGATGAAACTCCTGTTGGTTGAACGAGTGCGTCAGCAGTTATTGTAAGCGTACCTACACTTGTATTTGATTGTTCACCTGTGACGGAGACGGGAATAAACTCTCCCCAACCACCTTCACCCC
>Ga0208019_1001873_pt1 | contig 10917 bp, 14 predicted proteins | sample CB_VirMetaG_5_FD_184540 | JGI IMG/M metagenome (GOLD analysis project Ga0208019, IMG submission 184540) | Freshwater to marine saline gradient viral communities from Chesapeake Bay - CB_1508_1D Viral MetaG (SPAdes) (version 4) | ecosystem: Environmental > Aquatic > Marine > Coastal | place: USA... | reverse complement strand
CATCGTTAGCATTATCACTGACTACATCAAGAGTAGCTTGAGTTGTTTGCCAAGGATAGTTGTCTCCTGTTTCCCAAATAGTTTCAAAAGAACCTGAACCAATACTAGGATTATATCCAAATTTATTAACCATAGAGTAACCAGGTATTTTACCTTGTTGCACCTCTAAATAAAAAGGTGTTCCAGATTCACTACCACTAGAGGTAGTAATTAGCATTGGATAATGTGTTATACTCATTTTCTATAATTTAAAATTCCACCTGATATATCTATCAAGCCAGTTTCTCTGTTTAAATATTTATATTCTATTTTACTTAAATCAAAATCTTTTGCAATCTTTTTACATATGTCATTCTCATTGAATTCACCACAAGAATAGACATCAAATTGTATTAGTGCAGGTACTAGCTCATCCCAAGTATGCATTACAATGTGTGAAGTTTCTATGATTGCTGCAACTGTTAAACCTTTGTTGCCAGGTACATCCAAATACTTTGCGTATGGGCCCATTAATACTTTCATTCCAATTGAATCTACAAAGTCTCTCATCCAATTTGTAATCATATCCTCATCTTGAGGCGGTCTTCTAGATTCTGCTCTTATTATTAAATGCTTATGTACTAGAAGATTATTTTTCATTAATTCCAAAATATATTAATAATGCTATAATCACTATGGCTAATCCTAACATTATTTCATTATTAATTTTTTGATTGTAATAGTACCATCAAAATTAATATCTATTTCTGCATCTGTTTCTATGCATTGAATGCTTTTATTAGTCATACTCATATTACGAGTAATTAATCTTTTATGTTTTAAACATTCAGATAGGGAATCTTGTATTCTGTGTTCTACTAACTTATCGTCTATGAAAAATAATAATGCTACTACTGTTTCTATCATTTTTTTCTCCAATATTCAGTTATTTGTTTCCACTCACATTCAAAATCTTCACAAGTATAATCATACTCTTGAAAGGTTCCTGCGTTAATGCCCGTTTCCATTCCCATTACTAAATTGAATATCTCTTGTTGCGTCTTTAAGCTTTTCAACATCTTTTTTAAGTTTCTCAATTTCTTTTTCAGCTTGCATAAGCATAACTTTAACGTGTAGGTTTTCTTCTAATATCTTTTGTTGTTTCTCAGTATCTTCAGCTAAGGCTTCTAATAAAAAAAATTGTTCTTTATCAACAGGTACTTGATCTGCTTTTTTTAATAAATCAGCTTGCATTAATTGTAGCTGTGTTTGCAAATCATTTATAGTTTGAGTTAAACCAAAATAAGTCCATACTGCAAAACAAGCAGCAGCTATCACTACTCCTAATGTTTTAATATCAGTTTTAAAATTTGTATCTTCACTTATCTTCATCTTTAGATTTATCTTCTTTTTCGTACTTATCTTTTAAGTCTTGAATTTGTTTATTTGCTTTATCTAAATCATCAGTAACATACTCAAGCTTTTGTAAAGTACGTTTTAATGATGCATCTTTATTCTTATTAGTGCTTTCTAATTCACTAATCTGATCTTTTAGAATACGAATCTGATCTTTGTATTCGTTAAGAATATCCTGATATTCGCCTTTGTTCATCTATTTCTTTTTAAACATATCCAATCCAGGTTTCAAACCATAAATTGAACCAAAAATTCCTAACACTAACCACTTGTAAAATTCTGGAAAGTTGTTAAAGTAATCAAAAAATAAATCTAGTTTTTCTTTAGCGTGTGGATCTCCACTAAATACACTCCAAGCTAATACAACTATTGGGAGAACTACTATAATTAAAACTAGTTCATCTTTCCATCCTTGATTCTGATTATCCATTACAGCTTTAGAGTATTCTATTTCACCCCTAGCCATTTTCTCAGCGTGCAATCTAGCTGCATCAGACTCAAGCATTTTAGCTTGCTGTCTATTTTTATATATGTGAGTACCAGCTTTGATACCCATTGAAATTAAATTAAACCAACCCATTTTCCTCCAGCCATTTAGGTATTTCAAAAGATGGACAAGCCTTTTTATTATCTACTTGATAGTGACCAATGATTTTTTCAATCTCATAGTCATCTTTTAATTTTAATATTAAACTTTTAAGAGACTCAAATTGCTCAGGATTAAAGTTATTTTCCCAACTCATATCTGGAGTACCTCCACCTACTAGGCATATACCTATAGAAGTACCATTAACTTGTACAGCGTGTGCACCTACAGCTTTTATGTCTCTACCAGTTTCAATAGTTCCATCTCTACGAATGACAAAGTGATACCCTATAGTGTCAAAGCCTCTTTGCTTATGCCACTTAGTAATCTCATCAGCACCAATGTCCATATCTTTTGGTGTTTGAGCACAATGTACAACTATCGTATCTGTCTTACTTCTTAAGTCCATTACTTATAGAATCCATCAAATAGCCAATCAGTAAATTTTTTCCATAGTTTCTTTGGAAAATTTATGATTTTATCCAGTAGTTTTTTCATAACTATATTCTCCTTGTTGGGTTAATGTTAAAGTGATTCTTGTTTCTCACATTTAAAATTAATTAATATATGCTTACTATTAACTTCTTCAGGGCCTATCTCTCGGATTGCAGTTATACCCCTGATAAAACCGCCAGTTGCACAATCATAATGTGAATTGTATAGTGGATACATTTCTAATGGTTCTGTGCATTGTTGCATTATAACAGAACAAATTTGTACAATCAATAAATATTTAATCATTTCATAAAAAACCCTATTAGTGTTAATACTAAAGCACCCATACCGCCAAGTAATAAATATAATAACTTATCAACTTTATTATGTATCTTATCAATGTCTTGATGGATATGTTTTAAGTGATTAGTTTTTATTATATTGATTTCTTTTTTTAAGCCAGTAATGTATCCATAAATGGATATAAGATGTTCACTAGTTGTCTTGGGTTTTTTATTCATATTAATCAAAATATTTTTGGACAGTCTTTTGCCATCCTTTTGTTTTTATATTTTTATCTCTGTATTCTTTGAAAGTTTTATTACCAAATAAACTTATCATTGCATAAGGATCACCAGATTCCTTTAAGTCTCTCATCAGATTATAAGCTAATTCATTTTCTAATGTTTGCAATCTATCAATATCTCTTCTTTTTTCATCTGCTGTATATAATGTACCAGCTGGACTTAATCTAGAAATAGAAATTATATTTCTTCTTTCCCTAAGTTCTTTAATTGCTACTAGCCCTTGTGTTAACATATCAGAAACTAATATTGCTGATTGTATTTTATCAGCTGAATCTTTATATATATCAACTTGCATTTTATTTCTCATTATCGTATATAAATCTTGGCTTGCAGTATTTGCACTAGTCTTTATTTTTTCAGCTTCTTTTTTTAGTTCATATAATTTTTGTAAATCTTTACTATATTTTGTAGGAACTTTAGCAAAAAATCTTCTTGTAATAATAGATAATTTATTTCTTGCTACATCTGATTCATCTATTCTAGCAGTAGGTCTTGGTCCAAATGTTTTTTCATCCCAAGATAAATGTGCATCAGCTACATCTAGAGGATACTGTGCAACTCCTACAAAATAATTATTTAAAATATAATCTATTGTAATAGGTGATATTATTCCATCAAATGGATTTTGTTGTCTAATAGAAAATAACTCTCTATATATATCATTAATTCCTTTTGCAATTTGCTCAGAAGTTAATCTTGTTGAAGCTCTAATTTGCTGATCTCTATATTGACCTATAGTTTGATAATACGGCTGTATTTCTTTATTTTTATAATTTTTATTCATTATCAAATCAATTACAGGTGATGCTAATGTAGGTGTGGTTAATCCTGGAAATACTTTTGCTATAGAATGATAGAAATAATCAACAGCTATTTCAGGTGCACCCTCTTGAATTGCTTCTGCAATTCCTCTAAAAATATTAGCAAATGCACCAAAGTCATAAGGTTTAGGAATTAAAAAAAATGTTTTTATTTTTCTACTGCCATCAGGTCTTAAGTGGGAACCATCAGGTTTAGTATCTTCATATATTGGAACTACATAATTTAATAATTTAATATCATCATCCAAAGCTTCATACTCTGGTGTTTCACTTGTTAGTGACCAAAATAATAATTCAGGTGCAACAATTGTACCAAGTACACCTGTTCCAAATTTAATAGGATTCTCAGATGCTCTTCTTATAACACCTCTATAGAAACCTTGAAGTCCTGCATTAAAGAACATAGTCATTCTATTATATGCATTTAAATTAGCACTAGCACCATGCATTCCAAAGTCTGTTGAAATTTCTCTACCAGCAAAAGCCGCTACAACATCTGATACACCTGTTCTTTTAGCTAAATTAAATTCTGCTAATCTAGATGCATACTCTATTCTATTAACTAGTTGTGCGTAGCCTTTAAATGCTTCTGTACCATAGAAACCTATTGACTTAAGCCAGTTAAAAGAATCTAAGTAAGCTTGTTTATTTTTAGCTTTACTATTTTTTATATTTAACGTTAGCTGTTTTACTAGTCTATCAGCATCTCGTCTAGATGAGAAACCCATTCCAGAATTTAAAGCTTTTAAATAAGTATCATTTAAACTTATAGCTTCTTTAAATCCTCTGTAATATTTTTTCCAACTTGGATCATTCTTTACAACTTTTGCAAAAGCATTAAACATATCCTTTGGTGCTTTAAATGTACCAAATAAACCTTTAGCAGTACTTAATCCTGGTGCAAATCCGTAAGCATTAAAACCAAATGCACTATTTATACTTCCCGATAATGTATCTCTGATAAAGTTAAATACAATAAATGGTGGGGAGTGGGTAATTAAATTTGGAAATATTCTAGATATACTACCTAGCTTTCCAAGAAATCCACCTCTTCCAAAATTTCCATATATTAAATTTCGTAAATAATTATGAGTAATTCCACCAAGTGACTTAACCATATCTACATATGCTGGATCTAGAATCTCATACATTTCTAGCTTTCCATTTCTATAGACAACATCTATGATGCTACCATCACTTGTCTTAATACTATCTTTGAAGGCAGCTACTTTAATTGAGTCATTCCCTTCTAATGATTTTGAAAATGCATTACTATCAAACTTAATACCAGATTCATCTGCTTCCAGTTTCAATGCACGAACTAAATCTTTTTTAATTACATTTACTTTTTCAACGCTAGTTACTCTTCTAACAATTTCATTCTTTTTAAATATTCCTTTAGCTATTAATTCATCAATTTCATCATACATTTTTAATTTAGCTAAATTTTTTTCAGCAGCAGAATAAGCATGAAAAGTATAATTAGTTATACTTTCGTGTAGTGGTTGAACTTCTAAATCACTACCTGTTATTCTTAATCTTGCTGGTCCTTTAGTACCACCAATTATTTCTGCTCCCTCACCAATTAATTGTGTAGGGTATCTCTTATCTAATTCTGACTTAGGTAATTTAACAACAGCTTCTGCACGTCTAGAAGATAATTTTGCTGATTCTTTTGTTCTAACATAGAATGGTGCATATACAGGATTTTCCTTTAATATTTTTTGCATTTGTTCTGTGCTAATAATTCCAGCACGTCTTTGCAATTCTAATAAAGTTCTTGTATACTCTTGTTGTTTAATAAATGAATCTATAAAAATTTCTTTATCTTTACCTTTTAATCTATTAAATGCAGATATAGCTTTTGCTTGTTCTTTAGCATTCATTGAAGTTTTTATACCATTTTTATTAAGTACTGATGATCTAATTGCTTGAGTGTAATCATTAAATATATTTAATAAATTTCTATCAGCAATAGGTGTAATTATTTGATGGTAAGGTAAAGCAGATGAACGTTCATAGCCTGCTTTTACAATTATTTCTTTTGGTTTTCCAAGCTTATTTCTTTCTGCAACTACAGGCAATACAACTTGATATCTAATTGCAGAATCAGCTCTTGTTGAGGATGCTGCTAACATTCTCATTGTAGTATAAGCAAAGTCACCAGGATCTCTTAAGAATATATTATTAATTCTTTTATCTTTTTTTCTTAGTATATTAACTTCTCTTTGAGTTAATTTTAAAGCACCACGTTCTTCTGGTATTTCTTTAAAGTATGCATTAAGTTTTCTTGTAAGTGCGTCAGTAGGATTAGCTGAAATTTCTTTTAATATTTTATCTATTTTTTTACTTTTACTTACATAATCATCTATATTACCACGAACATTATATAATCTTTCTGTATTATTTTTTAATGGATTTGCAAAATCAAATACTGTTTGTTTAGTTTTATCCCATCCTTTTGCTAACGTAGCTGATTGTACTCTTGACTTAGCAACAAAATAGTTAATAGGTAATCCAGGAATAATACTTACACCACCACCTATAGCAGCAACTGTAAACATTCTTTGAGGATCAAATCTTTGTCTTAGTCCTAATTCTTTTTCTGTAGCTTGAAATACTGCATCTGCGGAACCAGCTATTAATGCATCAGTACCAACTTGTCCAGCTGTACCAGCTGCAACAGTCTTAGCTAATACATATTTTCCACCAGTCTTTAAAGTTTGTTGCATAGCTAATTTACCTATACCTGGACCAGCTAAATTTGCAGGATCCACAATACCTTTAGATAAATTAGAAAAAATTCCAGATAACCAGCCTCTACCACCATCTTCCCAGAAGTTAGGTAGATTTCCCCAGTAATCTATTAGGTATGCTAATCTTCTTTTTTGGTCTACACTAGTTGCATCTGAAGTAGCATAGATTAATTCTTTACCTAATGTGTAAGTATTAGCTTGAGCCCAAGTTCTATCTGATATAAACTTATCAACAATCTCTTTACTATTTCTAAAACCTAAACCATCTCTTTCATAATAATAAGCCCTAGCTGTATCTATAAGATTTCTATCTTTATAAATACTATCAGGATCATCTTCATTAAAACTATATTTTTTATATTTGTCAACCCCTGTTTCTATAGGGATTGCATTTTTTGGTAAAGATAGTTTTATATCTTTAGTTTGTTCATTAAAGTATTTTTCTAACTTTTCAGTTGGTATTGGTTTTAATTCACTAGGAACAGATATACTTGGTGCTTCTTGTGTTTCAATACCTAAAGAATTAAAATACTCATTTAGTTTTTCAGTACTAATAGGCATTTTATTAATCGTTACTTTCTTGTATTCTTCTTAACTCGTTATCGTATCTTTTAAAGAATGCATTATAGCCAGTATTACTAGTTTCTAATGCTCCATATTTATCTTTAATTAATCTTTGTAAACTTGCAGTTCCTTGTGCGTATACAGTTAATAGTCCTTGATTATTTTGCACCCAATTTCTATAGATATCATCGTTTGCCGCAGAATAAATATCAGCTACAATACCTTTATCTTTAAACATATTATCTGTAGATGCTTTAAATGCAGCAGTAGATGTATTAATAGCTCTAACCTGACTAGTTGCTATTGAAGCAAAAGACATATAATTTGGATTTGAAGGATTAGTTGCAAATATATTATTTGCTACTTCAGTTGAATATTCATATTCTGTTTGACTAGCTTTATCTAAGTTTGTAACCTGTAATCCTTGCTCAGTCATTGAGAATTTACCTTCTAATCCTAATCCCTGATAAACATTTTGTAAAATAGTATTAAGCCTTAATCTATATTCACTATCTTTTAGTCCACCCATAGGATCTTTGTATGCAGTTAATCCAAACATTTCTGATGGAGTCTGTGCTTCTGGCATTTCTGCAGTAGGTACTTGTGTTGCTTCTTCAAGTCTTCCTCTAGCAGCAATTTGAGTAGATGGAGTAACTCTTCCGCCAAATAGTTTACCCATTACACCTTTTTGTTCTTGACCTGGTGCAATTAATAAATCTCTAATATATGGAGTATTACTAAATAATTTATTAACGTGTTCTCTTCTATCTTCTAGAGCTGTAGCTCTTCTTCCAGTTTGTGTTTGACCATATGCTGATTCAAATTCAGTTGGTTTATCTTTTATAAAAGATTCTACTTTATTTCTAAAAGAATCACCAGTCTCACCATATTTTTCTAAATAGTCTTTAATTTGGCTTAAAGATGTATCTAAATTTCCTGATTCAGTAAATCCTAAATTATCAAATACATCAGCAGTATTTTTTCCAAATTGAGTTACTAACGCAGACTTGACAGTTTGCATTTTTTTAATAGAAGCTTCTTCATTTGGAATATCTATTTCATATAATTTTCTAGATACAGCATCAATAATATTTCCTTTTAATTTATCTGATGCATCTTCATCTGCAAGATATTGCATTGCTGCACCTGATAATAATCCTGTTAATAAACTTGCCATTATTCCTCCATTCCCATTTGTGGTCTAGCTAATAAGCCATTACCTTGTTCAGGCATAGGCTGTTGTGTTGCTCCCATTTTTTTAGCAGTAGCTTCAACTTTTTTCTTAGCTTCTTTTAAACTTAGTATGTTTCTAATAGTTTTTTTATTAGATAAATCTTCTAAAGATATTCTTAAATTTTTAACACCTGCTCTCATACCGATAGAAGTTATCATTTTCATAAGTGGTTCTGCAATTAATAAACCTACGTCAGGTGTAAATTCACCTTCAGCAAATCCAGTAAATGTAATAACTCTTGCTATAGCTTCCACAGGAACACCTGATTCTAGCATAAGAATTATTTGTTCTGCAGATTCTGTATCAGTTAATCTTTCCCAAAGATTTTCTAATACTGCATTTGGATCAGTTTGTTTTGGTGGATGTTCCCAAGGATAATTTCCTGGTTCATCTGTTAATGATTGACCTGGTATAGGTGCATCAAATGGATTGTATTGATTTTCTAAAGCTGAATCATCTGGCTTAATCATTATTTACCACTCCCTATACTTTCATAATATCTTCTAATTGCAAATTGTCTAAATCTATTATTCCAATTTTCTAATTGATTTTCAAAAGATGCAGTTCTAATTCTTTCTGGCTGTCCTGTTTGACTTGTAACAGGTCTTGTAGAAACTTTAGTACCTTCTAGACTAAATCCTCTAGATGCATTTTTTAAATGTTGAATTGTATTTAGATAAGAATTATATACTTCTAATCTTTGACCAGAACCTACATCACCCGCAGCACCCTTAATTGCTTTCTTTAATTTTTCCCAAGTAGAAAGTTCTTTATTTTCTGTTTGAGTAGGTTCTTCTGGGCCGTAAGAATAAAAATTACTTACATTTCTTGAAGCATTATTAAATATATTTTTTATATTATTATTAGCCATTTATACTCCTTATGTTATGTACTTACTAAATACTGACATTCCAAACTGACCAAGTAATCCATATAAAGCTTGTTTAGATGCTTCACTTTGTAAGTCAAATGCAGTTGATCTTTCTAATGCAGCAATAGCTAAGTTATGATTTCTATTAGCTTCATTCTCTGCAGAACTATTAACCCAAGAAGCTTCATCTCTCCATTGTTGCCATACAGATGACAAAGCAAAGTTACTTAAGTTTAATAAGTTCATAGCATTAGTTTCATTGGCAGCATTAACTGCAGCAGTATTAGCTGTATTAATTTGTCTTCTCCAATTTACATTAGCTTGATCTATAATTCTTTGATTCTCTACATTAAATCTTTGTCTAGCGTCTTCTAGTGTAGCATTAAATTGAGATATTGCAGCTTCTCTTTGTGCATTAGCATCAGCAATAGCTGTTTCATTTTTAACATTTAATGCAACCATCTTATTAACTTCAGCAGCTTGGAACTGATTCATTGCATCTAGTCTTTGTGCATTTTGAGATTGTATATTTGCATTTAAAGAATCATAGTATTGATTAACTTGATTCTGACTAGTAGCATTAAATTGTAATGCAGCATTTCTAGCAGCATTATCAGTTAGTAATGTTTGTTGTCTTGCTTGTAAATTTTGTAAGTTAGCTTGTTGCTCATTTGATAAATTAGCTAAATCCATTTGTAGATATGCTTGAGCATTAACTACAGCAGCTTGTTGATTGTTAGCTAAGTTTTGAAATATAACTTGTTTATATGTATCAGCATCAGCAGCAGCTATAGGTATAGCAGATTTAAGTATACCTTCAGCTAAAGCTTCACCTAACATTGTAGATGAACCTAATCCTCTAGCTTGCATTGTAGCTTTTGCAGCTTCAGCAGCACCTCTAGCAAATGCAGGTAATGGCGAACCTGTTGCTACAGATTGTTCTACGTCTCTTGAAATATTAGCTAGTTGTCCTTGAACAGTTGCTCTAGTATCTAATGTTGCTAAGGATTGTTGTGCAGCAGTCATAGGAGCTGTAATTTGTCCTTGAGCAGCTGTCATTGTAGGAGCAGTACCAATAGTTGCCGCAGTATATTGTCCAGCAGCTTGAGGTGTTACTCCAGCTTGAACAGCAGCAGTAGGAGCAGCCGCAGCTGTACCCGTAGGTGCTACCGCAGCAGTTGGTGTTGCAGCAGCAACAGTACCAGTAACTCCTGGTGTTGTTAATAATTCATTTTGTTGTACGTTTTGTAACTGAGGTGTTATACTTGTACCCTGAGGTAAACTCGGAGTACTCAGTAACGTTCCAATTAAACTGACAGCAGATTTACTAGATGTCTGGTCAGTTTGTGATGGTGTTACTGCACCTGTTGGTAATGTTGTAGCCATTATCTTCCTTGTCCTCTATATTTTTTTCTTTTCATTACTCTTTTATTATAACTTTTTGAATGTCGTCCTGGTCTTTTTTTTGGTGTTTCTTTAAAAAATGTTATAGTTCCTATTGAAGCTTTTTTCTTTGCCATTATTTAGCTTTATATTTTTGTTTATCACTTTTTTTAAAATACTCAATACATTCAGCTATCGTTTGTTGCCTTATGTATTCATCTCTTATTTCTTGTGATGTAGGTTGTGGGAATATTGAATCCCATCTATCTATTATGAAAGTTCCAC
>Ga0208019_1001872_pt1 | contig 10926 bp, 10 predicted proteins | sample CB_VirMetaG_5_FD_184540 | JGI IMG/M metagenome (GOLD analysis project Ga0208019, IMG submission 184540) | Freshwater to marine saline gradient viral communities from Chesapeake Bay - CB_1508_1D Viral MetaG (SPAdes) (version 4) | ecosystem: Environmental > Aquatic > Marine > Coastal | place: USA... | reverse complement strand
CTACTGCTCTTATATTAATGTGTATAAATCTAAATGGTTCAATACCGTGATCGACCATATAAGCGTGTGACATATACGCTGGAAACAACATAAGTGTTCCTGGTTTAACATTAAAATTAACTAAATCGTTTACATTTGAAATCTTTGTAGAGTCTTTTTCTTTTAATTTAAGTGGTACGTGTGCTGTTCGTGGATCCTGAAAGAATGGCCTTGACGTTTTATCACTTGCCTTTAAAAAGAAGAAACCAGATATGTGATTATTACTGTGAGTATGAAACCAGTGGTGACCAGCGCCATTAAATGAAAACTCTTGTACCCAACTTTCTGTATAGACTAAACTATAATTATCCATTGCATAACCCATATCGTCTAAACACCAACGAGATTTTTGAGCAACATAGTCGTGGAAAAATCTAAAGTTTGGATCTGGTTCTAATGGGTGACTATGATAAGTTTGACCAATATCATTTTTATAACCAACTTCTAATCTCTTTTTGTTATTTTCTTTCTGATCATCTCTTGCTTGTTTAATATATGGATCGGAGAGTTTATCTAAATTTTCTACCCATTCAGGTTTTTCTTCTATATAAACTGGCGATGCAAAATATTCTGATTTAAACATTATTCATTTACCCTTTTAATAACTGTATCAAAGTCTTCTAATACTTTCCAGGTACTTTGATTTTGTTCAGCGTGTATCATTGTTCCAATTTCATCTTCACTTGGATAGACAGAAAGTATTTTATCTATATTTATCGTCAATGGTTTTCCAAGATATGGTTGAAACTCTGTCCCTTGTATTACACTTCCATTTGTAAATGTTTTAAATTTACCCTTTGACTTTTTTACATCTAATGGTTTTAGATTACTATAATCAACTTCAAATTTCTTTTCTTCTTTTTTGTCTTCACTCATTATTTTATCTCCAGTTCGTATTCTTCTTTTCCAAACTTACCTCTAACATAAAAGTTAAACGCAATTGAATATCGGTTTTCATTACTATTATTTCTTTCCACGCTATGATCTAAATGAGATGGAAATATAATTATAGTTCCTTCTTTTAAATTTAAAACATATTTTTCAGCAGTCAAGTTATTGTTTTCTTCATATTCAAATCGTATTGACTGATGAAATATATTAGTATATATACTTCCTCTATGAAACGCTATATTACCAGAGTCTTTTGGAAGTATAGGATAATAAACACCACTTAATAAAGAACTTGCGTGATAATGTATTTGTGAATTTTCATTTGGTCCGTGTATATTACACCAAGAGTTTTGTAAATAAAATTTTGCGTTATCTTTGACAGTTAAATATTTTCTTACAAATAACTCACAATGACTTTCTATATCACTTTTTAGATCAGGTATATTGTTTAAGATATAACGATTTTTGGAAATGTCGCTGTTATTAATATGTGTTCTCTCATATTCTAAATTAACAACAGCGTCTTTCCATTCCTGTTTGACAGGTATCTCCGCTTCATAAACTGGTATTGGCCATAGATTATGTGTTTTAAATTCTGGCATTATCCTTTTGGTATCCCATAATAAAAATGTGTAATTGTATATCTTCCATATCCTATTTCTTTTGGTTGTGTGTGAAACTTTACAGGCGATACACTATGTAAATAACAACAAGGAAAAAACACAGCTCTATTATTTTTTAATTTAACTTCTATATCTGGTTCGTTTAATTTAAAATCGCCACCATTAAATAATCGTGGTTCTCTTACCATCCAAACTAAACAAGTCCACGCAAAAGTATCGTGGTGAGGTTCATAATGGTCATTTTCTTCATAATATGATAATAAACTTGAATCACTATTTGAAGATAAAAAACTACGAGCATATGGCATACATTTTTTTATAATATTATGAAACTCTGATGATCTTTGTTTATACATACAGTTTATTATAGGTGATATTTCACGTTTTCTGTAATAATCTTCTATATAAAATCTATATGCAGTGCTTTTAGAAGAACCATCAGGATTACGAGCAACAATTGTATTTTCAGCTCGATCTATTTGATCTTTTGGAGTTGCACTAAAAAAGTCTAATTCTTTCCAAACAGCTTTTTCTTCATTTGGAGTATACCAATTATCTATCACTAAAAAAGGAAACGTAGGATTATCTTTAATAATCTGAACCTTCCAGTTTTGTTCTATTTTCACACCTGACATAATTTAATATAATTTAATAGATAACTTTTTTAGTTGTATTAACTACCGTATTTTCAGTTACATTTGGATTATCGTTTCTTTCAATTGCCTTTTCATCTCTAAATGATGCTGGCATTCCAAGTATTGGTCTTCCATCATTTGGAATATCATATTGTCCGCCTTTTTCATTATAGTGTAAAAAGACTTGTGCGTGATTTTTACCCCAATAAGGTTCTCTCCAATGTTCTAACTCACAACCACGATAGATAATCATATCACCTGGTTTCATATGAATAGGAATTTCTTTTCCATTTTTTTCTTTTACAAACATCGGCCAATCCCAATCTGGATATTTGTTAGCGTCAACGTTTGATACATCATAACCTAGACAAAGAGTAGTTGAGATTTCACAACTTGGTCGATCACTATGTCTTTTAAGTTCTGTACCAGTTGTATATAATCTATGATAAGAATATGTAGGGACTAATTCTTTTCCTGTAAGAGTTTGCATTTGTTCTAAAGATAAACTTAGTAATGTATCAAAGATAGGGTCACCATACTTACTAAAGTCACCAGGAGCTTGTTTGTCTTCAAAAGTACCGTCTATATCTTTATTGTAAGGTATACCATTTTCATCATAGTAATTTAATCTAGCAGTTTCTAGTTGTACGTGATGATATAATAGATTTGCCATATTTTGGTCTATAAATCTATCTATTTTAACCCATCTATTTTCTTCAAAAAATTTAGCGGCAGGGTGAACCACAGATGCGTTAAGTCCAGGATTACCTTTAAACTTTGCCTCTGCGTCTTTTTGTTGTTCTTCTGTTAATTGATCCCAATTTTGTATATATTTTTTCATCAAACTCATTTTATTACTCCTTGTTTATCTTTATTTAGTCTTACTTAAAAGGTTGACCTAATGACCATAAGACTAACGAATATCTTGTTCCTCTTGTTACTGGTGTTACTTGATGATACACATATGATGGAAATACAATGATTGACCCTTGTGGTCTTATCTCTATACACTCGTGGAAACGTTTTCCTTGAGCGTGTGGACCAAAATCAAACTTTAAATTTCCACCATCATATTCACCTGGTTTATTTAAATTAATAGTCATAGATAATTTACGTATTTTACCTATCATATTTGGATTATCTGTATAACCTCGAAGTGGTCTACCGTCAGGTGTTGTAGGACTTACTCCAGGAATATGTCTTTTATATCTTCCAAAGTGACAACTATTCCCATCTGCATGCCAGCCATAAAATTGACCAGGACCATATTTTGTAAACTGAAAAGACTCACTAAAATCCCACTCATATTTCCAACCAGCATCGTTATTTGCTCGTCTTAAAAATGGGTGTATTAAATCATAGAGCCATCTATCACTTAACCAAGAAACTTCACTGTCTCTTACATACTTTTCAGATTCAATCTCTTTTCCGTCTTTTCCTGTTTCTTTTTTAATGTCTTCAATTGTTTTATCTGCTTGTGGTACTGCTGATTTACCTAGTTTTTCTAATCCTTGTTTGTGATTATCGCCAAACGTTGTTGCCTCTACTGAACCACCAGCTTTCTTTATACGTTCTATTTCAGATACACCAAGATCAATAATCTTTTGACATTGATCGGGTGTTAACGCTTCTTTAAACCAAAAATATGAATTTTGTACTTGCATTCAATAACTCCTTCATTCTATCTATTTAGACCACCACAAAATTGCCTGATACACTTATACGTTCTGCATCTACCCAATACGCAGGAACAAAATGTTTTAATTCTGCTGGAAATATAAACATTAAATTTTCATATGGTTTTACAGGATATTCACTACCCATTAATTTAGTTATAGGTTCACCACACTGAAAATGTATCTCACCTGCTCTTTGTGTATTACTATCTGCTTGTACTTTAAATATTTCTTCTGGCACTTGACAAAATATTACAAATGATAATATACCTGTATGTGTGTGCGGTGGATTAAAATCGTGTTTTTGAGAAAAGTTTATCCAAAATGTATCTAATCTTACATTTCCTTGTCTTAATTGTCTTCTATCGTGTTGTACTTCTAATAGACTTTGAACCATTTTATTATCTGGTCCAAATTGTGAATAGAGACCATTAAAAAATCTTTCAACGTATGTCTTTAAATAAGGTTCTACTTTAAGTAAGTAGTCTTCTTTGTAGTGATATGATCGGCCGTATTTTAGATTGCCAGCAAGACGTGGATTCCAGTCGTCTTCTTCTTTTGTAAGTTTACGACCTTCTTCTATTAATTCTTTTGTGAAATTTGAATCGACTTCTGTTTGAAAAATAGGAGGACTAAAGGGATATAATATTTGATCGCCTTCTTCAGTTATAAATTTAGGTACATTAGTTTCAAAACTCATTTTCACACACCTTTCAATTATGTAATATTATATAGTATTTAGTAATTTACAATCACTATTCCTTTACCACCAGCTCCACTAGCATATGGACCTTCAGTTCCTCCACCACCACCACCACCTTTATTGGCTTGACCAGATCCAGCATCATCAACAACACCAGTAGCACCACTTCCACCACCCCCTTGACCAGCAGCACCACCAGGAGCACAACCGGCACCACCAGCACCTCCACCACCACCAGCATAATAAACAGAAGTTGTTCCATCTGCGATTGTATAAGCTTTTCCATTTCCGCCAGGTCTTCCATTAGAATCTCCACCATTTGTTGTACCAGCGACACCCGCTCCTCCTCCACCAGCGCCACCAAAATTACCACCACCTCCTTGTACACCACCACCAGGATTACCAAATCCATATGCGCCAGAGTTACCTGGTTGAGTTGGTTGAGTTGCTGAACCACCAGTTGAATTAGAACTACCTACTCCTGTATCAGCACCACCACCACCTGAACCACCTGATTGACCATCATAAACAGGTTGAGAACAACTAGTAGCTCCACCTCCACCACCACCTTTAGCAGTTAATGTTCCAAATACTGAATCTTGTCCATCGTTACCTCTTGTCTGATCTGATGCTTGTGGAGCTCCACCACAACCGACTGTAACTGTAATTGTTCCACCTGGTGTAACAGGATAGCTTGGGAAAAATATTAAACCACCAGCACCACCTCCACCAGATCCTCCATTTTGTCCATCTACAGAACTTCTTCCACCACCACCAGATGCTCCACCAGCGACTACTAATACATTAACAGAAGTGACACCTGATGGCACACTAAATGTACCAGATGAAGTAAACGATTCAACAGTATAAGGTGTTACTGTAATTGAAAAAGCTCTACTTGTAGTGTTAGATGCTGCGTCCACAGCTCTTAAAGTAAAATTTGAAGTTGTACTTGAAACAATATCAGCAGTCAATGTTCCTGTAATTCTATATTTTGATACACCATTTTCGTGTACTGTTGTTGCTGATAAACCAGCAGGTAAAGAACCTGATTGAATTTCAAAAGTAACGTTACCAGCAGATTCGGGATCATAAGCTTCAATATCTATTGTAGAAATTGTAGTTTGTTCCTGAAAAGAACCAACTGAACCTGACGCTGTATTAAATATAGGTTGTGCGTCTATATTAATTTGATCTGCTAAAGTTACATTTAATCCTGTACCATTTAAAACTTTAACATCATAAGGTTCATTGGCATTTGATAAAGAAGATATTGCAATTACACCAGTGATTTGTGTAGCACTATCTCTTGTAACTGTATCAAAATCAACTTCTGTACCACCTGTTGTAATTAACTTGGCATTTACTGTTGCGTCAAAATTTGTACCTGTAATAGTAAATGTCGCATTACCTGTACCATCACCTGTTAAAACGTTTGTTGGTGATACTGAACTAATAGTCGGTACTTGTATACCCACATTAGTTGTTAAAACTTTTTTAAGAGTACCAGCACTTGAATCATAGATTAACAAAAAGTCATTACTTGCAGCTACTTCGCCTAAAGCAGTATTACTCGATATAACTGTTGGATCTAAATGTTCTTCACTAATTGAATTATCACCTAGTTTATTACCATCAATTGCATCAGCGCCAATACCTGTTTTTGTTATCTTTGTAAGTGCCATTTGTTACTCTCTTTATTTACTTTTAATACCTTCTATTTTTTTAACTAATCTATTTACAAACTCGTCAAGGTAATCTAGGTCAGCAGAGAAACCAACGTGTGGTATTCGTATCTTCTCACCATTTTCATCAGTTGATTGTCTAAAACCTTGTACACTTTGTCCAAGTCTTTCATCTTTTGTCAACTGACCCCATACAGAGTCTTCAATTTTTTTCATTGGTATTTCAACCAATTCAAATCTTGTTTTTAATTCTTCTGCGAACATACCACAAGGTACTTGATCTCTTTGTCGCATTAAATCAATAATCTCTCTAACTACTTTTTTATCACTATCTGATATACTACCGTAGTCATAATTACTTTCGATGGCTTCACCAGTCATATTTGATGCCAGTTTGCCATTCGTACCCTCATTTGGGTCTTTTACACCATATTTCTTTTCTTCTTCAGCCATTTTCAATTACTCCTTTAAAATAATTTAACTATATTGTTATTTATATTAGTATCTTACGATAACTATTCCTTTACCACCACTATAACCTCTAACACCTGGAGCAAAACTTGGAACATCAGCTCCACCTCCGCCTCCACCACCTTTATTACCCTCACCTGCACCTGTACATCTTAATGTTGTACTAGGTTGTGCTACAATGGCACCATTTCCTCCACCACCTTGGCCACCTAAACCACCACCAGTAGTAGGTAACGGAGAAGCTCCATTACGAATCCTAGAACCACCTCCACCACCAGCATAATAAACTGGTGTTGTACCATCTGCGATTGTATAAGTTTTACCTATACCACCGTTTCCAGCAAGTCCACCATCTCCCGTACAAGAATTACCTGATACACCTGATTGTCCTCCTTGACCACCAGCGCCACCGCCGCCGGCACCAGCTGTATAAGGTGAATTTGTAACAGCACCACCTTGATTTCCAAAACCATATGCGCCAGAATTACCTGGTTGAGTAGGTTGAGTTGCCGTAGCTTGTTGTGTAGAATTTCTATCTCTACCTGCACCACCACCTGAACCACCTGCGTTAGCAACACAGGTATGTCTTCCACCTCCACCTCCACCTTTAGCAGTTAAAACTCCGGAACAACCTAAACCTGGGTCACCTGGAGAACCAAATACTGAATCTTGTCCTGATGGTGCGTAAGTTCCAGGGTCATCTAATGTTGATGAACCACCACAACCAACTGTAATTGTAACTGTACCTTCTGGAGTAACAGGTGCATTAGGCATAAAGATAAGACCTCCAGCACCTCCACCACCACCCCAAGGGTGTCCACCCCCACCTCCACCAGCGACTACTAATACATCTGCTGATGTGACACCTGATGGTACACTAAACGTACCAGATGAAGTAAATGATTCTGTAGTTAGTTGTCTGGAAGTTATTGAAAATGATCTTGAGCTTGTATTTGATGCTGCATCAACTGCTCTTAATATAAAGTTGAATGTTGTTGTTGAACTTGTGGTAGAATCTGTTCCTGAAATAATGGCCGTACCACCTTCTGCTGCTGTGTTTGTAATAGAGTAACCTGGTGGTAGTGAACCAGATTGTAATTCAAATGTAACGTTACCTGCTGATTCTGGATCAGTTGCGTTGACACTAAGCGAACCTGCAGAATTTATATTTACAGTTCCTAAAGAACCTGAAGCAGTTACAAAAGTTGGTGATTGATCTATATTAATTTGATTTTCTAGTGTACTTGCTAATCCTGATCCTGCAGTTACTTTAACATCATATGGTTCGCCTGAACCAGGTAAAGATGATTTAGCGATCACACCTGTAATTTGTGTATTACTATCTACTGTAATTGTATCAAAAGCAATAGCAGTACCACTATTATTAATTAAATTAGCACTTGCGCCTGTAAAACCTGAACCTGTAATAGTAAATGTATAATTTCCTGTACCATCACCAGAGGTTACTGATGTAGGTGATACTGAACTAATAGTAGGGAAATTTAAAAAATTTGTTTGTGAAATCTTTTTAAGTGTACCTGTACTAGCGTCATAAATGATAGTTTGGTCACCACTTGCAACTGATGTTAATTCACCCAATCCTGTTACTACAGTATTATCCAAGTTTGATTGTCGTATCTTTGCCATATCTCTATTTATCTATGCAGGTAACTCCCTAATTTGAATTGCATCGGATGCTTCTGGAGCCGTTCCGAATGTTAATGTTGTACCCGATACAGTATAATCAGTTGTGACTGTTTGTACTACACCGTTAATTGTTACTAAACATTGTGCCGCTGTGACACCACTAGTAACTGTGAAACCTTGAGTTGAACCATCACCTGTGTATGTTCTATTCACACTTTGTAAACTAATCTTTTTTAAACTTAATGCAGAAGTGTCATAAACTAAAAAATAATCATTATTAGCAGGCGTTCCTGACAATTCTGTTTGAGTTGTAATCATTGCTGATGTTGCTTGTAATACATCTCTGGCGAAACCAAGAAATTGTACATAAACATTGTCACCTGTTGTTGGTGCTTCTGTAAATACGATATTAGCGCCACCACCTGAAATTGTATATCCTACTTCTGGCTCTTGTACAACACCTGCAACTGATACAAGTATTGAAGATGATGAACCAACTACATAAGTTAATGAAAACGTAGTTGTAGAACTATCAGGAGTTAAATCCTGTTTCTCAAATGCGCCGTAACTTGGTTGTCTTCCTATATATGCCATTTATTAATACCTTACAATTACTATTCCTGATCCACCTTGACCTGAAACTGGTCCATTTGGAGCACCAGTATTTGAGCCACCACCACCTCCGCCTTTATTTGCTTGTGCGTTAGCACCTGGAGCACCTGGTCTATTAAGATCACCACCGGCACCAGTACCGCCACCACCTTGGCCGCCATTTCCTGAACTCTCTGTAGCAGATGGAGCAGCTGAACTTCCACCACCACCAGCGTAATAAGTTGGAGTTGTTCCGTCAGCAATTGTATAAGCTTTACCTATACCACCGTGTCCTCTACCACTAGCACCACCTGGACCTCCACCTGGAGTACCAGCAGCACCAGCGCCACCGCCACCACTACCGAAGTAACCTCCGCCAAGATAATCGCCGCCAGGATTTCCAAATCCATAAGCACCAGAGTTTCCTGGTTGTGTAGGTTGAATTGCTGTACCAAATTGATTTGGAGCCTCACCTGCGCCTCCGCCTGAACCACCTGATTGACCAGATATAATACCAGGAGAAGAAACACCGCCACCCCCACCACCTTTGGCTGTTAAAACTCCACCTTGTCCTAAACCAGGATCGCCTGGAGAACCAAATTTTGAATCTTGTCCTACACACCCTCTATTTGGAGAATTTACAGAACCTGCACCAGAACCTACAGTAACAGTAATTGTTCCACCTGGTGTTACAGGATATTCAGGGAAATATATTAATCCACCAGCACCACCTCCACCGTTTCCGCCGTTACCAGAAACTCCTCCAGAACCTCCACCAGCAACTACTAATACTGCATTTAATGATGTTATTCCTGAAGGTACACTAAATGTTCCAGATGATGTAAATGAATCTGATGTTACTGTTCTATTAATTGTAATAGAAAATGCTCTTGATGAAGTGTTTGATGCTGCATCTACCGCTCTTAATGTAAAGTTATAAGTTGTGTTAGAACTAGGATTAGTTGCAGTACCTGATATGATAGCTGTTCCACCTTCTGCCGCTGTATTTGTTAAAGATAAACCTGGAGGCAATGTACCAGATTGTAATTCAAAAGTAACGTTTCCTGCCGATTCTGGATCAGTCGCATTGACTGAAAAAGATACAGAAGTACCACCAGCGCCTGTTCCTAAAGAACCTGCTGCTGTGACATATACGGGTAGAGCATCTACATTAATTTGACCTGTTGCAACAACTTGTGTGCCTGAGCCGTTTGTAATAACAATACCAAATGGTTCATTAGCGTTTGTTAAATTTGCTGTGTTTTTAGCAACTGTTCCTGTTAATTGTGTCGAACTATCTCTGGATACTGAATCCATATCTATATCTGTACCACCTGATGTTCTTAATTTAAATGTAGCGTTGGTATCAAATTTTGTTCCTGTAACTACGATAGTATAGTTACCTGTTCCATCACCAGTTAATAAAGAAGTAGGATTTACTGAACTAAATGTTGGAACTGCTAAAGAAACATTTGACTTTTGAATTTTTTTAAGAGTACCAGCACTTGTATCATAAACAAGTAAAACATCATCATCTGCTGCTGTCGCTGCTAATTCTATATGACCTGTTAGTGCAGTAATATCTAAATGTTCATCACTTACTGCGTCATCAGCAATTTTTGCTTCTGTAATGGCGTCTGCTGCGATCTTCGCTGCTGATACTGCTAAATCTTGTACTTTTGCTGTTGCGATTGAATTATCTGGAACTGCACCAAATGCTTCTAATCTTCTTGGATTAATTACATAAATGGATTGACTTGCTTCTGGCGCTACGTTAAAAGTAATTCTTCTTAAATTACCTGAACCATCAACACCAACTGTGTATGACGCACCAGAGCCTGGTTCTTGTCTTACGTTGTCAACAAAAACTTGAATATCATTTTCACCACCCGCTGGTATATCTGTTGATATATCAAAAGTGGTAGTAGAACCGTCACCTGTAAAAGTGCTTTTACTTGCAACACC
>Ga0208019_1001871_pt1 | contig 10928 bp, 15 predicted proteins | sample CB_VirMetaG_5_FD_184540 | JGI IMG/M metagenome (GOLD analysis project Ga0208019, IMG submission 184540) | Freshwater to marine saline gradient viral communities from Chesapeake Bay - CB_1508_1D Viral MetaG (SPAdes) (version 4) | ecosystem: Environmental > Aquatic > Marine > Coastal | place: USA... | reverse complement strand
TTTTTCTGGTGTAGGGAAAGAAAGTTACCACTTAGGGGGTGAATGCAACATCAATACACAACTACCACTTGAATTATCAACCCTTATCACGGACACGAACATAATTCAAGATATATTACCATCCGGAGCGGGATTGGATAATTACGATGACGATGTTTTTTTAATTCGTTTTGACAGCCTGAATAGCTCTTACTACGCGATGACCCAAAAGCCGGGGTCGGCAACAGACTACTATTATAATGAGCCATATCATAATTACAGGGTAGCAAAGAGGTGGTTTGATCAGATACCGGAATCTATATTTTCATTCCTTGGGGGTGGGAACGATCAGGCATTTGCTACGCAGTCCGTAAACCCCAAGAACTACGTAGCCATTGGGTCTGGCGTGGGTGATAGATTTCTATTATGCGATGACGATTCAACAGGGCCGAACGAAGATCCATCTGGCAACTACACAACGGGCAACTTGAATTTTACTATACCAAACTCATTCACGGGATTAGGGACATTCACGTGTAATGGTCAGGCTGGCTACTACACAGCACCGATAAACGGAATGTATAACGTTACCGCAAGATTTTACCTGATAAGCGGAGCGTTTTTTAATCCGATGGGATTGATACGATTAGATTCATCAAGTAATGTTGTTGAGTTTCCGTGGACAACAATGCCTCAGAATATATACGGGCCAGATATAGGGGGATTCTATGTTGAACATAATTATACGTTCTACATGGATGCTTCTGATATTGTGGCTTTTGTGTTCGCTAACGACATAAACGTGTACATACAATCCGCCACATTTAAGGTATTAGACCCACTGGGAGGTGAGTGGCAGACCAACGATTCAAAGGACGTGAGGCTCATTGAGACTGCATTTGATTATGATGTAGATCAAAATGATTGGAACGACATTGTAGATGATCCATTTAAAACATTTTACACCACATTCCAAAGCGGTAGCGTTAGTGGGTGGATAAGTGAGATTGAGAGAAATAGACTTACTGGAAGAAGTAGTGTTAGATTATTAAGTAAGCCATGACCAAGATAATAGACCACCATCCTATACGATTCAACCACTCAACGGAGTGTAATTTAATAGACCCTAATTGGCATCAATTAGCGCAATATGGGGATGAGACGCAGTGGCAGATGGGTTTAGACCCTTGCGCGGTTTCTCGCAATGCGATAAAAAATGGGGGGTTCACATCTACATCTGATTGGACTGTTGGCCCGAACTGGGCCATTAACACAACGGGGGGGTATGCAAGCAAATCAACAGGGTCAACGGGCGACATCGAGCAAGCGGTTGAGGCTGCTAACGGCACGCTTTGGAGGTTAACGATAAGCGTTGAGGTAACATCTGGCACATTTGCAGTTGTATTCGGTGCGTTTGTAGTGTATATCACGGAGACTGGGGATTATAACTTTTGGGTCGGTGCTTCCGGTGTTACAGTTTTTGGGGTCAGTGGTGACGGCACTACTTCTGGTTTGATAACAAACGTATCTGCCGTCCCTATCAATCAGAACTTCGAGGCTTGGTTGGTTGACGAGAGTGGAGCGGACGTTCATAGTTTTACTTCAACAGACTTCTCTTATGTAGACGGGTGGTTGACACATACAATAGATTGGGAATCCTTAGCGATCAGCGCGGGGTGTTACCGAATAGAAGTGAGCGACCCTTGCATTTGTTCGCAGGGTGGGTTGGTCATTGAGGACTTTGAGACCGATACGGACGCTTGGGATATTGGCACAGGTTGGACTATTGGAAGTGGTAGTGCGATATTCAGTAGTTCGTCAAGTGGTTCGATTAAAACAATAATGAGTGTTTGTGATTCTGACGCTTACACTATTGAGTATACATTGGTAATATCTGGGGTGGTTGATGTTGTGGCATCGGTTGGCGGGACTAATGGGCCAACGCATACAAGCTCAGGAACGTACTCACAATCTATAATCGGTGGTGCGTTGGATTATTTCTCAATTTCAGCGACACCAACTGGCGTAGCTCACGTAACTGTTACAGACCTTACGATCAGAAAAGCCGCAAGGTCGAGGGATTATGTGAGCGTTCCAATTAAAATAAGCGAGACTGATATTTTATGTACGTATAGAATAAACGCCTGTTGCGATTCGGACAACATGGGCGCGGGTTTTTTAAATACGGGGTTCAGTCCATCGCTACGGATTCACGCCCAACACGCACAGGGGGGAATGAGTTCTGATAGGAATAGTTACGAATGGTCAACAGGCAATAGGGCCACAACGTATTACAGGGGGCGTAAGAACAGGTCTTTAAAGTATATGGCCCCGTCCTACATCCATGACTTTCTAATGCATCTTGGTGGGTATGACCATGTTTACATAGATGGTGAGGAGGTGTTCATTGAGGATGACGAATACCCCACAATAAGCTGGAGTAATCAAGCGGACTTAGGCACGGTTACGTTAACGGTTCGGGATAAAGAAGTGTTGATTGAGAATAGAAGAATAACAAGCGCGGTCAAGGGCTGCGACCCTAACGGAAATCTAATTTTACTAAACGGTGAAACTTGGCTCGATCCAGAGACAGGCGAAGCCATAACAACGGGATAATGAGTACAACAATTTCACAATTAACGACAGCATCAACATCAGAATTAGATGGTGATTTTGAGTTGGTAATAAACACTGTAGACAATAAGGCGAGGAAGGCGGCCATGTCAGATATTAAGTCAAGGAAGTTCTGCAATATCGGCTGTGTAAGAGTAGAGGTGTCAAATGCCGACCTATTAGATCTCTTTGACACACCCATAGAGATAGTCCCTGCAGCGGGTGCTGGAACGGCACTACAAATACTTGGTGGGTTTATAGACTACACTTACGCTACCGCTGTTTTCGGTAGTGCCACTACTGTTTACATGGGTACTGAATTAAGTTATGATGACGGATGGGAGGTTGGTAGTATATTGGCTGCAACTGCAAGCACTAAGCAATACTTTACAATGGTGGGTAATACTTGGAACAACGGTGATGGTTTGAATGAAAACGAATCAATAGTATTGTCAACGGTTGGCGCAAACCCAACATTAGGCGGTGGCAGTGCGGTTGTCTACTGTACGTACGCTCAGATTACACTCTAATGAATGGCACTCCCAAAGCGGTTAGCCGACATACTCAAAGTCAAGAACGAACGGTTAGAATCTATCCCCGATGCGTTCCAGACGAACATGGTCAAGGTTCAGAAAGAACTATTGACCGAACTTATCGCGGCCCTCGGACAGTTAGACCGAAGTGGTGGATTCATTACCTTGACCAAAAGCAACTTAATAGCCGTAGAGGAAATAGCGAACTTACTTGGTCAGATTTTCACGGAAGGAGAATACCTCGATTCTGTAACTGCATTGGCGAATGAATTTGACGAACAGGCGTTAATAAACGATTCGTATTTCAAAGAGCTTGATAATGATTTCACCGTACCTGCTATTGCCGATGACGTTTTTCTTGCGAGAAAGGCAGAGGCGTTGGAGAATCTACTTGGAACGGGGATAGCATCGAATGTAAGCGCACCAATTAAGAGAGAGTTGGTCAGCGCGGTCACAACGGGCGCAAGCTACTCAGATACACTTAGAAACATTCAGGCGTTGGTCACGGGAACAGAAACCACGGACGGGCTTTTAATGCGTTACACTCGGCAGTTGGTAAGTGATTCGTTCGCCATAACAGATAGAAGCTATACAAGTGTTATAAGCGAAGAAAGGGGGTATGATTGGTTTTTATATTCGGGGGGGCTAATGGATACCACGCGTTCGTTCTGTAAGGATAGGAACGGTAAATTCTTCCACCGTAAAGAGGTCGAGGCTTGGGGTAGCTTAGATTGGAATGGAAAAATGAAAGGCACTGATTCAAAAACCGTGTTCGTCTATTGCGGTGGTTATTCGTGCCAACATTCCATTCAGCCCGTGAGTGTGTTCGCAGTTCCTAAAGTAGATGTAGAAAGGAACATTAAAAACGGTAATTACAAACCGTCTAAGGTTGAAAGTGAGTTACTTGATTAACTCAAAGTCAACATAGACACTAACAGCCTTTGATCCTTGGTCTCTTGCGGGAATAATTGAATCAAAATCAATCCTACCCACTTCAATGCCTGTTATTCTGGCAATCTTATTTTCCTTTTCAAATTCCTGAATCAATAGCAATATACTTTGTTCAAGTTCGTATCTATTTTCGTAAAATCTCATTTCTATCTATTTAGTTATTTAATCGCCAACTAACCTATAACGCATTAAAACGCGTCATAGGCGGACGTTGGGCGTAATTACAATCTCCCTTCAACAAGTGCTTTTAGTTCTTCAAATGTTACTGTCTTTTCGGACAACTCTCTGAGTAGCATTTTATCAATATTAAACGTTATTGAAAAAGTAACATTTGCAAGATGGTGGTTTATTCCCTTTCCACTGTATCCATTGGCAGATTGCAAAACGATTTCTATTTGGTTATTATTTTCCATTGCTAAAAGTTGAACCGTTGTCTCACCTCAATTCGTAAACCCGTCCGTGTTCGCAATGCAGTACCTTCTTAAACATATGTTGTTTAGCCTTAAAATCCCTCACCTCGTGGTTCTTCATGTTGTGAATGACCTTTTTATAGTGGCACTTTGAAAAGGTGAAATTTCCATCTTCCTTCTTTAACTCTCTAAGCCTTGGCAGGTTCTTATCGCTACATATCAACGAGTAATCCAACCCGCTGTAGTTATTTGTTGTAAACCCGCCTTTGATGTACACTCTTGACACGCACACTTGAAAGTCTATCCCTTCCTCAATCAGTCGCTCTATCATACCTTATTTCTCTTATCTGTCTTTTTAGCCCTTGTATTTCCTTCAAAAGTTTGTGGTTCTGGGCCTCTATGTTTCTGTAATATTCAACCTCCCTTGCCGCAGTCATTGCTAACTGGCTTATTTTAGCACGACTCAATCCAACCTTCTTAAGGTCGTTGAGTTCGTCAATCTCAGCCTTTAACTTGCCTATCTCAACATTCTTTTCGGAAAGCCTCTTACCCATCGCCTGTATGGCTTCGTTCTCGGAGTACACCCTCCGTAACTTGACCAGTACATTGTCTACGTAATCCATGGCCGCTAAAGTAAATCATTGTTTCGGTAATTCAAAATTTTCTTTTAATATTGTGATATGATTAGAATAGCAGTAATGCACGTGCCTCGCCAATCTGAAACGGCAGGCGAAAGCATCATATCAATTAAGAACAACTCTAAAGGTGTTATTACTTTAATGCCTGATGGTGTGCATGATACTGAATACATAAGTGTTCAACTGGGTATTAAGTCACATTCATTAGGCAAACAGGTTGGGTGCTTCAAGCACTACGCCCGATGCCTTGAATATCTTGTAAGTATTTCAAAAGGAAATGACATTATAGCTGTGCTGCCAGACGACCTTATTTATAGTCCGTTTGATAATTTGATTGAGAAAGCACTTACTCCAAATGTAGGTTATTGTGCTATTTACACACCACGCGAATTAGGTCGAAGGAATAAATGGAAGTTCGGAGGTTGGGAATCGGTCAATGGCGGTTGGGATTCAAGCTATGGAGGTGGTTACTTCTTTAGGGCAAAGGTCGCTAAACAGATAATCGAACACCCCTTCTTTATTGACCATTTGAACAACTACGAAAAGAATCAACAGATAGACCACTGTATACCCGAAGTGTGTCACCAATTGGGATTGAAGCAATTGTTTCACGTTCCAAGTCTGTCTAAGCATATCGGGCTAACTTCAACAATAGGTCACGTACATACGGAGGCCGAAGAACCTTGGGGATGGAAGTAAGTTGGGAATATCCTATAATTTTGATTTTGATCATTATTTACTTATATGATAGGTGGAAAATCAGAAAGCTAATAAAGGACGTAGCCCGAATATGCGGAGAGGCCAATAGTGATGTTAACGAACGCATAGACAAATGTAAACGAACTAAACGCCACTAAGCCGATTATCGTTTCAGATTAGCTTTAATTCTTTCGTTTAATTCGTCAGGAACGTCAGAAAGGACTATTTGCGCAGACCCATCGGTTTCGTCAATGGCGTACAAGTTCATGGATGGGTGTTAGATTAATGTTTATTTGGTGGCACGTTTGCATACATTTAAGAGATGAAGATTAGTATAATAATACCCTACCAAAAAGACCGAGGCTATCTATCAAAAGCCATTCAATCGGCAGAGGCTGCGCTTGCGTACGCTAAAGTAGAAGGTGAGATAATCAAAAGCCAGTCAGACAATGGTGTTTCATTTAACCTTAATAGGGGCATAGAGCAAGCCAAGGGCGAATTTATCACCTATCTATGTGACGATGACGAACTACCGCGAGAGGCCATTAAAGACACTTTAAACGGAATGCGTGGGTATGATTTCGTTCACGGTAACGCAAGATGTGTTTATGAGGATAGCTTTACTTTTAACGAACCACGAATAAGGGGTTATAAACCCAAGATCAAAAATCCGACACTATCACAGATGTTGGAATTTAACCAGATACACGGTGGAACGGTAACGTATCGAAGGGATATAATAGAGGGTGATTGGTTTGACGAAGACCTTTGGACGGGTGAGGAATATGACTTTAATCTGTTCTTACTAAGTCAGGGTAAACAGTTGGGGTACATCAATAAAGACCTTTATATTTACCGACATCATTCTGCGCAGAAGTCTAAACAGAACAACAATCAGTCGGAGCGTAGATCAGCAATTGAACAGATAAAAGACAGATACAGATGAACGAACTAACTCACGTAAGACTATCCTTTATGTGTTGCGAGCCTTGGCAACTACTAAAGATGTGGAGGTTGAAGAAAAGGATTAAAGAATTGGAAGCTATATTTGGACACGTTTGCCCAATGACACAACAAAAAATACAGGAGGCCTATGATAAAGTCAGCTAATGTTGCCAGTTTTCCCAGCCGCGAAGATTGTCTATTGAAGATGCTCGAAAGCATTAGGGGGCAATTTGATGTCGTTAGAATCTATTGGAACGGTTCAGACACTTCTTTTCTACCCGATTGGGTCTATTGTGTGAACAACGAGCAGGACGGTGACTTGACAGACCTCGGAAAGTTCAGGTTTTTAACGGGCTTTGGATTAAAAGACGAATACTATTTTACTTTAGACGATGACCTGATATACCCAAGGAACTACGCATTTGAAATGACGCAGGCTATTCAAGAGCATGGGTGTATAGTTACTCACCACGGGCGTAAACTTATCGGCAAGGGCCGAAACTATTACAGTGGCCACGTATTAACGCGATGCCTTGAAAAGTCTCTAAGGGATAAGATAGTAGACGTAGGCGGTACTGGTGTGATGGCTTTTGATACCCGTTATTTCAGGCCGCTGATATGGAATGATCCCCGTATGAAAATGGCAGACCTTGTGTTTGCTCAGGCGGCTGCAATGGGGGGTAAGACCATTAAAGTGTTGGCGCATCCTGATAACTACTTTGGGTATCTGAATCCAAAGAATACTATTCACGAAAGCGAACAACACAATCAAGATAGATTGATTGAAGTTGCCGACCATATTTATGAATTGAACTTTAACAGAGTAGTAAATGAAACATTTTAAAGTATTATTAGGATTGTTGATTGAGGGCGCAATGGCTGTTTTGGCAGCGGTTGGGTTGACAATAATTTGCGCACATTATTTTGATATTAGTGAGGTTCAGGCCGGGGCGATATTAGGCGGGTCTGTTGTTCTGTTTGGCTATTGGTTAGATGTTGAGCTATGAACCACGTAATCCTAACCCGATACAATAACGGTATTTATGATCTTCCAAACGCTGAGAAGTGGATGGAACAACGCAGGGAGCTATTCATGCGAACCCGTGAAAGCGTATTTAATCAACAAGTGCCTTTTGATTGGTATGTATACTTTGATGAACGAACCCCGTTAGACGTTATCGATGACCTTTGCCATTTTCCTGTTATGTTTCCATTTAAGGACGATGCAAGGAATTACAAGCCCGAAGGTTGGACAATTACAACGAGGTTAGATAACGATGATATCTATCTACCTAACGCACTGGCGGAAATCCAAGTAGCCGCCTCAATGTTCAAGGGGCGCGAAATGGTCATAGACATAGGCTACGAAAAGACCAAAGGAGGCAAGGCTTACACAAGCAATAGAGATAGGGCTAATAGCCCTTTTTTATCATTGGTAAGCGAAACAAAGAATTGTTATTGTAGGCCGCATACTTATATGCCTGACGACTTTCCTTCGTATAAGATTGACAAGGTTCTGGCCCAGATGGTTATCCACGATGGAAACCAAGCGAATACAATCAACTCATAAAACACAACACTCGATAAAAACGCATTAAAACGCGTCTTATCGGGCTGTTATGTGCCATTTTAAAGAGCGACACTACTCTCAACTTCATTTCCCCAAACATCCCAACCTTCTCTCGGATAACGGCAGAAAAGTTCAACTCTCGGCAAGTCGCCAAACAACATTTCTATTCTTTCTATCGCTTCAATTGGTTTTTTACTGTGCTTTGTCCTTTCTGCTTCAATTATCTGAAAAATATTGTTTGTCTTTTTGTGTTGCAACATATTACCCTTTGCCCCAAATAAGCATACCTCGCAATTTTTCATAGTCCAAGCCCCTACATTTGCACAAGTTTTGCCGTTTTTAGTTACTTTTTTCCAAATAAACACTATTGTTCTATATGTAAAACCCCACGCTTCCATAAGTTCAATACCTTCTTTTAAGTGGCTATCTGTTACCCATAAAAACAATCCACAATCTTTTTCTGCAATATCTTTCACAGGTAATTGTTGCAACTGCTTTTTTGTCATTGTAGGGTATTGCTCATCAATCAATCGGTCTTTTCTTCCGTTATCCTGATACACTCCTTTATTAAATCCCCACGCTGGGTCTGCGTAAATTATATTGTATTTTTTCATCTTTCTAAATTAAATTCGTGAATAAAAACGGCACATAACACGTGCTATAAGCAATAGCGGTGTCCGTGATATCCGAAAGTTTCTGTTGTTTATTATCGTTCGTCATATTTTGAAAGTTTGTTGTTATTAATCCGCTACTGCTCATAGCACCATACGTTGTATTTTATCCCCGCTAACATAAGCATTAAAGCCTATCAATCAAAATAGTATTTTTGTAATGTCGTTAGAGTTGCTGTAAACACCCAGAGCATTATACGGGGTGACTAACCATCTAAATCTTTGAGTGATGGGATGCACTAATTACAACTGCTCCGATATTTCGCCTCAGGTACTGAATGATTGTGGCAATCCACTGGAAGGAGGTATAGACCAAGCCGTTGCATTCGATTGTGACGCTACAACTACCGACTATACTAATGGAACTACAATTGCAGCCGATATTGCGGCTGGCAGAGCTGTACTTTTTAGGAATATCAAAGTAGGAATTAACGCACCCTCTCCGAACGAGATAGACCCCTTGGTTGCTGGTCAACCTTCACGCGCGGTCAATTACGACCGAACAGCTACTTGGACTGATGCGAATGTTAATACATCTAGTTCAGCGGCCTACAATACTATTGATGAGACATCTGGAATAGCCGTTAAAGCTATTCTATTTCATCTTGCCAGTGGTGATAATTGTGTGTTGATCGACCCACCTAAAGGCTCAACTTTTAGTGGTGGCTTGGAGATTCCTGATAACACAAGTGATGCGTCTAAGTACGTATATACTGTGAAATGGAAAGACCCAAGCAACCCAAATGTACAGGCTGTACCTTCGGGGGTGTTCTCGTAAGTAGAGGAAACTAATTAAAAGGCCGGCTTGATTGCTGGCCTTTTTTTATGCGCAAAGTTTTGCGTATTGAAGCTTTATTGATTTTCAGAAAAAGCGTGTTTAAACTACGCGCATTCTGCTGGGTGTGCGGGATACGCTATATGCGAAAATATTTGCGTTGAACATAGTAAGTAGTTAGGCTCAATTAATTTTAAAATTCTGTCCAACCCGCTCGCAAGCTATCTTGTAAATGTCAGGATCTTTTTCCATCATTATAAATTTGCGATTCAAGTTCTGTGCTCCTAACCCAGCTGTTCCGCTACCACAGGCGTTATCAAGTATCGTATCTCCTTCGTTTGTATATGTGCGTATTAGGTACTCCATTAAAGCTAATGGCTTCTGCGTTGTATGTAACTTACTGCGTTGTTTATCGCTTGCGAAGGTCTGTACACTTCTCGGGTATCGCTCTGTGCTGTCGTAGGTCGTCAACTTCTGTCCCTTATTGTAACACTCACTTTCAGCACAATTGGTTTTATGTTCTGCCTTACTCACCTTTCGCACATGTCCTGTTGTTTTCTGCGGGTTGTAAGTTGGTAGGTTCTTGTAAAAAACCAATATGTTTTCGTGTGCCTTCATTGGCATCTTCTTAGCGTTTAAGTGTCCTGTGGCAGAAGTTTTCTCCCAGATCCATTCGTAACGTAGCAGTTTCAAATTGCTCGCTCCAAGTACCTTATCAAATGGAGTTTGTGCGGTCAAAATTATAACGCCATTATCTTTAATTACTCTCTCGTATTCGCTCCACAACTTAGCCAAGTCAATAACACTATCCCACTTGCACTTCGTTGTGCCGTATGGCAAGTCGCAAATTATCGCATCTATACTTTTGCTCGCTATTTTTTGTGGCATTAATTCAAGGCAATCGCCTTCATATACTATATTCGTTTCCATTCGCTCAATTTAAAAATTAACAGTTCGCTTCGCTGCCTAACACCGTATATACCACAGCTTCGTACCTCAGCCGTTGCATATACTCAGCGTTGTACACAATATGGCTTAGTTCCGTTCTCGTATCAAGGTTAGTGCTAATCATACCGTATTTATTTTTTTCTTCCCTCGCTTTTTACAAGTGGTATTTCTTCAAAAGTTATTTGTTTAGGTAACA
>Ga0208019_1001870_pt1 | contig 10934 bp, 15 predicted proteins | sample CB_VirMetaG_5_FD_184540 | JGI IMG/M metagenome (GOLD analysis project Ga0208019, IMG submission 184540) | Freshwater to marine saline gradient viral communities from Chesapeake Bay - CB_1508_1D Viral MetaG (SPAdes) (version 4) | ecosystem: Environmental > Aquatic > Marine > Coastal | place: USA... | reverse complement strand
CGGTTACCCTGCTGGGTCCATGCAAGCGCCTCAGTCGGGTTTGCCCGGTGGCGCCATTGTTCCTGTGACTGGTCTTGGTGCTCCAGGGACTTCTGCAGGTGCAGGTCCTGGTTACTTTGAAGAGTTGCTTAATCGGTTGAAAGGTGCAGGACAAGCTATTGGTGGTCGCGCAACAGAAGCAGGTCGCCGTGTTGCAGAAGCAGCTGGTACTCGCACCGGCCAAGTTGCAGCAGGTGTTGCTGCTCCCACTGCTTACGGCTTGAGTAGCCTTGCTCAAGGCGATATTGCTCGCGGTGCTGGTGAAATTGCCGGTGGCGTAGCCGGTGCCGGTCTTGTCGGCGGTTTAGCTAATGCAGCTCAAGCTGCTCTCCCTGGCGCCAAGGGCAAACTTGCTTCTGCTGGCATCCGTGCTGTTGGCGGCTTGGTTGGCGGTGGTGTTGGTGGCGGTATTGCAGGCGGTGTTGCCAACGCAGCCCAAAGCGCTGTTGGTGCTATCACTGGTCAGCAGAGGGAAGAAGGTAAGACTCCTAGCATCACTGGTGGTACAGGCGTTGGCTTGGATGCAGCTTCTCAAGCAGAGCTGGCCAAAATTCGCGAACTGATGAACTACGGTGTTCAGTCGAATGTGGCTGGTGCTCAAGCCATGCTCCCCGTGGCGAACCAGTACTTGGATCGTCAGATGCAGCGTCAAATGCAACTGAACCAGCAACTGGGTCAACTGACTGGTGCTCTCAACCGTCAGCAGTACGCCTTCCAGCTGGCCGGTGGCGCACAAGAGCAGGCAGGTGCCAACCTCCGCACCATGATGACCAGCAACCCCTACGCTGCTTCTACCTTCCGGTATTGATCAATGAATCCGCTTTTAAGTCTTAAAAATGCTTATTCAGGTTTTGGGCAACCTGATAACGGAGAGCGGTTTCAAGATGTTTTGAATCGTTTGAATCAACTCGACGAAAAACAGATACAAAAAATTAAAGACCTTGGTCTTGGACCATCCCTTGCTCAAGGTCTTTTCCCTTCTGGTGACGAGAATATTGTAAGACGCGTTCTTGAGCAACAAGAGCGTTACTCTAGTCCTGAATATCAAGAGCAGATGCTAGAGCTTGCTGATAAGTATCAAACCAGAAAGGGTATCAAGCAAACTGCTTTCAATATGTTTGGTAGCGGTTTTGATAACCTGATGAAGGGCATCGGCATGTCGATGAACCCTTATGGAACTCCAGAAGGTCTTCAAAACTACTTAGCACTGACCGTTGCCGCTCCAGAGGCAATGGCAGCTGGTTATCGCAACTTGCGCACACCTATCAACATCCCGGCGGTTCAACCTCCTGGGGCGCCCACATATTTTTAAAGTAGAATAAAGCCATGGCAGGTTTTGGCGTTCCCCTCAGTAGTATCCCGAATACTAGCTGGATGAATGTATCTGAACCTGTTTCTTCCGCAGGCGGATTTACAGGTAAAGCAGTAGGAGCATCATCCGGCATGTTCGATCCACTCTCATTAACAATGGCGGGGATCGGTGCCATCGGCAATGTCGTTGGTGGCATCTTCCAAGGCAACGCACAACGCCGTGCCGCTCAGATCCAAGCCAATGCAGCCAACGTAGCCGCCCTTGGCAACCTCTATGGCCAGCAAATGGCCATGAGTCAAAACCGTTTGGATCGCGGTTATCGCTCCATTGCCGACCTGCAAAATATCAAAGCAGCCGCTGATGCTCGTGCTGATAACTATCGGTACGGCATGAATGCCCACCTGATGAAATCACAGAGTGATATCAATCAGGCTTTTGTGGCTGGTGGTGTCAACATGATGGGTAACCTGGCCGGTAAGTCCATGGATGCCCTGAACTCCATCATTGGCACCAACAACGCCATGCGCCAGGCGGATAATGCTTTTGCTTTAGAACGCCTAGGCCAAAGAGATGAATTTGAATTAGGAAAAGAAGCCGCAAAATTCCGTACGTTATTTACGGATCCCATGGAAACGGCTGAGATGGGTCGTCGCAGCCGTCAAGATATTTCGATTGCTCTCTCCCCAGAAGCCCGTGAGTTGCGTCGCCGCGAGCGCAAGGGACGCGTTGAGGAAGCTGTCGCTATCCAGCGTGGCCTCATGGACAAAATGTTTGGCAACTACACCCCTACCTTCTACGGTTAATTAGCCAAGTTAGAATACCTTAAGTATTAGAGCGCAAGAACATGGGTGGCGGAGGAGGTCCTAGCGACAATTCAGCAGAAGTTGCAAGGCAGCAACGTAAAGTCGCTGAACAACAACTTGAATTTGACAAAGCGGAAGCCAGGAGACAGGCTGACCGTCAGGCTCAGCTAGACGCATATCAACGTATTGTTGACGATCGCCGTTACCAGTTAGACCTCAAGGCTGATGCTCGTGCTGGCCAGGCACTCGCTTTTGAGCAATCGATGGGTCAGCAACAGCTGGCTTATCAGCAATCCAGGGATGCTCAGCTATTTGGCCTGCAACAGCAAGAACTACAATACGCAGAAGCAGATAGAGAGTTTTACCGTCAGCGGTCAACTCGAGAAGAAGATCGCATCATCGCTAAAGAGCAAGCTGCTGCTCAGAAAGAAGCTTCCCGTCTTGCTGCTGGTGCTGCTGGTTACGATCCTTACAAACAAAATCTAGAGCAACAGCTCCGTAGCGGCATTATCGGCTTTGGTGAGGCTCAGCAATACCTGCGTGATTACACCACACAGTATGAGTTGTACGGAAAAGAAGGCGAAGCGTCTGACTTTGCCAAGCTTTACAGCGAGACTATTGCACCTCAACGCTTCCAGACAGGACTTGGTGCTGCCTATGAAGAGATCTTAGGTCGTAAAGCAACTGAAGAGGAAGCTGCTGCAGGTCTGGAAAGTTTTAAGGGCGGTTATTACCAGTCCGTTGCTGACTTGAAAGAATCTCTTTACAAGGGTCAGGAATACCAGAAGAAGTTCAACAAGAGCTATCTAGATTCCTACTACGACACCATGTTTGGTGAAGAGATTAAAGATGAAGAAGGTGTTGGCACTGGCAAACGCACCTTTACGTTTGATAAGAGTCTCCTGCCGACTTACGCAGGAGATCTTAAGGGTGGCACCCAGGTTGAACTTCCTCAGTTTGGTGAGGGCTTCACTGGCACTCCTGCTGAGATTGAGCAACAGCTTCAGAACATTCGTGATTCTCGTCAATTCCTCTACAGTGCTGGCCTGACCAACTTGCAGGGTGAGATTGACAAGGAGACCCAGAAGCTGAAGAACGAAGGTGCCAAAGAAGTTCAGAAGATTGCCGCACAAGGTGACATTTACAAGTCTCTTGTGGGTGCGTTCAGTTTCTAAAGATTTATCTCTTATAATTACATCAGTAGTCATTTAACGAATCATGACTGTCGCAGGTAGCACCAAGGACGACTATTTTGATATTACGAAGTTCGAAGAGCTTCTGAATCGCCTCGAATCCTCCAAGAAGCGTCAGCAGCGCCAAAAGAGCGTTGAAGGCCGCCGTGACATCTTTGCTACCGGTCTTGCCGGTATGATGGGCAACTTCTGATCTGAGTTAGTAGAATGACTGCAACTCCAACCAGTATCACTGATACTTACAACACTGATGACTGGTTTGACCTGGACAAATACCGCCAGGCAGCTGGAGTAGCTTACGAATTCTCTAAGAAGAAGTTGGAGGACACCGGTGCTCAAGAACGAGAAACCATCGGTAAGGGAGCAGAAGAGCAGCGAACTTCCGCAGAGCAAGGCCAGCGATTCCGACAGGAAGACGAGGCCCGCGATTACGGACAGGCGCAACGAGCTTATCGATATTGAGGTCTTCGACCAATGGGTCGATAATCTTGATTCCTCCACTCAAGAATCGTTTTGCTCCTTCGCAGCTGATAACAACTCAGTGATCGAGTGCTTCTTGTATGCCCGTTTCCTTGGGTATACAGGGAGCATTGTTGCGTGCGATCTTTGGGTCAACAGTAAATATAAAAAGCCTGATCACCGCAAGACTCTTCTTTTTGAAATTGAAGAGATGCAGGAAGACATTCGTAAACTACGGGAAGCCGTAGAGATGGGTGTCGTCAAGCGTGATGCTGGTGTTGCACGTATCGCATCCATGCAAAAAGAATTGCGTGGTGCCATTGCTCAGATTGAACAGTTCACCGCAACGCGAGACCGTAAAGGTTTGTTAATGGCTGGAGCTGATCGGGCTGTTCGTGAACTCTTATTTGTTTTCAAGGATGATCCGATCGAAATTCCCTTGAACGAAGCCTCAATGAGTGTTTGGGCTAGAATGCAACTAGAGGAATAGTTGGTAAAAATTTTAAAATAATGTCTTTTCAATCTCTTGGACAGTTATCAAACCTTGGGTCTTGGCTCGGATCCGTTGGCAATTCTTCTGAAGATTCTGCGTTTGTAGGTCCGCTACAGCCAAACGGTTCTTCGTCCATTCAGCAACAACCTTCCGAAGATGATTATTTTAATGTTGCAAAATTCGAAGAGCTTCTGAATCGTCTTGAAGGTTCTAAGCAGCGTCAGCAACGTCAAAAGAGCGTTGAAGGTCGTCGCGATATTTATGCTACCGGTCTTGCCGGTATGATGGGCAACTTCTGATGAGCAAAGTTTTAATAAGTGTGTGAGCTAGAATGCAACCAGAGGAATAGGCTTAAGTCCTTTAAAATAGTTTTAACGCAAAAAGAAAAATGGGCGCTGAAACGCAAAATCAACAATTAGCGGGTAATTCAGCTGCCCGTGCCAGGATGTCAGAGAGCCTTAAGGCAGCCCGCCGGGGTGAGAGTAGCCCGATGCAACGTGCTGCAGAAGGCCGCGCTCGCCGCCGTAGCGCCTTGTCTGGCGGCGGTGGTACCCCTGAAGCCCCTGGTGTGGTAGAAGCCCTTGCTGAACGCTTCCAAGAACAAAGCGGTCCTCAAGTTGGCGCAGCTTCTATGTTCCCGGGTGAGCGCCCTGGTATGCAAGACGCACCGAAACCCCCTGGCTTTGAAGAAGCTTTTTATCGTCGCGGTGAAGTGACCCGCGAACGTGATCGCACTGGTCGTCGTGAGGAAATCTTCCGTAATTTCCAGCGGGCCGCAGGCAGAGGTAGCAGTGCCGAGGTTGCCCCTGGTGGCGCGGTTGAGCGTGGTGTGGGGATCTTTGGCACTCCTTTTGGCGGAGCAGGTCAGCCCCGCTCTGGCATTGCCTTTGGTCCTGGCCGCGCCAATCGCATGCCTGAGCCTGGAACCCCTGAGTACCAACAGCTGGTAGCCCGTATGCGTGGAATGGGCAGCTGATATGGCAAAAGGTAAAATGCCTCCCCAGCTCCTGGAACACTTCAAAAAGAAGGAAGCCAAGAAAGAAGATGGCTCCGAAATGAATGACAAAGAGAAGCGCAAGGCGGCTCTTGACAAGGCTCGCAAGTACCAAGAGCAGAAGAAAGCAAGAAAAGGAGAAAAGTAATGGGCGGTGGATCGCAGCCAATGCCAATGGCTGGTAAAGCCATGAACGAAGAGTTCTTTACTCGTTTTGCTCAGCAGCGTCAGCAAAAAAATTTGATGCGTCAACAGCAAAATGATGAGATGTTTGCCACTCTTCAGAAATCAGGCCAACGTCCTTACGATCCCTACAAATCTCCTTATGAAGTCGATATGCCTAGCTATCGAGACTTCTTTGCTTAAAAGCATGCGGTAGTATTTTATTAATACTACAAAAAGAATAACGTGCCTTCTTACGTTCATCTTGCGTATCGCCGTAACGCTAAGGCTGCCGCACGTAATTTCCAGGTCAAAGAAAACAAGAACGAACACCTCCTGGAAAAAGCCAGAGAGGACTTTGGTTATTTTTGTGAGTACGTCGCTGATAAACCCCCCGCTCAACACCACAAGGATTGGCACCGTCACTTCATTACCGACGAAGACAGCAATTGCCTGATCAAGATTGCTGGCCCCAATATAGATCTACTTGCCCCACGGGGTTCAGCGAAGTCCACAGTGTTAGGCCTACTCACCGCCTGGGCTATTGGCATCCACACTGCAGCAAAGATGCCACTGCAGATCCTGTATCTCTCCTACACCGTTGATATTGCACGTTCTAAGTCGGCAACCATTAAACGCATCATTGAAAGCAAGCGGTACCAGGAGGTCTTCCCAACAGTTCGCCTGCTCAAGAACGTCACCAGCAATGAGTACTGGTCAATTGATCACAAGTTTGCAGGCATTGATACCACTGGTGAAGAACAGTTCACACTTTGCGCAGCTGGTCTCAAGGGCTCGGTGACCTCGAAGCGTTCACACCTCGTCATGATTGATGACGCTATCAAGTCAGCAGCGGACATCTCAAACCCTGACATCCGAAAGCAGATGCAGGACAACTGGAACGCTGTGATTGCACCAACGATGTTTGAAGGAGCCAGGGCCATCTGCCTTGGAACCCGCTTCCGACATGATGACATTCATTCCACAACGTTTAACGAGCAGAACAACTGGGTACAGATTGTCCTCTCTGCAATCCAAAATGATCCCAAAACAGGAGAAGAGGAATCTTATTGGCCTGAAATGTGGTCGCTTGATTACCTGAAGGAAAAGAAACGACAAGCACCAATTGCTTTCTCGTTCCAGTACATGAATCAAGTGGTCAGGCAGAATGAACTGTCCTTGGCACCAGAGTTAATTGTGAAAGCTGAGATCTCAACAGAGTTCGACGCCCTGGGCATGGGAGTTGACCTATCCGCTGGCGTTAAGGAGAAGAATGATTACACGGTTATGGTGCTGGGCGGACGCATTGGAGATCGGATTCATATCATTGATTACCGCCGTATCAGGGTGATGGGCAACCTAGAGAAACTCGACGCCATGAAAGAGCTTCTCAATGACTGGTCCATCTTAGGACGAGATGATAATGGCAATTACTTTCCGACCTACTCAACGTGTGATATTTGGTCAGAAGCCGTTCAGTACCAGGCTTCTCTCGAAGCAGACTTCAAACGGGTTTGCCTCAATAACGAAAGTCTCTACAACTTGATTTGGCACCCAGTCAAGGGCTTCCGTGCAGATAAGCTGGCACGTTTCCGTGGAATTATTGGCATGTTTGAAGACCGTAAAATCATCTTCAACAGGTACCGGAACTTCACAAATCTCTTCGAGGAACTCACGAACTTCGGTGTCAGTAGCCATGATGACTGTGTTGACGCGTTGGTCTGGTTGGTGACTGGACTAGGAAGAAAAGGTCAGTTGCAACTTGATTTCTAAACTTAGAATTGTTAAAAGGCGCAACGTGACAGTGGGTCCCGAATACATAGCAATAGGCTTGACAGCTGCTGTTTCTGCATTAACAGGTGGTTCTTGGGTAGCCAATCGAATCCTTGATAGGCAGAAAGAGAAGATAGATCAAGCTTTCAGTTATATTAGTTCACAGAAAAGGCGGATTGATTGCTTGGAAGACGAAGTAAAGCAGCTGCCAATGGACTATGTGCTCAAGGTTGATTTCTTACGAGAAATCCAGGAGATGCACGAAAACTTTAGACAAATAAATAATAAGCTTGATAAGCTTATGGAAAAGCTTCTGTCAAAATGAGCTACATCCTTGAGGTCCAGGAGGACGAAAACGGAGATCAGTATATCGTTCTCCCTGACGAAGTAATCGAAGACCTTGGGTGGCAAGAAGGCGATGTCCTCAACTGGGATGTTCGGGGTGAAGGAATCGTGATCAGCAAGGTAAATGATTCTGCTGGCTACGAAGTTTTAGAAGAGTAAAATAGGAAGATTGAGACGATAAGTAGATGTTACGGACAGACGGCGGATACGGCGTTCCAGGGATGCCCGGTAACGGTGGCGTCTATATGGCAGGCAACCCTAATCCATTACAAGATCCTCGTTTCAAAGTACAGGGTGGCGAGAGTCCGTACCGTCAACCGGTTCTTCCAACAGAACGTTCTCCAGAAGAAGACATTCCTTTTCTGCTTCCAGGGCAGCCCCAGCTTCCGATGGCGTACGGCAGCAGCAATCTCCCTGGAGCAATTGGGAACATGGGCGGCATTCAGAATGCTCAGTTCTTTGGTGGGCCACAGATGGGACAAGTTCCTCCTGGCTTCCAGGGCAAGTATGTTTCCTGAATAACTGCTAGTATCAATTAAAAGAGGTAATAGTTAATGGCGACGGACGCTAAAGCCAGACTCCAAGAAATCATCAATGCTTACATTGATAAGGATGCTGCGACCGTCGTCGATACCAGCATCGTTTCGTCGCACCTGGCGCAGATGAAGCTATTCGGTATCCGTCAGGGTATCGAGTTCTTCCCCAGTCAAGACAACTTTGGCAATCAGCGCAAAGACTTTATTGATCGTGTAATCAAGTACAACCAGCTTGATACCCGGCTTGATTCCATCTGGGATTATTTCCTTTGCGATGGTAAGGGTCTTTTCTACATCCGGCCCACTAAACAAAACTATCGTCTCTACTACTTTCGAGAACACGAGTATCGCAGTTTCTACAACGTAGACGGCGAGTTGGAAGAGGTGGTGATCATCTACAGCTACAAGGTCCGCCGTGGCTTTGGTTTTGGTGACAACATTAACGTCACCAACATGACCGGCAACCCTACCACGGCCGATCAAGGTGCAAAGCGTTATATCAAGCTTTCGATCAAAGCAGACGTTATCGAAGAAACTCACTCAGAAGGTGAGATGTCTTTTGATCTACCGTCTTACACAACCCCTGGCACAACTAAGAAATTTAAAAATTCACTCGGTTTTATTCCCTGCGTTGAGATCTTCAATAACCCGAAAGGGTTTGCCATGGAAGGCTATGGAGAGTTTGACGCTTTAGCCAACCAGATTGTTACGCATGATGACTTGGTCCGCACGATGCGGAAGAACATCACGTTCTTTGGTAATCCAACTCTTCTTTCTTCTCGTCCTAAGACCGACTTGATTGATGCTGGTGGAGATAGCGTTATTCAGCGTCCGTCTATTGCAGCAAACTCTGGTTTTGGTAGTCCCAGTGCCCTGAGTCGCTCAACATTTAAACAAGATCCCGTCTCCCGTGGTCTCGATGGTCAGATCCGAGTTCCCCGCATTATTGCAAACCTGGAACCAAACGACCGCGTTGGTTACATCGTTCCCGACGCTATTACTGGTGACCAAAACGCTTTTGCCCGGCAATTCAGGGAAGAAATTCGGACGGCGCTTGGTGGCGTGGATGAGCTTTCTATTTCTGCTGGCGTTACTGCAACTGAGTACAAATCTCTCTTCGGTCGCGTCTCAGCAACCTCTAAGAAAAAAGCCAACTCCATCTACACCCACGGTATTTGTCGCTGTCTTGAGCTAATTATTTTCCAGGAAGAAAAACTCTTCCGTGAATCATTGGCAGCAGCAGCTGGCATTGAGAAGCCGGTGCCTCCATCCGAAAACGCATCTCAAGATGAATTAGATTTGTATGAAGCTGCATTAGATGGTTTCAACCAACAAATTAAACAGCTAATGATGGCATCTGTTCAAACACAACAGATTCCACCAGGCGTCACGGGTCTCATTCCCGATGGGGATGTAACGATGCTGTGGCGCTGGACGGGTCCTGTTTACGAGGACTCAACCCAGGACATTCTCAACAACTCAATTGTTGTAAGAAACTTACAAGAGTTAGGTGTTGATAGCATTGAAGCACTGAAGTACCTCTTCCCGTCTAAGACGGATGAGGAACGGGCCGAGATGTTATCTGGGTTCCCGTTCAGGATGGTGAACGAACTACAGGGTGCATACTCTCAGTTCGCTCGCTTAGTGGGAGGGATGATGCAGACCCCCCACCCGCAATCACCGGATCTTCCGATGGCTGCGGATCCAAGATTGGATTTAACTCCATATCTGTATCGAACTTTAGAAGCTCTACAAAAGGAGATGAGTTATGCAGGACGCTACCGTCCAATCGATCCCACAGACGAGCCAACCGTCGCCCGCAGCGGTAGCTCCAAGCAGCTACGTGGTGGCAGCACCGCAGGCGGCACCGGCTCCAGTGTCTTATCAGGTGGGTACCAGCTACCCGCAAGCGGTTCCTCAGGCGGCCCCCAGCTACCAATCCGCCCCTACTCAGTACGCCCCCCAGTCCCCATCGGTCCAGACGGCGGAATCGACCTCCAATCCGTGGGAATCGGCGTTCAACAAGGTGGTGAACCTTCTGAGCAGTCCAGTTCCATCCCCGTTCCAGGGTCAACAGTCGGCTCCGACGACCTATACCCCGGCCAATTACGGGTTGACCAGCCCCCAACCTACGCAACAATCGGCAGCGCCGACCTCATATCCCAGCCAGGCATACTCGCCCAGCTCTTCCCAAACCTCCTCGAGTCCATCCTTGGAGGCGATCGCGGATTACGTGGGAATGAGCCAGGAGTCCCGCCAGGTAATGGACGCGTTCGGGATCGAGGCACCGGCGGTTCTGAACAACTACGCTCTCCAGCTGGAAACAATGCTGGACAGCGCCGTCGCGTGGGGAAGCCGCGCAAGTGAAACCATCAAAGGTTACGCTGAGTTTGCTGTAAACGAGCATCAAGAGAACCTCGCTTACAACGAAATTCTTACCAACCCCGATGTCCTGAGCGATTACACGCTTAAGTTCTTCGGTCCCGAAGGTCCTTATCCCGTGTACGAAAACGAAGCTCAGCTGGAAACCCCCGGCTACCGTACCGAGCAGGTTCTGCAACCTCAGCTTGGTCAGCTCCCTGCTCCTCCTGCTGCCGCAGCTCCTCAACAGCCCGGCAACTTCTGGGGCGACTTTAACGAGATGATGGCTCGTGATCCCCAGAATGCTTGGCGCGTTCTGAACCAGGCTCAGCCTCAAACCGTTGCAAACAAACTGTTTGTAATGGAGTGATAGCGTGTCGGTGATTGAATAAATTACCGACTGCTAAAATTTGTGTTAGATAAGACATATAAATGTCTGAATCTTTCACCCGATAAAAACACTT
>Ga0208019_1001865_pt1 | contig 10965 bp, 19 predicted proteins | sample CB_VirMetaG_5_FD_184540 | JGI IMG/M metagenome (GOLD analysis project Ga0208019, IMG submission 184540) | Freshwater to marine saline gradient viral communities from Chesapeake Bay - CB_1508_1D Viral MetaG (SPAdes) (version 4) | ecosystem: Environmental > Aquatic > Marine > Coastal | place: USA... | reverse complement strand
GCGAAAGCCGCCGAGCGCCAGGCGCAGGACGCGCAGATTGTCCAGCAGGTACGCGCTCGCGCTGATGCCGAAGGCACTGACGAAATGCTCGCCGCTATCGAAATCGCGAAAGGCAATCCAGCACGCATGACAAAAATCATGGAGGCGCTGGCTCGCACTCACGCAGTCGAAAACAAGGCGGAACTCGCCGCGCAGGACGCAGAACTTAAAGAACTGCGCTCGCAAGTACGCGCTCGCGTAAAAGACGCGGACGCAGAAACCCTGCGCGCCATGCTCGCCTGCTAATCCAGTAGGCGCATTGCCCGCACGCCGCAAGGCGTGCGGGCTTTTTTTTCGGTACGGTCACGGGCTTTGATACGGTCATAGTCTTCGCTTCGCTCGACTATGTATTTCTGCTCGCTTCGCTCGGCTTTGATGCGGACTCGCTTCGCTCGTATTTCTATGCGCTGCCGCGCTCGCTTCGCTACGCGCTATGCGCATGATGCGGCGTTCGCTTCGCTCACAGGCTTCGCTTCGCTCAGCGTTTATTCCTTCCGCTGTTCCGCGTTAGCGTAACGAGCGGAACGGTCACGATGTCAAGCGGGACATTTGGACATTTTGTCCGTTTGTCCAGTTCCGCAGGATTATTTTTGGGGAACACTGAGTCGAGCGGGGCGGCGAGCAGGTTCGGTCACGCTGGGCACAGAGTCGAGCGGGGAGACAAATGGACTTCGTGTCTGTTTGTCCCCTATTCCGCACGGAATGCTGTAAGTCGTTGATTCTAGGGCATTGTTCCTGTTGTTCCAAAAAAGGCGATTTTGTTCCACGCATGGAACACTGCAAGTGGTTGATTCTGAAGCATTGTTCCAGTTGTTCCTTCTTATTATATTATTTATGAGATATATTTTTTTTTAGTTTTTAGGGGGTTTGGCGGCACGCTCGCTCGGTTTTTCGCGAAACCCATTTCATTCTCGCTGGCTCAATTTTTGGAACAATGGAACAACCCCTCAAAATCGCCAAATTCTCTTAGGGGGACAACCACTTACATCGTTCCGCGCGGAGGAACAACGCCACCCTCCGCAACCCCAAAAACCTAGCCCCCACGGGGCGTTCCCGCCGTTCCACCCCCTTGGAACAACCCCAACACTTCTCCACACCTCACACCACTTCCCCCCACCTCACGCCACATAAAAAAGTACTACTAAGCAACACAAAGCACCACAAAGGACACCATATTGACTTTAAGCACAAAACGCTGTATAATCCGCAAATGTCAGAGATTTTTCACTTTGATACGCATTATTCCCCACTAAATCCACAACTCGGAGCAAAGACCTTCCCCACTAAATCGTTTATTTTTAACTTTTCGGGACAAACGGACACAAAGTCCAAATGTCCCCCAACCGGAGCAACAAAGGAAACGCTATGGAAATCGACAAGACTCTGCGCCGTGCGGCGCGCAACTACGCCATCGAAGCGGCCAACCTTGCGGTGCTAAAGCACCACGACAACGACGCGTGGCAAGACCATTTCATCCACCACTTCAAAAGCCTGACTGACCCAGCGTACAGCGGATTCCCCCTGCCTAGTGCCGAGTGGATCGAGCGTTGGGCGTACACAATTTAAGGAGAACGACATGAACAACACACAACCCAACAACCCCACAGTCTATGTGGTCATGCACAACCTAGTGATTCTGGGTGCGTACTCACGCCCCGAGTGGGCAGCACACGCTGTGCTAAAAAAGTTAGAGGAAGAGCATATTGCGCGGACTCAGCGTGCGGTGGAGTTCAAATTCCAGATGCCGGACGGTGTGTACCTGCTGCGCGCAGGGTATGACGAGGCGGACGAGTTCGACCTCGTGTACCACCCGACGCTTGAACAGATCGAGCAGACAATCACAGAGCGTGCCAACTTCATGGGCGTGACGGTGGCAGGCATCGGCTCCAGCACATACGCGCTCAACATCATCCCCGTGGTGATGGACGCCTGAGTTGCTTAATTTTTAATCACAGGGACAAACGGACATTGTGTCCAAATGTCCACTATTAGGAGAACGCTATGAAAAAGCATGAAATCAATCTGCACTTCGAGGCTGACGGCATACACGCTGGCGTTGCCGAGTTTGAGTGGAACAATCAGCAGTACCGCGCGATCAAGCAGTACGAAGATAACCCAGACAACCCGTGGGAAGCATGGTGCTGCCAGCCGCCAGTAGTCGGCTACGGCGGGAGAAATTACAACTACCGCAGCGGCGGGGCGGACAACCCACCGAGCCTGACTTACTCACAGATCATGCGGAACCACCGAGAGATCGAGCGCCTGATTAAAGACACGCACCGCGACAACTACTGGACGGATAGCGAAGCCGACGAGTTCAACCTGCTGGAGTATCTGCTCGGCGACAAGCCAGTTGAGATCGGTGGCTATGTGTACACCGTGGAGGATCTGGTGGCCGAGGTGATCGACGAGTACCTGTCCGGCAGCATGGACAGCGAGATGCTCGACCGCATGGAGGAGGTGTGGGAGTGGGCAGATGTGCGGACTTGGCGCGATACGCTGGTTGGCTACTCGCAGGGTGATTGGATCGACACACTGCTCGTTGCGACGCCGGAGTGGATTGAAAAATCAAAGGGAGATTCGCACACGCCCGATGCCGTGATCGACCAAGCCCTAGAGAACGCAGCCACCGTGTTCGGTGCGTATATGTTCGGCGATGTGTACGGCGTGACTGTGGAAAAACTTATAAGCAACGGCGATGACGATGCAGAGTGGGAAGAAGTCGAGTCCTGCTGGGGGTTCTACGGCTACAACGACGAGACATCCGGCCTCGCTCAGTTCGTGCGCGGTGCGGTTGCAGACTGGCAGATGGAGGCAGCATGAGAGGGGAAGATGACAACGACTATACGCACCCAGAGAAACCGATCTACACAAAAACCGACTTAAAACTGACGGTTCGCGAAGAAACTACGCGACACCTGCGTGCGTTGGCTATGAAAGCAAAAGAGCGGGACATGATCGACTACATCGCGCAGTTGATGTTTGTACACACCGGAGACGAGTGGCCTGATGGCTACGAAACAAAGGACGACATAAAAAACTGGCTGCGCCAGTCAGTCGTCGAGGAGTTATTCAAATGAACATTTTTGCAGTAGACGAAAGCCCATCGGCAGCAGCGCAGGACTTGTGCGATGCCCATGTGGTGAAGATGATCCTAGAAACCGCGCAGATTCTATGTACGGTGCATGACCTGTACGGTGAGTGGCAGGAGTGGATGTACAAGCCCACGCACAGAGGCCACCCCTCGGTGAAGTGGGCGGCGGAGAACGACTGTAATTACAGTTGGCTGACATACCATTTCTACGCGCTGGGCAGCGAGTACACCCGCAGGTACAACAAGAAGCACCGAACGATGGAGAAGTTTGGCGGCAAACTGTCGTACCCACCGACAAGAATCCCTCGTGCAGACAGGCAGACACCGTTTGCGTTGGCGATGCCAGACCAGTACAAGTTCTTCGATACGCCAGTCGACTGCTACCGTGCGTACTACGCTGGAGTAAAGAGCAAGATGGACAGGTTCACATACCGAGGCAGAACTAAACCTGCGTGGTTGGACGAGTGGCAGAACAGGTTGGCGACCTAATCGCTGAGGATTAGTGCGTTCGTGCCTCGGGGTTTTGTTGCAGGCGATTGTTCCCCCCGAAAACACGCACAGTCGGCACAGGCTTTGTGGTTAGCTACCACCCGTTTGACAGCGGCTCCGGCTTGGGAACCGACCGAGTGGCTCACGACACGAGCCATTTTATTTCAGAGTTGAGGACACTCAGTTGACTTCTCAACCAGAAAGTGTATAATACGCAGACTATTAAAAAGAAAACACAAACCACTCCTAACACTTCGGAGATACATCATGGCTAGACCAACACCAGCCAAAGCTATGGCTGTTTTGAAACTTGGGTGGAACGAATATGTGCTGCCCATCAAAGACGCGTCCGCGATTCTGTCCTCGCTTGAGGCTGCGGAGAAGTATGAAACTCGTGGCTACGGCAACGACAAGATGCACTACATCGGTGGCGCTGGCCCTGATGTGAAGATTGAGTTGTTGGCTGAGGCCGATTACTTGCAGGGGAAGTTCGCTGGCCCCTATTCAGAAGCTACCAGCGAAGGCTAGGACAAACGGACTTCATGTCCAAATGTCCCTTTACTTTTATTCCAATTAAGGAGTTCTCATGTCCACTTCAGTATCACTTACCCAAGCCGCACACCTCGTTGAAACCTGCGGCGAACACAACACCTTCATCTTTCAGGGCGAGCCGGGGATTGGCAAGTCCGCCATGCTCAGCATGCTAGGTGAATCGCTCGGCATGCCGACCCGCTACTTCGACTGCACTCTGCTCGACCTTGGTGATCTCCAGATGCCCAAGATGAACGACGACAGTGTGGCATTCGTTCCCAATAAATTGTTCATGGCTGATGAGCCAACCATCTACATGCTGGATGAGATCGGCAAGGCGCAGCGCGCCGTGGTCAATGGCCTGCTGCCTGTCTTGTATGAGAAGCGCATCGGTGAGTACCGCCTGCCCGAGGGCAGCATCGTGTTCGGTACGACTAACCTCTCGACGGATGGGGTGGGCGACTCGCTGCAAGCACACGCTAAGAACCGCGTGTCGTTCCTGACTATCCGCAAGCCTACGGCTGACGAGTGGATTGAGTGGGGCGTGGACAACGACATGGACCCGACGCTCATGGCTTGGGTCAAGGAGTATCCGCACTGCATGGACAGCTACACTAGCTATCCGGCTGACGAGAAGATCGACAACCCATACATCTTCACGCCACGCCAGCAGCAGTCTGCGTTTGTTTCGGGTCGCTCGCTCGCACACTCGTCGCACATTCTCAAGCAGCGCCACAACCTCGACGACGACACGCTGATAACTGCGTTGTCTGGTACGGCAGGTGAGGCGTTCGCTCGTGATCTTCAAGCGTATCTGTCCATCGCTGACGATGTGACGCCGTTCGCCGTGTGCGTTGAGAAGCCGGACACTGCCAAGATCCCGACCAACCCAATCGGGTCAGTCATTCTTGCGCTCGGTGCGGTGATGCGAGTTGACAATTCAAACATCAACAACTGGATGAAGTATCTGAAACGCTTACCGCGTGAGGTGCAGTTCATGTTTGCTCAAGCGGCCATGCGTTCTAAGAAGGCAGGGCTAGTGGCAAGCGCGACTGAGTTCACCAAGTGGGCGCGTGAAAACTCTTGGGCTGTGTAAGGGGGGAGCAATGGCAACTAAACTAACAGCACCGCAACGCCTCGAGCGCAGCCACATTCAGCTGATGCGTTCCAGAAAGTTTGCTCTGTTGTCCGGCATCATCATGCTGGGTGAGAGCAAGCCGAAGGATCTCGTGCCGACTGCGTACACGAATGGCCGTGATAAGTATTACGGCGTGCAGTTCATGGACAGGCTGGATGAGAAGGAACTCAACTTCGTGGTGGCGCACGAGAACTTCCATGTTCTCTATAAACACTTAACCACTTGGAAGCACCTCGACAAGATCGACTCCAAGCTGACCAACGCTGCGTGTGATTATGTAATCAACTTGCAGATCGTTGACCTCGACCGTGAGGGTGAGTTGGTGTCCATGCCCAAGATTGGCCTGCTCTATGACGAGCGCTTTCGTGGGTGGGATACCGGCCAAGTGTTCAAGTATCTCCAGCAGAAGATTGAGGAGAAGCAGCAAGCGCAGCAGGGCCAGCAGGATGGCGACCAGCAAGGCGACAACCAAGGTGATGGCACGCCGCAGGAGCGTGGGCCTGTCGATGCGGATGAGTTCGCTGAACACTACGCCAAGGGCAACGCAGACAATTCGTTGGATGAGCATGACTGGGTGAACGCCAACGACCTGTCGGCAGAAGAACGCGAGGCGCTCGACAAAGCTATCGACCAAGCCATTCGTCAGGGTTCAATCCTTGCGGGCAAGCTGGGTGGCAACACTGCGCGTGACATTGGGGCACTGCCTGAGCCGAAGGTGGACTGGCGTGAGCAGTTGCGTGAGTTCGTCACTGGCGCTACGCAGGGGCGTGACTCCTCGACATGGCGCAAGCCTAACCGTCGCTGGATGGCGCAGGGCAAGTACATGCCTAGCCCGTACGCTGAGTCTATTGGCCCTGTTGTGGTTGGCATCGACACCTCAGCGTCTATCAAGCAGGAGGAGATCGCTGCGTTCCTTGCTGAGATCAAGTCAATCACCGAGACCATGCCGCCTGAGCGCCTGCACTTGTTGTACTGGGACACGGCGGTGGCTGGTGAGGAGACTTATGTAGCTGGCGAGTACGACACGCTTGAACATTCAACCAAGCCTGCGGGTGGTGGTGGCACTGACCCACGCTGCGTTGAAGGGTTCGTGTACAAGATGGGCACAAAGCCTGACTTTGTGCTGATGTTGTCCGATGGCTATGTCATTGACTGGCCTAACTTTGGAGTGCCTACGATGTGGGCCATGACTACTGACCAGACTGCACCTAACGCAGTCAACATTCGTTTGTAATTTTTACAAGGAGTTCTCAAATGGCATTTGGTGTATCAACAAACAACACGGCTGGTCTGCGCAACTTCGCGCAGGCTGAGCATTACTTCAACACTACGGCAGAGATTCGTGGCACTAACAAGCTGAGTGTCGGTGTGCCGTTGCAATCCAACCGCAAGGACTGGAGGCACAAGGCGTTGGTCAAGATCGACGACAACACCTACGCTGCCAGACTGTACGAAACCAATGTGGTGACATGGCATCGCAACGGTGAGATCACTATCGACATGTCGTACGGCTCGCAGTCGACCAACACTTTCGCTAACTATTTTATAGGGAAAGCAGGGCACGCCATGTGGCTGGGCACTGAGCATAGACAGTGCGGCATTCGTGCGACGCACTTGTCGGAGGACATTGTCAGAAGGATGCGTGAGGAGGGCAATGAAACCTCCGGCACAGACTGGTGTGAGTTCCTCATCCACGGTAAGGAATTGTCTATATGGTTCGACAGTCAGGGCAAGACTTACATCACTCCGCTGGCTGACGCCTACAAGAAGTATGTGGACAAGTCCAAAGCACACGAGGTGCGTAAGAAGTTCAACGGGCTGTTCGACTACCTCAAGATATTCACGGCGTTCCCGCTTGAACAGTTTGACTTTATGCTTGGCGACTACGCTAGAGAGAACCACATCAACGGCAGAGCAAAAACCAAGGTAGACATTCTGGCTAAGGTGATAGCCAACCCTGACGACGAGTCGGTGTGGCCTTACTTCGCTGCGCTCTACCACGATAACCGCTGGGCGTACAACAGTTCAGGTGGTGGGTATCGCATCGACTTCGCCAAGCTGAAAGACATTAAAGCTGAACTCTTTCCGCGTGCGTACACGGCGGCTGGCATCTACTCGTATGAGCGCTTGCCGTTGGGCATTCTGAAAGCTGGCTGGACTCGTTACCACGACTAATCAGGACAAACGGACATCGTGTCCAAATGTCCCTACTTCGGAGACTTATCATGGCTAATCAAATCTCTATTTCCTCCAGCGCCATGCTGGTTGACTTGTCAATCGGAACATGGACGGCTCGTAAGCTAGACCGCAAGGTCACTGACGAGGTGAACACCGTGAAGAACGCATCGGCTGGTGCGTCGCGTGTCAACAAGAACCTGCTGCATGGTGTCGATCACCTTGACCGCATCATCAAGTATGCGGCCAGCGTGCGTAATTGGATGTACTCCAAGACCCTGCCGTGGTCTGACTATGGCCCTCGCCTCATCCCCACGCAGGCGTTCTTCGACTTCAAGCAGGAGTTGGATGCACACCAGAAAGAGTTTGAGACGATGGTGCAGAACTTCCTGCACTTCTACCCGACGCTTATCAGCACGCAGGCATTCAAGCTGGGGGCTATGTTCAACCGTGACGAGTACCCAACCGTCGAGGAGATCGAGCATAAGTTCCGCTTTAATGTTTCGTATTTGCCTGTGCCCACGGCGGGTGACTTCCGCGTGGATGTTGGTAGCGAGGCAATGGAGGAGCTGCGTAGCCAGTACGAGGCTGAGTATGCTCGGCGTTGGGAGGGTGCGGTTGCAGACATTCGCACACGCCTGATCGACAACCTCAAGCATATCTCGGATCGCCTGTCCTCTGGTGAGGAGGGTGAGCGCAAGCGGTTCCGCAATAACATCCTAGAGAACTTTGCCGAGACCATCGCCACTGTGCGTCAACTCAACATCACCAAGGACGAGGCCATCAATGCACTTGTGGAACAATCTGAAAAAGTTATTGCGAATGTCACCATCGACGAAGTCAAGGAGAACGACACAGTTCGAGCAGATGTTCGCTCTAAGGTTGATTCAATCCTCGACGCTTTTGCGATCTAGGGGTGGCCGCCATCCGATGATTATTGTGTATCGGGACCAAGACCACGACTGGTGGGTGGAGGAGGAGATCGACAAGCCCATCAACTATGGTGAACTAAAAAATTTGCCAGACGGGCTTGCCGATAAGATCGTTGCACTCCAACATCTAGATGTCAGAAAAAAGTTAGATGGGGTCGGGGTTCGAGTAGGCGAGAACCGCTATTGGATTAAAACATAAGGAGAGTCTAATGCACGATTCTAAACAGTTAGCCACGAAGGCTAGATGCCTAGCCAAGATGGTGATGGCAGTGGTCAAAAGGAAAGACACGCCCAAGTGCGATGAGATAGATCAAATGGCACAAGAAGCGCAGTACATCCTTATTGACACTAAAGAATTAGAAGATGAGAATGGGAGGTCCCCATGATTGAGGGGCTGTTCTACTTCTTCTATAACCTACTGCTAAGCGCAGTAAATTAACTTCACTTGGAGACCTATGATGAAAGCGATTACTAAAGAACAACGCACGATGATTATCAGTCTGCGTAAGACCGGCAAAACCTACAAGGAAATTGCCGAAGCAACCGGCGTAAGCCAAGGCACTGTGGTCCGCTACACGCGGGATGTTAAGCCAACCAAATCCGCTGAGACTAAGAAGGCCACTGCCAAAAATAAGTCAGCGGATAAATCAGCTGGGCTGATGTATGTTCCGGTATCTGTTCGTGCCCTGATTTCTGCACTGGCAACCCCGCACGAAAAGCCAATGGACACGGTTCTTCGCGGCCTGCGTTTGCTGGCTGAAAAGGATGAGCAGGAAATCAACGACCTCAACGCACTGCCAGTTGTGACCAAGGCAGAAAGCGACGCACTGCGTGAAGAGTATCCGGCAGTCACCGACACGGCAGCGGACTACATGGAGGGTGTGAAGCTGACCTTCGGCATCGCTGTGCTGATCGGCCTTGTCCTCCTGACGCTGAACCAAGCGGGGGTGCTGTGATGCACAGGTTCATGTCTCTCCTGCTGATGCTTGGCATCATCACCCTGTTTGGTGCGCTGGTAATCGCCGTAAGTGATGTGGTGAATACTGGGCTGAATCTAAGGGGGCAGTGATGACGGACCGCACTTGTTCTGAGTGCGGTGAGACTAAACCTAGCAAAAGTTTTCTGGACGCCAAGCGGCGTGTGGTCGGTATATGTACTGACTGCCGCCGCAAGGCTAAGGAGCGGGCTAGGTATCTTCGGGCGAAAGCTGCGAGTAGAAAGCGTGACCGCCGAGTGGAGCGGGATGACGCCATACTCGCCCAAGAGCAGTTGCTGGCACACGACCCAGCCGCAGAAGTTCTGGCGGAGATCAAGTCTCTCATGTACGCACCACGCCATAAACTTAGGCAGTACCTCAACAAGGTAGAGCTAGGCATAGCGACGCTACGCACTGAGCAGGGTATCAAGCGGCAGCGTCAGCGCATGGACTATCTGGAGCATCTGTGTGAGATAATCGAGCGTGACGCATTGCTCGGTAGGGCGTCAACGCTCCAGCACTACCTGACGAACACTTATGTGCTGAACGAGCATGGGTACACATGCAATTTGAATTTGGACGACGAGGACATTCGCGTCCACAAAACCAAGGAGTTTACTGATGCCGATCATTGACCAGAACGCCACCATCGGTGGCACTCGCGAAGATGGCAGCGCCATCCTACTGCCAGAAGTCGAAGTAAAGATTGAGAACGTCGCTACCGGACAGGAATACAACAGCGATGTTGAAGCCGCCGAAGATGTTGCGAATCCAGAAACTGCAACCAGCCAGAGCGACATCAAGCGCAGCGTCACGCTACGCGTGCTTAAGGGTGTTGGCGCCGAAGGCGGCGCTGGCTAAAGAACACCCCCAGTAGTCGGGGGCCCACCGGAACCTGAGAACTCCTCGGTGGGGGTTTATGGACGGCACGCTGGCTGCCGAGACTACAGCCAGTAATTATTCTGGACAAATGGACACGATGTCCATTTGTCCCAACTATAAGAAAGAATCAGAGACATGAAGCTAGACGACGAAACGATAGAAGCCGTGCGCGCCGCATGGTCAGACCGTACCCGCAACATACACAACCTAAAGCGCCACACAATCCTTGAACGCTTGCGGATCAGGGGCTGGACGCTGGAGCAAGCGTTGAACACGCCAGTGATGACGCGAAGTCAGGCGGGCAAGATCGCCGCAAAAAATCCCTACTGGCGAAACTTCACAATCAAGGAGCACAAGGATGAGCGATAAATGGCATGGCGGTAAGGGCAGCAAGCGCCGCCCAGAAGATCGCAAAGCATACGAGGACAACTACGACAAGATATTTAGGAAGAAAGATGAGCCAAGGACTGAAGAGGTACAGACGGAGCTTGATCTCGAAACTGACCGGAGCGCAACGCCGGATTGACGAGAACAAACGCTTCGGCAAGAACTACAAAGCAGAATTTGAAAAGCTCGTGCTGATGCACGCGCTGCAATCCGTAGATGACTACATGAACCCCGAAGGAGCTACCAATGAGAGCGAGACCCCCTGAGTTTTTACACTCCCTTTCCATCCGCAAGCTGCGCAAAGACTTGCAGGATGTGTGAC